>ERZ827516.2737-NODE-2737-length-12178-cov-4.046193_pt1 | contig 12178 bp, 10 predicted proteins | sample MGYA00519703_ERZ827516 | MGnify/ENA primary metagenome ERZ827516 (study PRJEB31778, sample SAMEA3449337) | human gut metagenome | biome: human gut; feature: human-associated habitat; material: faeces | place: United Kingdom | collected 2010/2012 ...
ACCTTGCGAGCTCGTTTTCGAGCAAGGTTGTTTTATCAGGCAGGATGGAACGTTTAGCGCAACGGAACAAAATCAAGCTTAGAATACTCCTTCTCTTTGTTTTTTTGAGCAACTGCCTGCAATTTTCTTTGTAGCGGCGTCTGTTTAGTTCTAAAAACTAGTATTTACTTAAAAGTTACGATTGTTACCCCGGCATCCCCTTCGCCGAATTCTGCAAGCTTATAGGACTTCACAAACTTCAGTTTACGGAGATACTCGTGGATACCTTTTCGTAAGGCGCCAGTTCCTTTTCCGTGAACAACTCGGACAGAAGTAAGTCCGGCAATCATAGCATCATCGAGGTATTTTTCAAGGCGGGCGATTGCCTCATCCACAGTATTTCCGAGAAGGTTGATTTCCGGATTGATTGTTGCAGCCTTATTGATACTGTAGCGGTCTTTTGGCTGATGCTGTGGTTTCGGTGCTTTTTCTGGAGCGAGAAGTTCTAAGTTTTTGTAGTTTACTACAGAACTTAAGAAGCCCATCTGGATTACAAGGTCTCCATCCTTGTTGGCAGCTTCTTTTACAGTTCCGTTTAGAGAAAGTGTAGTTACAAATACAGAATCGCCTACTTTGAAGTCAGAAGGATCGGAGATAGTGGAAGACTTCTTTGCCTTATAGGCGAGCTTTTTGTCAAGCTTACTCATACGGCCTCGGAGATCACTTCTCTGTGCTTCCATTTTTTTCATGTTGTTCTGCTTTGGATGCTGTCCCCATGCGTGATATTTACGAATGGATTCATCAGCAACTTCCTTGGCTTCTTCGAGAATGTTTCGTGCTTCCTCGCGGGCATCACGGAGCATCTTGTCTCGTTTTTCTTTAATGTCATCCTGTTTTTCTTTCAGGCTGTTCTTTAAGTTCTCGATTTCCTGTTTTGTTTTGTAAAGTTCAGACTGTTCTTTTTCAATTTCAGCTTTGTTTTTCTCTAATTCAGAGAGCATGTTTTCAAAGTCAATGGCAGTCGCATCAATCTGGGAGCGTGCCTGTTCGATAATGTAGTCTGGCAGGCCAAGACGTTCACTGATGGAGAAGGCATTACTTTTTCCAGGAATACCGATTAAAAGGCGGTAAGTTGGAGAAAGAGTCTCAAGGTCGAATTCACAGCAGGCATTCTCTACGCCAGGTGTGTCCATTGCGTACATTTTTAGCTCAGCGTAATGTGTTGTTGCAACTGTACGAATCTTTCCTGTATGCAGGTCATCTAAGATGGCAATGGCAAGTGCCGCACCTTCTGTCGGGTCAGTTCCTCCACATAACTCATCGAGTAAAACGAGAGAATTGGGGTCAGCTTCGTCTAAAATGTGGACAAGGTTCGTCATATGAGATGAAAATGTGGATAAGTTCATCTCAATACTCTGCTCATCTCCGATATCTGCAAAAATATCAGAAAATACAGCAAGGCGGGAACCCTGAAATGCAGGAATGTGGAGTCCTGCCTGTCCCATAAGCTGGAAGAGACCGACTGTTTTTAAGGAAACGGTCTTACCACCAGTATTTGGTCCGGTGAGCAGAAGCATATTAAAGTCCTCGCCAATATAAATATGGATTGGAACGACTTTTTTCGGGTCAAGTAATGGATGACGGCCCTGCTTGATATCTACAATTCCGTCTGTATTGAAAATCGGTTCGGTTCCCTGATATTCTTTTGCATATTTTGCCTTTGCGAAAATGAAATCAAGCTTTGTCAGAATCTTCTGATTTTCCTCTAATTCACGGCTGCAGGAAGCGGCCTGTGCGCTTAAAGACTGGAGAATCTTTTCGATTTCCATTTTTTCTTTAATATCTAATTCTTTCAAATGGTTGTTTAACTGGACAACGGCCATCGGCTCGATGAAAAGTGTAGAACCGGAAGAAGACTGATCGTGAATCATACCCGGAAAGGCGTTACGATATTCTGTTTTTACAGGAACACAGTAACGGCCATTACGGACGGTAATCAGCGCATCCTGAAGCATTGTCTTGTTATTTTGTGAGTTGATAACAGAAGTCAGCTTATTGTGGATGGAAATATTTGTCTGTTTGATTTCGCGGCGAATGTCTTTTAATGCGGAAGAGGCATCATCACTGATCTCATCCTCAGATAAAATACACTGTGTAATTCTCTGGTAAAGGAATTCTAATGAATCAAGTTCTCCAAAATAGCTGTTTAAGGAGTCATATGCCATTATGTCATCTTCCGTATCGCCGTATTCTACAGCCTGTGCTGTAATAGAAAGAAGACGGGCAATATCGAGAAGCTCCTTTGTATTTAATGTGGAATCAATTTCTAATAATCTTAAATGTGGACGGATATCAGAAAGTCCCTGAAAAGAAAGATAACCCGTCTTATAAAGCCGGGTCAGTGCATCTTTTGTTTCTGTCTGTGCTGACAAGATTTCTTCGTAATCAGAGGAGGGAAGCAGGTCTTTACAGAGTGCCTTTCCCATGGTCGAAGAAGCAAAAGTCTCCAGCTTTTTAATGATTTTATCATATTCTAATGTGATTAGTGCCTTTGTATTCATAAATAAAATCCTCTCAAAAATTTAAGTTCAATCTTGATATGCATCTTAATTTGTGATGGATGCAGTATGCAGGAAAACGTATTGCAGAGCTATGTAAAGAGAAATAATCCAGATAGTATATAGTTTGTACATAGTTTTACTGCGTAAGTTATGATTGAATAAGATTTTCATATATTGATAATATTAGATTAACTTGTTAGTAGCGAGCCCGAAAGCCCTTTTCATCTGCTACATTTACAGAAGGAATATTTGTAATGTCCAATTTGTCAATGCGGATGAAGCGATTCCCACCTGGCCGATCAGAGGATAACTCCTGTAAAAAGAGTTCCACACGGTGGTCTAGTCCCTGGACTTCCATCTCTACCGTACCATCATAGAGATTGCGGACCCAACCCGTCACATTGTACTTTTTTGCAAAACCGGTTACTGTAAAGCGAAGACCAACGCCCTGTACGCGGCCGTGTGCAATAATGTGTTTTCTAATCATAATGCTTACCTACAGTCCGATACTGTGCCGGACTATTCCTTTCCTTAATTTAATGCAAAAGTAATTGTGACATGAAATACTTCATTTGTCAATGAAGACGGGGCGTAAAGCCTTTAAAAATGCGGAAAAATCTGCGAAATAGAGCATTTTCTTGGTTGTCAGCCTATTAAATTTAAGCTATAATATGTGAAGTAATTAAAGAGATGGATTAGAAAGGAAACGTATATGCGTTATATTAATGAACTCAGAGAAGGAGATAATGTCTCTGAAGTGTACCTTTGTAAAGTAAAAAATATTGCGAAGACAAAAGCGGGAAAGACTTATTATTCCATGATTTTGCAGGATAAGACTGGTGTCATTGACACAAAAATCTGGGATTTGAATAATGGAATCGAGAATTTTGAACAGATGGATTACATCCGTGTAGAGGGTAATGTCACAAGCTTTCAGGGCAGTCCGCAGCTCAATGTCAGAAGACTGCGTAAAGCCAGAGAGGGCGAATTTGCAATGGAGGATTATATCCCATGTTCCAGCAAGAGTATTGACGGAATGTTTAAGGAATTATCTTCTTATGTGAATCATGTACAGAACATTTATTTAAGACAGCTATTAGTTGCTTTCTTTGGAGATAAGGAATTTGCAGCCAAGTTCAAGGCACATTCCGCAGCGAAAAGAGTACATCATGGATTTATGGGCGGTCTTTTAGAGCATACATTAAGCGTAACGAAACTGTGTGATTTTTATTGTACGCAGTATCCGGTTTTGAATAAAGATTTACTTATTACAGCAGCAATCGGAAAGATTGATGAGCTTTCTGATTTCCCGGAGAACGATTATACAGATGTCGGACAGCTGGTCGGCCATATCGTAATGGGAACGATGATGATTGATGAGAAGATTAGAAATATTAATGGTTTCCCAGCGAAGCTGGCGAATGAATTAAAGCACTGTATCTTAGCACATCACGGTGAGTTAGAATACGGTTCCCCTAAGAAGCCGGCATTAATTGAGGCATTAGCTCTTAATTTTGCAGATAATACTGATGCAAAGATGGAGACGTTTATTGAAGCACTTGCAGAAGAGAGTCGTCAGAGCGGTGAGTGGAAAGGTTACAATAAATTATTTGAAAGCTATATCAGAGCGACAAGTCATTTAGGAGAAAAGGATTGAATAATAAAGTGAAATCAGAACAGAAGTTGAATTTGAAAAAGAATCAGGAAATTTCACTTACAATCGAAGATTTTACAAAGGAAGGGGAAGGTCTTGGCAAGTACCAGGGCTTCCCTTTCTTTGTTAAAGACACGGTAATCGGTGATGAAGTGAGAGTTTCCATAACAAAATTAAAAAAGAATTACGGTTATGCCCGTCTGGTAGAAATTGTAACACCATCAAAAGACAGAGTACCCCCGCCATGTCCGGTCGCAAGACAGTGTGGAGGTTGTAAGTTACAGCAGATTTCTTATGAGAAACAGCTTTCTTTTAAAAAGAGTCTTGTGGAAGGCTGCCTGATGCGTATCGGCGGTTTTGGAAAAGAAGATATTGAGCAGAAGATAGAGCCAGTATACGGAATGGAAGAACCGTGGCATTACCGCAATAAGGCACAGTTTCCTGTCGGTTATGACAAAGAGGGGAACCTTGTTGCCGGATTTTATGCGGGCCGTACCCACTCCATCGTGGCCAATACAAATTGTGCGATTCAGGCAGAAGTAACCCACCCGATTGTTGAAAAAGTTCTTACTTATATGAAAGAAAATAAGATTTCTGCATATGATGAGAAAAATCACAGTGGTTTGGTGCGCCATATTTTAACCCGCATAGGATTTACTACTGGCGAGATTATGGTATGTCTTATTGTAAATGGTACGAAAAAGCAGTTGAAACATATTGATAAACTTGTAGATGACTTAAAAACAATCGAGGGAATGACAAGTATTATCGTAAACACGAATACTGATAAGACAAATAAAATTTTGGGACTTCGCTGTGAGACTGTATGGGGCCAGGATTATATTGAAGATTATATCGGTAATATTAAATACCAGATTGGGCCGCTTTCTTTCTATCAGGTAAACCCACAGCAGACAAAGGTTCTTTATTCTAAAGCATTAGAGTACGCTGAGCTGAAAGGGCAGGAACTTGTATGGGATTTATACTGCGGAATCGGAACTATTTCCCTCTTTTTGGCGCAGAAAGCAAAGCAGGTTTACGGTGTAGAAATCATTAAAGAAGCCATTGATGATGCAAGGAGAAATGCCGCATTAAATCATATGGATAATGTTGAATTTTTCGTTGGAAAGGCAGAAGAAGTCGTACCTGCACAGTATGAAAAGACTGGGATTCATCCAGATGTCATCGTTGTTGATCCACCAAGAAAGGGCTGTGATGCGATACTCTTAAACACAATGCTCGATATGGCACCGAAGCGCATTGTCTATGTAAGCTGCGACCCGGCAACATTAGCAAGAGATTTAAAGATACTGTGTGAGGAAAAATATACCTTGGAGAAGGTATCCGTGGTAGATCAGTTCAGCCACTCGGTTCATGTGGAGAGTGTTTGTGCTTTGAAAAGAGTAGATGAATAATTTTGCTATATTTGCTATAATATAGAGAGTGTCTGCATTAAAAAAGACTGGAAAGCATTTTTTAAATATACTTTAGGTAAATAGTTTTTTATACTATATTATTAGGACCTTTATAGAGAAAATAAGATAAGAATGAAAAATTATCCAGAAACTATGATAGGATATATTGTTTTTTGTCCTTTTAATTATAGTAGTATTTTTAATTGCTATAGACACATCTTATGATAAAACAGAGGAATTGAACAAGAATATTCTTAAAAGATTTTCTGGCAGGCGTACCTAAGAAAAGATATATGTAGATCAAGAAAAAATATTTACAAAAGTATCATGGGAGGGGCGGAATATATGAAGTCAATCAAGAAATACGAAACAATTATTAATGAGGCACTGCGTTCAGCACTTGAATACGATACTCCCGAGGGACAAATTAATGAATTTATCAGTTTTTTTGGAAAACATATCGGGTCTGACAGAATTTATATTTTTGAGGATGACGAGGAGCATCATGTAACAAATAATACTTATGAATGGTGTGCAGAAGGAATTACTCCGCAGATTGAGCATTTGCAGGGTGTGAATATGGAAGTAATTGATTGGTGGTATGATACTTTTGATGAGGGAAAAAGTGTTATTATTTCTGATGTTGAAGAATTAAAAGGAGTACATCAGGTATCTTACAATATGCTTAAGTACCAGAATGTTTGTAAAGTAGTTGTCAGCCCATTACGCCATAAAGGGCAGATAAAGGGATTTTTCGGTGTAGATAATCCACCGGCTGTAGATTACAATGCATTAACAATGTTTTTAGATATGATCGGAACCATGCTGATTTCTCTTTTAAAAATAAGAAATACATTTCAAAAAGAGCAATATAACGCAAGTATGAGCAGCTACTCAGCACTTTCTGAGATTTATTTATGTATGCATTTAATTGATATAAAAACAGGAAAGTATGAGCAGATAAAAAATGTAAAACATGTAGAAAAAGAATGTGAAGAGCTTGATCAGGAGAATTTTTCAAAAAGAGTATATACAACTATGAAATACTTCTGTACAGAAATGTATTTATCAAGTGTACTGGAGTTTGTGGACTTATCAACATTAGACAGACGATTAATGGAAACAAACACAATCGTTCATGAATTTATAGGTACAGTTTCCGGATGGTGCCGCGAGCGCTTTATCAAAGTAGATAGCGATGAAAAAGGCCGTCTGTGGCATGTTCTTTACTGTGTGGAAGTGATTGACGAACAGAAACGCCGGGAGAAAAAGCTGCTGTATCTTTCTGAAACAGATTCCATGACCGGTATTAATAACCGTGGAAGCGGGGAGCGAAAGATTACAGAATTCCTCGAAAAAAAGAAAGGTGGCCTGTTCTGCCTTTTAGACTGTGATAAATTCAAAAAAATCAATGACACATATGGACATGCCGTTGGAGATACCGTTCTCATTAAGCTTGCAGCAGTCCTTCAGCGAGCCTGCCGTGAGAATGATATTGTCATGCGGCTTGGAGGTGATGAATTTGCGATGTATCTTCCAGGAATGCCAGATAAAGCACAAGCGGAATCATTTTTCAAACGTTTATTTACGCAAATAGATAAGATTTCCATACCGGAAATGCAGGGAGAGAAAATTAATGTGAGTCTGGGAGCTTCTTTATGTTCGGATAAAGATAGAGCAACTTTTGATACGCTATATCGTGAGGCGGATGCGGCAATGTATGAAAGTAAGAAAATTGTGGGGAATCATGCAATAATATATTCTGATTTGCCACAGGCAAGGCAGACGCCACTGTAGAAGAATTATCATTTCTTTAAAGAACAATAATTTTGCTATCACAGTGAAAAAGTTCAGAGTAAAAGTATGAGAAATACTTCTGTTCTCGGTGGAATGTAGCAGCACAGAATTAGGCTACAGACAGAACACATCGTATCGGGCAAAAAATGTAGTGAATGTCCTCAAATTAGTTACCAAGGATACGATAGAAGAAAAAATTATTCATTTGCAGGGAAAGAAGGCAAAACTGGCAGAGGATATTATAGAAGGCAAGGAGACAGCAGAACATTATTTAATCCGAGAGGAAATCATAGATTTGTTATCAGAAAAAGACAAATAATGGAAATATACTGTAAGTTCGCAATAAGTAATACTATCAAAGAAACTGCTGTGCAAAGAGTCAATATATTTCAGTAATAAGACAGCAATTTTCATATATCCTCTCTTTAGATTAGTGCTATAATAAAATAAATATGACTATTCAGAAATAATTCATGGAATCGCATTTGCGATGCTTATTTTTTGCTTTGAATAGCCGCAGTTTATATAACATAACACAACCGTGGGACAACACGGGGGTAGCTCGCTTATGCTTAGCACAACGGTGCTATCGAACGAGAACCGACCTCTATAGGTGGGGAGGATGTCACCATAACCAGAAAACCAAAGTATACATATTGGGAAAGGGGTAGAAAGACATGATAGATAACAAGAGACAGGAGCTGATTCATAGCCAGGTAATGGAGATTCTCAAAGAGAACCAGCTAGCATTTTCTAATGTTGCACGTCCAAAGCCAACAAAAGCTTCTACAGCAACTTCAGCATCCTGGTCAAAAGACATGGCTCCGAAAGCATCTGCAGCAACACAGGGAGCATGGGACAGCACAAATACACCGGGCGGTGTTTCTTCTTTAGCAAAGGAGAAATGGAATGTACAGGAAATCGCAGCACTTGTAACAAAGGCATTAGAAGCCAGCAACGTAAAAGTTGCATTTTCTAATAAGCCAATTCCTGCACCAACAACAATTTCCAGTTCTACACAGCCAGCATGGAAGAAAGACGAAGACGAAGCTCCTCGTAAACCGGCAGCAGGTACACAGGGCGCATGGGATGTGACAGATACACCAGGTGGACTTTCTGCTGAGACAAAGAAAGTATGGAATCTTGATGCAATCACAGCTCTGGTAAAGAAAGAATTAACAGAGAACCTTGAGTTCTATAACAAACCACTGCCAAAGCCAACAACAGTATCCAGTTCCACACAGCCAGCATGGAAAGATGACAGCGAAGAGTATAAACCAAAAGAATCTGCATCTGCTCAGGGAATCTGGGAGAGAGGCAATAAGATTTCTGCATCTACACAGCCAGCGTGGAAGGTGGATGAAATCGCTGCTTTGGTAACAAAGGCTCTGCAGAATAAATAATATTTACTACAGGCAAGGGGAGATGTCCTCTGAAAGAGAAATAAAGCATATTTGTGACTTTAGTCGCTGTGGTTTGAATGTTCGCTTGGACGCGCGAATGTTCAAACCTTGTTCCGAGGCCACAAATATGCTTTATTTATCTTTCAGAAGACTGTCTTTGGCTGCGGCAAATTACTATTTAGAAAGGAATTATTATGCAAAGTAAAATGACACTTAAAGAATGGCTGCCACTGCTTGGTATCACAGTCTCAGCATTCATATTTAACACATCAGAGTTTATGCCGATTGGTTTGTTGACAGATATTGCCGACAGCTTTCATATTACAGAGGCACATGCGGGGGTACTGATTACAGTATATTCATGGATCGTTATGTTACTGTCTCTGCCGTTGATGCTTCTATTGAATAAGATTGATTTTAAAAGACTTTTGTTAGGAACGATTGCACTTTTTGGAATCTTCCAGATGCTGTCCGCTTTTTCTGCTTCATATGGAATGTTAATGATATCACGTATTGGCGTAGCGTGTACACATTCAGTATTCTGGTCGATCGCATCACCGGCAGCAGTCAGTGTTGTGTCAGAAAAGTTTCGTTCACTTGCACTTAGTATGGTAGTAACCGGAACCTCAATTGCGATGATTCTTGGACTTCCGCTAGGAAGAATTATCGGACTTCATATGGGCTGGAATATGGCATTTTTCTGTGTAGGAATCATTGCTTTTATCACAACCGCTTACCTGATTTTTGTATTCCCGAAAGTGCCGGGCGGAGAGTCTTTCTCCATAAAACAGATGCCGGAAATCTTTAAAAATAAAACGCTGATGGGAATTTTTCTTGTTACCTTTTTATTTGCCACATCGTATTATACGGGATATAGTTATATTGAACCATTCTTACAGAAGGTGGCTGGTCTTTCTGATAACTGGGTTACAACAACACTTACTATATTTGGTGCAGCAGGTCTTTTGGGAAGTTTTTTATTTTCCCATTATTATGACAAGAATAAATATCTTTTCGTAAAACTGGTAATGATCAGTGTGGCGGCAGCATTACTTTTATTATATCCGATATCAAAAGCACATATGGCGGTTGTTTTATTATGTGCATTCTGGGGTATGGCAGTTATGGCATTTAACGTGACATTTCAATCAGAAATTATTACTTATGCACCGGCAGCGGCTTCCTCTGTAGCAATGGCAATCTATTCCGGAATCTATAATCTTGGAATCGGAAGCGGGACATGGATTGGAGGAAGTATTTGTACCCATCTGTCCATTTCCTATATCGGAATTGCTGGTGGCATGATAGCAGTAGTGGCGGCATTGTTATGCATATTTGTTGTGATAAAGTATATGAAGGAATTTGATAGAGCAGCTTGATTTTAAAGCGGGTATTGATACTCGCTTTTTTTGCTTAAAATAGAAAAATTACGGGACGTAGAAGGATGTAATCTGAAATATGTAACAAAAATAAAAGATATACTTGCGAAAATGATGGTTTTATACGATAATAGGTACTGTTTGACCTGAAATAGAAAAATCAGGCAACATAGAGTAAAGAGAGATTGAAAATAGATAATTGGAAAATTAAATGGAGCTTCCGAGTAATTCAATTGCGGAATGCTTCAGGATAATAAAAGTTATCGTATAGGAGCATAAAAAACAAGGAGAGAAAAATGAGCAGAATAGATGAAATTAAAAAACGACGTACCTTTGCAATTATTTCGCACCCGGATGCCGGTAAGACTACATTAACAGAGAAGTTCCTTTTATATGGAGGTGCAATCAACCAGGCTGGTTCCGTTAAAGGAAAAGCAACCGCAAAACATGCGGTATCTGACTGGATGGATATTGAGAAGGAGAGAGGTATTTCCGTAACTTCTTCCGTATTACAGTTTGAGTACGGCGGATGCTGTATCAACATTCTGGATACTCCTGGACATCAGGACTTCTCAGAGGATACTTACCGTACATTAATGGCAGCGGATTCTGCCGTTATGGTAATTGATGCATCGAAAGGTGTAGAGGCACAGACAAGAAAGCTTTTTAAAGTTTGTGCCATGCGTCATATTCCAGTATTTACATTTATCAATAAAATGGACCGTGAGGCAAGGGATATTTTTGATCTCTTAGATGAAATCGAAAAAGAACTTGGAATCCCAACTTGTCCGGTAAACTGGCCAATCGGTTCCGGTAAACAGTTTGCAGGCGTTTACGACAGAAAAAGCCAGAAAATCGATTTATTTGAAGACACAATGAAGGGTACAAAGATGGGAACGATGAAAGAAATCGCCCTCGATGACCCGGAAATCAGCAACTATGTCACAGACGAAGCAAAAGAAGTATTAGAGGAAGAAATTGAGCTTTTAGATGGGGCCAGTGCAGAATTTGATCAGGAATTAGTTGATGCCGGAGAACTCTCTCCAGTATTCTTTGGTTCTGCCCTCATGAACTTTGGCGTAGAGAATTTCTTAAATTACTTCCTGAAAATGACTTCCTCCCCACTGCCAAGAACTTCTGATCAGGGAACAATCGACCCAATTGAGGAAAAAGATTTTTCTGCATTTGTATTTAAGATTCAGGCAAATATGAACAAAGCTCACCGTGACCGAATCGCCTTTATGAGAATCTGTTCCGGCGAATTTGAGGCGGGAATGGATGCTTTCCATGTACAGGGAGACAAAAAGGTACGTCTTTCTCAGCCACAGCAGATGATGGCAAGTGAGAGAAAGATGATTGATAAAGCCTACGCCGGAGACATTATCGGAATCTTTGACCCAGGCATTTTCTCTATCGGAGATACCATTACAACTTCACCAAAGAAATTTGCTTACGAAGGAATCCCTACCTTTGCGCCAGAACATTTCGCAAGAGTGCGTCAGGTAAATACGATGAAACGTAAACAGTTCATCAAGGGAATCAACGAAATCGCACAGGAAGGTGCTATCCAGATTTTCCAGGAATTTAATACTGGAATGGAAGAAGTAATCGTAGGTGTAGTAGGAACATTGCAGTTTGATGTATTAAATTACCGCCTGCAACATGAATACAATGTAGAAATCCGCCTTGAAAAACTTCCATATGAATATATCCGCTGGATTGAAAATACAGAGATTGACCTTGAAAATCTTCGTGGAACATCGGATATGAAGAAGATTAAGGATTTGAAAGGTCGTCCATTGTTACTGTTTATCAATAGCTGGAGTGTGGGAATGACTCTGGAGAGAAATGAAGGACTTGTACTCTCGGAATTCGGAAGAGCCTAAGAATTCTGATTTGTGGGACTGCGAAGCAGACGAACTCCTGAAGGTAAATTGGTATGCTCCCTTTTAGGTAGACAGTTAAAAAAATAAAACTGTTTATCTGAAAG
>ERZ827516.2739-NODE-2739-length-12170-cov-14.367935_pt1 | contig 12170 bp, 15 predicted proteins | sample MGYA00519703_ERZ827516 | MGnify/ENA primary metagenome ERZ827516 (study PRJEB31778, sample SAMEA3449337) | human gut metagenome | biome: human gut; feature: human-associated habitat; material: faeces | place: United Kingdom | collected 2010/2012 ...
CGCTCACTAGCTGCGCACTAGCTGCTCACTAAATATTATAGGTTAGTTATTTATGATAGATGGAACATTTATTTTTGCGATAGTGAAAGAGAATTTAAAAAAAGGATATATAATATCCTTTTTATTATGTGGTAATATTATTCTCTACAACATTATTTGAACCCGCTAGTTGATAACCATTTGGTATTGAACTTTTATTTGTATTATTCAATGACACTACTAATAAATTAGAACTATTTAGTGACATAACCCAATAAGAGAAATATCCATCAATTAAATTACTCGTAAAATTAGAATATAAAGTATCAATAAATAAACATGCAGGTTCTTTATTATTTGCGTCAATACTTCTAAAGCTATTATTAGTTATATTTATAAATCTTCCATTATTAACATAACATAAACGATAACCATTTTGAAAAACGTTATTATTAACTAAAATATTTCTACAATTTCTAATGTTTAAAGGTGTAATAGAATTATAATTTTTATATATACTAAACTGACAATTAGTAATAATAGCACCGTGGCATTCTACTAACTCTATAGAACTTGAACTATTTTGATTAGTTAAAGTTTCATTTTGTTGAAACCAACCACCATCAATAGTCAAACAAGCAATATCTTTATTGCCTTTCATGTTACTAACTCTAATACCTCTATAATAGAACTTATCGCATATAGTATCTTTTACCATAATGTTAACGGGAAAATTAGTTAAAGCACCATCTATTTGTATACCAATTCGCCAGCCATTAGTTTCACACGATAATAGTTGAATATCTTTAGGAGAAGCATTCCCTACAATTCTAAACGCAATACTATCATTAGGTCGTTCTAGATTAGTAGCTTTTACATTTGTAAAAACGCTACTATCAACACGATTGATTACATTACATCCGTAAATTGTTTTATCACTTCCCATTAATTGCGAATTAATAAATCTAGTTGCATATGCATTATTCAAGTTGACTAGAATATATGCATAATAGAAAACTAAATTTTCTAGATTTGAATACTGACAATAATTAATGTCTAATAGATGATTAGTCACTGAACCCTCGCTTGTAAATTCACTACTAGCAATAAAAGTGTAATTAATTCCCATATCGGACATTTTGAAGTAGTTAAGAACATTATCACTACTACCATTAACTGTAATAAAAGTACCTGTTGGTTTAGTGTATATTAGATTAGTTAAAGCACATCCCTCTCCTATCAAATGAATTTGTTTATAATTAATAGTAATAGGGTGAGAAAAGAAATAATTGCCTTTAGGAAAATATATAACTCCTCGATTATTTGATTCAAGAGTTCCTAGATAATTAATATACTTATTCAACTGTTTACTATTAAATTCTCTAGTAGATTCGCTAGTATCATATCTAATTAACGGTTCAAACCCGTTAGGTGGATAGAGTACGTTAAAAGGCAAACCATTAAAAATATAATTGTCAATTAAACTAGCAAACGTACCATTGTCTAACCATTCTTGTAATTGTTCTAATGTAATGTCTTTAATATCTTTTTTTACTTTCTCATAAATTTCTAGTAAAGTTAGATATTTATCATCTAAATCTTGATATTTTTTAATTAAAAAACCTAAATCCTGGTCATAGTTTCCCGTGTGAGGATAATCGTATAAAGCCATAATCATTTCTCCTTTCTAATAAGGTAATTGATTAGTATACACTACGTGTAGACATAATTCATCAAAAAACATTCTTGCGATTACTTCATAAATATTGAACTTACTTTGTAAGTCAATTTCTTGAGTAATCATATCGGCAGTAGTAGTAACACCAATATTACCTTTTTCTATATCTTCAATGCTTAATTTAATATTTTCTTTTTCATTTCCTCGCGTGTTATTATTTCCACTTTCATTCCTTTTATTAGTATTGGTTGTTTTACTGTCATTTGAGAAACCGTTGCTATCATATGCGCTCACTTGGTTTATATCTTCGCCATTATCATTAATTAGTGAATTGTGTAAATTATCAACAGTATTATCTTTACTTCGTTCGGTAGTTTCGACATGTGTTTTTGTTCCATCCTTATTCCAAATAGGATTATAGTCTTTATCATATTTCAATGAATAAAGATAAACTAACTTATCAAATTGTTCTTTATGTTTTTTAAAAAAATATTGCACTTTAATTTGTAGTATTTCTATTTCCGGATATATAGGCTCATTCATACCGCACACATCCATAATACTATTTATTAATGTATCTTTATCTAATTTTTCATTAATATCTATATCTTTAAATACTTCTTCATAACTATACAACTGACAAATACTAGCAAAACTAAACATCAATATCACCCATTTCTTGTTTTATTGTATCAATTACCCTTGTATTAATAGAGAAATGCAAATTATTAATATCATTAAAATTAGGGTTTTCATTGATTCTTTTTGCGCAATCATTAAGTGAATCAATATATCGAACAATTGTGCAGCGAACCTCGCTATTATTGGCATTAACTTCATCACTGTTTAATCGCTCCCTTTTATCAGTATTGGCGTTATTAATACCGATCTCGGTTAAAAACTCATTCATAATACTTTTTTTAGTTAATAGTAAATCATTACCAATGTACGTATTTTTAACATTTAAGAAATAACCCCCGTCTTTATCAGCGCCCAAAGGTTTCAAACCTTTCTTTAGAAAAACTGCCGGGTTTCCTTTTGACACATCATCATACATTTTTTGTAATGATTTCACTTGAGCATCGGTTTCGGCTTCAAAAACATGTGCCACTCTACTGTTCATCAATGAAACATTTAAAGAGCAATCAATATTAGCTAGTAAAATAGCATAACGATTGATTAAAGACATAACACCTTGAAAGGTATTATACTCATAATTGATATATAGAAGTTCCCCATCTTCTCCAATTTTTTTATCAATGTTTCCTAGAACGGGATTATTTACTAAAACATTAGTCGGCATATAATACATATTTTGACCATAAAAACCACCCTCTAAAGCTAAAGTTCCAATTTCAGTTTTTACAATAGGAATATAACCGTTTTTTAAAAGAACATCCCACATGTTGTCAATATTCCAATTATTAGGATAACCCTCAACAGTTAAAACGCTTTTGAGTTTAGTCATTAATTGAAATTGATAATAAAAGAATGAATTATTAGTCATGTCATTTACTGATTTTGGGTTGTGATTAAAGAAACCTCTTACTAATTCAGTAAAACCATTACCATATCTATTTCTACTCAAGATAAACACCTCCATTTAGCAAACTGTCTATTTCATCTTTATATTGTTTAGAAGCGCTTGTTACAACATTTGCGTTCGCGGTTTGAACATAGCCACTTAAACCACTCAATGATAAAACCTTATTACACGGTCTCCCATAATTACTTCTCATACTACTCGGCTCGACATTTGTATTATGTGAGATAACTACTATTTCTATATTTAAAGTCGAATCCATAGCTATGGTATTCCCATAACTTCCAACGCTTCCAACATTTGTAGCCATTGATGAAGTAACCACATTGAATACATTTCCAAGAGCACTTATAGGATTCGTTAATGCTTGTAAACCGGCTGAAGCTATAGAAGAAATACCGCTTGATAAACTACCTTGTGTTGTTGTTGAAATTTGTACATTGCAACCCATATTAGCCACACAATAAAAGTCTTTACCTGTGTAAGCAATTGTTCCTGTAGCACTATCTTGAAACACATCAATAGTAATAGAAGAATCCCCTATATAATTATCCGTATTAAGTTGTAGATATCCATAGCACGGTAATAGTAATAATAATGAGGTATATTGACTTCTATTTCTAAAGTCTCCTCTTGAAAAATTCCAGGGTATTGAAATAGAAGTTGTAGCGAAGTCATGTCTATTTACAAGAGTACCACTTGCGCCCGTGTTATATCCACCGGCCAGTATAATATTCATGGGTCTCCCACTGGTTGAACATCGAGGTACATAAGTACATCCCGTGATAGCTTGAGAAGTGTTGCTTAACATTTTTGAGACCGCATTTGAACTGTCAACAAATAATTCCGCAAAAGCGTTTGTTGATAAAGCATTTTGCAAAGTGGCTAAAGATTTTTCGGTAACACCTTTCATAGTAGCACCACTCTCGCCTATGTAAGTGACAACGTATAAGGGATTGCCGGCGATTGGATAAGTAACGACATTTGTTTTAACAATATAATTAGGTTTTGTAGATAGCCTGGTATCCGGTATGCCCACATCATAATTACTTGATGAATATAAAACAAAAGCGGTTGTTCCTAGAATATCGCTTTTATATGTTGCTAGAGCATCTAATTCACATGAAATCGTATAAATTCCATTTCGTGTATTTTCTATATTAGTAATATAATAATATCTATGATCCCAACTTAAATAATTAAACCCCGTAGGATTGAAGTTTAAAATAAAAGAGGGGTTAAAATAGCTTGTGCCCTCTTTTAAATTAACTGTAATATTAGTACCTTTAGAGGGTTGTTTTGTAGAATTTCTACGCTTCGCTAAATTATATAATGTAATTTGCATTCCCTCTCTCCTTTCTTACTCTTCAGCCAAATAGAAGAATACAAAGTTTTCGCTTAAATCATTAAAATAAAGTTCTTTATGATGATAGAATGTATTGTAATATCCGCCCGCACTATTGAAAGGTGTAGTAGAATTCCAACTATCTTTTTTATAAAGTCCTAATGCATCTCGGTCATACATAACCGCTACGATTTCTTTTACATCAGTTTCAGTTCCATTGCTTGCTTTTTTCACTTTGATATCGGAAGGTGTTTTGATTGATTGCCAAAACGAAGTAGTATTATAACCATTTAATTTAACATAGCCATCTCTAAAAGCACCATATTGTACAACCGTTTCAAGTCGGCTTTCAAAATCTTCTAATACTCTAAAACGTTGTAAAGATTTTGGGGTATGTCGTGTTTGAACACCATCACTATAAATAGTTGACATATTAGTCATGTATTTAGATACTAAATTCATACATGATACACAATAGCGTAAAAAATCAGCATCATGTTTACAACTAGCTACAGTTAAAGTTTTATCACTTTCAGTATTGTACATTTTTAATAAGTTGATTGCTCGACCTGTTCCATTTACTTCAGCAATGAAGTTATTTAAACAGTTTCTAGCTAAACTTTCTAAAGATAATTCAATAGCGTTTTGTACTTCGCCGTAAATAGCGCCAATAAAGCCACTCATAGCACTTTGAGAAGTAAAAGCCTCTTGTAATTGTGTTCGTTGAATAGTAACGTAGAATTGATAAGGTGTCTCGCTTGTAAAGAATGTTTGCGCAACTACCGGGTTTGCAACTTTGTACATATCTACCGATTTACCGTTTTGTAAATTATAGCTTTCATCAGTAGTTGCTTGGGGCATAGATACTTTAATTTTTTGAATGATATTCCCCCATTGCATATCATCCAAAATCATGTCACTAAATTTTGAATTGTATTCTCTAAATGAAATGATTGTTCTTCCAATTCTTTGAGCTAATGTATTTAGCCATGTATCGGTTAAATTTTGCGAATTTAAAATAGTTTGACCTAATGAAACTAGTCCTTGTTCATCTACTACAGTTAAATCAGTCAACCCCATTGTTTGTGAATTTACCGAATTAACGATTGAAAAAATTTGATTTACTGCCATAAAAATTTCACTCCTTTATTTTTATTTATATCTTGAAAAACCCTCAAAAGGATTTGTTTCAGTTTCTTCCTTTTCTACGTTAGCGTGTAGAATCGTTTGAGTTAACTTCTCAACTTTTTCAGTTAGCTCTTTATTTGTTTTCATTAATTTGTCATATTCTTCACGTGAAACAGTTTCCTCTTCTTTTTCTTCTTTTTCTTCTTCTTTTTCTTCTTTTTCTTCTTTTTCTTCTTTTTCTTCTTTTTCTTCTTTTTCTTCCATAGTTTCGATCTCCTTTCATTCCTTTATTTTAAAATAAAAGAGAGGAGTAAAAGATCTCCCGATCAGTACCAGCGTTCCCACTGTTGGATATGTACCCTCCTCGTTAATTATTATATATAATATTAGATTATAATGTCAACGTATAATATTTTTTAATTTTAATTTCAAGTCATAATCTTGATAAGCAATCATTTTATTATCAATGTATAAATTAAGTTCCCAAGCTTTTTCTCTTTTAAATACTTTTTCATCGTCAAAAGTATGACATTGAGTTTTCATTTTTGAAACGTAAATAATGCCGCTATCCTTAACTTGATAAAAATATAAATTTTCAAAAGAATAAAGCGGTATAAGCTTATTTCTTTGAAATTTTTTGATGTCACTAAAATCATCATTGACAAATATATTTGATGTTGACATTTTTGTGTAGTCCGCATCTTTACCCAAAAGGCGATATAACGCGGTGTTCTTCTTCTCTAAAGATATAGGAACATCGATAGGTAAATGTAAATAAAGGTCTCTCTCTTCATCAATAAATTTTTCTTGATTACATTGTATCATAGCCATTATTTTGCTTGGTAATTCTAATTCTCTTAATATAGCATTATCAAGCATATTAGCATTACCGCATAATATAATTTTAACGGGTTTTCTTCCCGTTATTTCTCTATTTCGGTTGACTGTTTCAATCATATCAAAGAACAAAGTGGCTTGTTTCTTATCAATAGCGGTTTTGATAGGAGATTTAGATATAAATTCATCATAGAAAATATAATCATAATCATCGAAATCAGTCCCACGATATTTTGCAAATGTTGAGAGTGCGCCAGCAATTCCATATGAACGTTTAACTATTCTTTCATCATCTTTTAGCTCAATTTCTTCTATTAAATAGACTTTTTTATTTTTGGTAATTTCTATATTAGTACCGCAATCTCTATTGATCGCTTTAAATGTATTTGATTCGCGTGTTAATGACATTTCCATTTCGTTCTCGCTTGTTCTTAAATATATAAACTTTCTATCATTATCAGTAATTAAACCTTTTTGAATTGAATAGGACTTGCCGATGCCACGGCCTCCAATAAATAAATAAAGGAAATAGTCCGTATTTTTGACTATTTCCCACGCGTTAAAATAAAGACTTTTTTCTTCATTCATGTTTTTTAAATTTTAACTTCTAATGAATAGAAAGTGTTTCCGCTTTTTGATGTTCCGCTAGTGATAACCACATCAACAGTTGTGAAATCAATTCCATTATCACTACATAAGTCTAATAATTCTCTAAACGAGTTCATCACAGTTTTTGAGTTTGTTCCTATGATTTCTCCTTGGTCAGTTAAGAAACTGATACAATCCATTTCTTCTACTTCTCCGGTTTCGATTGTAGTGACGGTTGATTTTGTAAACACGTATTCTTTAATTTTGAATACATTGTCGACAAAATTTTTACATCCAATTGAACCATTTGCTTTTGCGATTGCCATTGCTTTTAATGGCGATGCATTACTGTCTAATACTTTGATTGTTACTTGTTTTTTCATTTTTCTTACCTCTTTATTTTTCTTTCTCGCTCACTATTATACGGACTTGCGACCGTCTATCTCATTTTGGTGGTGTGACGTTGAATTACTTTGATACAAATACATAATACTGTTATTTTTCTTTAATGTTGTGTTTATTAAGTTGTAATTTTTGAGATAGGTTAGTTTAAGAAAGGACCTATTTTTTAGGTCTTTCATACGCTTGTTCAATAATCATAATAACCTCATTGAATGTGCACCACTTATAATATTTATGTATTTTTAGAAAATCGTCTAAAGTAAAATTTTTTCGATTTAATTTATTATAAGCGGTTGCTTTGCAGCATCCTAAAGCTTCCATGATATTTTTAATTGTTAAAGCAGGTAATTCTTTTTTATAGTCTCTAGTCATATTGTTCTCCTTAATTAAATTAATTCTAACATTATAGAATTCATTCGTCAATATCTTTTCTTGAATTTACTAATAATTTTAATAATGTGTCATTTAGTTCCTCAAATTTATTGCTAAATTCTTTTAAAGTGGTATTGTTGTACCACATAAAATAAATAAGACACGCTACCGCTATACCATTATTTACAAATAAATTAACTAACTCTTCCATAATTATTCCTCACTTTCTAACCCGTTTAAAATTGATAGCATTACATCCGTCATACCTAGGGTGTATGTTGTATCTACTAATGCTATATTAGAAGCGTTTTCTATTTGGCATCCTTGAACTGTAATAAAATGCTTTTTATCGTCATTGTAGTATACTGTTTTTCTACCGCTATCGAAAAATTCAGTACCAATCTTAAAATTAGATAAACCACCTTTTATTTCTAGTTCTTGCGCCCCACTTTTTTTATTTAGTCCCGCTACAGTAATGCCTATTTTTCCATTTTGAATAAATGCATATTTCTTTGCACCTAATGTAATAAACTCACTATAGCCTTTTTCTTTATCATAAAGACCTAAATAGAATTTTTTAGTACCTACTTCAACATAATTAATTATATCATTTTGGGTGCACCAATCAATCATTTCTTGATTGACTTGTTCAAAAACATCATCATGAGACCCAACATATTTAACACTATCCGTATCAATATAGATACAATCTAGACCTATTTTATCAATAGCTTTTTGCAAGTTTGTTCGGCATATAGCCGTCACAAATAAACCCCATTGATATGTTAAAAAATTATTTCTTTTGCTATAGTATTCTTCTAAAGTAGATTTTTCTCCTTTTTCCCATTGATCATTAAATAAATTTTCTTGTCTAATAATATCAGTTACAATCATACCGTACAATGAATTTAATTTATTTTTACTCTTCATATATTCATATTCCTTGTATTCAATTCCTTTTAGCTGCGATTTCAAAGTAAAAAATTCTATTACTGTCTCAGTCAATTCTTTTGGAAGAAAACCTTTATGAGAGTAAAAAAAATCTTCTACACGTACATTTTCCTCATCATACTCATATTGATTAATAAATATTTGATAGTCATAATTTGTCATAGCTATTTTAATAAATTCAGCTTCTAAAACACGACCATTATAGCAATACTCTTTACCCTTAAAAAAACCATCATATGATGGAGCAATAAATTCTATACATTTAGAATATGGTATATAAGGAAACGGGATACCTTTTTTTAATTTAACATTTTCAAAAGAATAATATGCCAATGTACAATAACGATTATTATAATCATCTAACATATCAAGTGATGTTATTGTTTCTTCTTGAAATGGTGTGACTGGATATAAACCACTGATCATAGCATAAGGATATGCGCTTGACATATCGTAGGATGAAACATCATAGTTGATAAAATTTGTTTTATAACGATTTGAAGCCGTGTTACCGCCTCTAAAGGCATCCTTGCACAATTGATAAAGTTTATCATCTAATTTTAAATCTAGCAATTGCTTTCTATTCTTTTTATTTTTTCTCATATTATTACGACACTCTCTACGTACATAACCCGTTGATGTTAACGGTATTGTGGTAAGAGTATCTTCTTTTAATAAATAAATAATAGCTTCATATAATCCCATGACATCGTTATAGCAATAACCTAATTCGCTCATTGTAAGAGTAGTTTTAGGTGTAAATACTTTCTTATAATCTAAATCGCCCGTTCCTTTAAAATAGTGTGCATTTGGTGTATTTTCAATAAATTTTTTTAAATTCATATTTGAAAGTAAATAAGAACATCTAAATTCTATATTAAAGTCTTTTGATATTGCTTTCAAAGGTTTTCTTTTATCTATTGCAAATACATCATCTAATTTTATCCAGGAATAAAGAAATTGGAATTCATAAGAAAAGTTATGAATATAACATACTAATTTATGCTTTTCATCATAATTTTTAATTGCTCTATTCATTTTTCTTAAAAAAGTTAGAAACTCTTTCCAGGTCCTACCAAAGCATACAAAACCATCAATGCATGCTTGCCAATGATACATAAAACCCTCATAAGTTCCGTCTTGCTTTTGAATTGTTGAAGTTTCAATATCAAAGCACATTAAATGAGGTATATAACCTTTACATTCTTTTATTAAATAATTGGGTTTTTTAATTCTCGCATATGGAAAATCATTTATACCATAAGCTTTTACAATTGCTTTTGTATTGTTGTAATTAACTAGACATCCAATCATATTTTTTTCTTTCGTCTTGATAGTGCTTTAACATTTCTTTTAAATTTAGTTTTGTCGAATTCACGTGTAAACCGTTTCCACTCACGCAAAAACTCTTTATCACTTACACCACTAATACGAGCGTTTTCCCAATCTTCTATAAGGGTTGTAGATCCATAGCCCTTGTCTTTTGCTTCATTTAAAAATTCGCCTCCGCCCAACGTTAAAAATGTTCTAAAATCGTCAACATTTAAACTATTTGCAATGTTTGGAGCTGAATATTTCAATCTTGCTTGTAATGTATCCACGGCTTTTTGCAAACCCGTTTGAATTGTCTCTTCTACGTAGCTTACTCTAGTTGTAGATGAGGCATATTTAGCGTATAAATCTACGTTTAAGTCGTAAAGTTCTTCACTTGTCAATTTTTCTAGTTGTCTTTTACTTGTTGTATATCGATTTAAACCAGTTTCGGCTTGAGTTCTTCTATAGGCATATGATTTATTTTCTAAACCTACTTTTTCTAGTTCTCTATATCTTCTATTAATTATCTTTGATAGATATTTAGCGTTATCAATTAAAGCATCTCTTGTTTCATCATCATATTTTAATCGTCGTAAACCAATGATTTTTTTATCTTGTTCTTTAATTCGTTTTTCTCTTAAATCTTCTACGTATTTTTTTAAACCTTTATTTATAGCCATATTACCACCTCGTAGATATTCTAACATATTAGACAACTATTGTAAATGGTCTATTATGCATATATAATTATAGCATAAAGGAGGAGTAATAAATGAATGTAGAAGATTTTATTTCAAAAATTTTAACTTATGAAAAAATGCCAACTATTTATAAGCTTGGTAAATTTATGAACAGTTATAAACAAGGTGCAAATGGTAAATATCTTGAATGTGATTGCAGCGGTTTAATTAAGGGTACTTTATGGGGTTATCCGCATAATGGTAAGTATGGGCATATTTATCCGGATGTTAACGCTAATACGATTATGTCTACTTATTGTTATAATAAATCTAGTAATTTTAACAATATTACTAGAGGGGAGTTTGTATGGATGAGCGGACATATTGGTGTTTATATTGGGAATGGTAAAGTTTGCGAGTGTAGCCCAAAATGGGAAAATGGTATTCAAATTACCGAACTTAAACAACGAACATGGAAATTGCATGGTAAATCAAAATGGCTTGATTATTCAAACTCTAAAACATGGGATATTGATAAAATTGCACATGATGTCATTGATGGTAAATATAGTAATGGTCACGAAACTAGAAAAAGAAATATTGGTTGCGATGATGCTACATATCAAGAAATTAGAAAAAGAGTGAATGAATTGTTAAAATAAAAAGGATATTATATATCCTTTTTTAATTCTCTTTCTAATTCAATATAAATATATCTTTTTTCTAAATTTTCTTTAAAATTTACAACGTTACATAATAACAAATCAATTCCTAAAATTAACATTAAATCGTTAAATGTTAGTTCGCTTGAATTAATAATGTTCAATCCTTCTAATGTGATTAAAAAATTATATTTGTTTTTATCGCTTAAATTTAAACCAATAATACAATTAAGTGTATTCATTTGAGAACCTCCAAATAACTTATAATTACAATTAAAATAATATAACATATTAAATTAGATGCTACTATTTCCATATCAATACCTCTATTCTACATTTATTTTCATTACAACGAACTTCTTTAACTTCACAATCTAATAATGCTATGCCTATGATTATAAATAAATTGTCTTAATTTCATTTTATTCTCCTTCAAATTTTTTAATAATGTTTTTACATTATTTTCGCCTAAACGCAATTTAATTTTAAAAGTTGCATTTGGGTTATTTTGTTTAATAACTTCACTCATATAATCAATAGAACTAAAACATACATTTTCAGTAATATCATCATAAAATAATATGTGCTTATTGTTCAATTCTTCTAACCATACTCTATCCATCTTTCTATCCCTCTCTTTCTTTCTTTACTATATTCTAACATATTAGAATTTAATGTCAACAATTATTGT
>ERZ827516.2745-NODE-2745-length-12133-cov-3.805763_pt1 | contig 12133 bp, 7 predicted proteins | sample MGYA00519703_ERZ827516 | MGnify/ENA primary metagenome ERZ827516 (study PRJEB31778, sample SAMEA3449337) | human gut metagenome | biome: human gut; feature: human-associated habitat; material: faeces | place: United Kingdom | collected 2010/2012 ...
CTAAATCCGTATAAATAGAAGTATATGCGCTGTCTATTTGTGTTTCAATGGGTTCGTAACTATCCGCATCGTAAAGACGTTTCATCATTTCCGACTTGGCAATCTCTGCTCCTCTTTGTTCTCTTGTCTGCACGCAACCGAACAAAAATGGAACAATACTTAAAATTAAGAAAATCTGTTTCATAGTGGCTTTTATATTTATGTTATAGATTTATCTGTAATGATAATGAATGCCCACTCGTTCTTTGCCATCTTTTTCGTAGGTATATACATCATCAATAATAACGGAACCACGACGATATAGATCGTATATCTCCGGAAAATTCGTTTTGACTAATTCAATTTGTTTCCCATAATCACGTATGTATGTTCTTGTCACACTACATGAAGTTAGCACTGCGAAAAACAAGAGTAAAAGGATCAATCTTTTCATAACTAAGTTATTTGCATCCTCCAGTTTCCACAAGGATATTTATAGTAACACGAAGCGTGGAACTGCAATGCCACGTCTTAACTTGAAGGTCGTAGGAAACCCATAGATGCAGATGTAGTGATAGCAGCCCACGCTAAAGCGTGAGAACCACTATGCCATCCTTGCATCTAATTGAAAATTTCCTACGTTTTCAAGTTACAAGATGAGCATAACGCTTCTTCTCAATATGTCTGGAACGAGCGAACTCTATCCAATTACAAATGTAGCTAATTATTCTTGAAATTTAGTAAAATATGCGAGTTTGTGTTGTGTTTTTATGGTTACTTGATTCAAAATCACTAATTTTGATAGCCGTTACTTTGGCTGGTAATGAAGTCTATATATAATAAATAGGGAAGATCGTACATTAAACTTTATGGTTATGGCGGCTATTGGTAAAATAATAGATAGTAATCCGGTGGTTGGAGGAAGAACAACAAACCAGATTTTGGATACGTGGAAAGACGGAATATTCTTAAAAAAAGAGGATATAACCAGAAATATCAAAGGCTTGAGGTCCCCTCAAATTGGAGCTGTTTATGCAGTTCTGTCACATTGGGAAATTTCGTCAGATCCAGCGACTGTCGTGATGCCTACCGGAACAGGTAAAACAGAAGTTATGCTATCGTTGTTGATAGCAGCGACTTGTAGCAAGACAATGATTATTGTTCCGACAGATGCGTTAAGAACACAAATATCTAATAAAGTAGCATCATTGGGATTACTGAGCAACCCTCAATTCGGTTTAATCAAAGAAACCGTCTTGAAACCGATTGTTGGAGTAATGTCACATCGTCCATGTTCTGCAGAAGAAGCCATTGCTTTTATGGAGCAGTGCAATGTTGTGGTTACGACAATTAGCATTATTGGTAGTTTGTCTAAACCTGTACAAGTGGCAATCGCAAACCAATGTTCTCATTTGTTTGTGGATGAAGCACATCACACCCCAGCAAGATCATGGTCGGTTGTAAAAGATTCTTTTAAAAACACCAAGGTTCTCCAGTTTACTGCAACGCCATTTCGAAATGACGACAAACCTATAGGAGGTAAAATAATATTCAATTATCCTTTACGAAAAGCGCAAGATGAAGGATATTTCAAGCCAATAAATTATATTCCGATTATTGAGTGGAATTCCAAACAATCCGATCAAATAATAGCAAACAAAGCTATCGAACAATTAAGATTGGATATCGAAAATGGATATGACCATGTCCTCATGGCAAGAGTGAATAGTATTGCAAGAGCCGAGATTATTCAAAAAATCTATGCTGATTCGTTCCCGGAATACAATCCATTGTCTATACACTCAAAATTATCTACAAGGTCAATATCGGAGATAAAGGCAAAAATAATTGCCGGTGAATGTAAGATCATTGTATGCGTTGATATGTTTGGGGAAGGCTTCGATATGCCTAAACTGAAAATTGCAGCTTTTCATGATATCAAAAAAAGCTTGCCTACAACTTTGCAATTAATAGGACGTTTTACAAGAACAAGTATGGATGATTCTTTAGGGTGCGCTTCAATAATTGTGAATATAGCAGATATTGATGCACAAAAAGAAATCGAGCACCTATATGCATCCGATGCTGATTGGAATCGGTTATTACCTTATTTAAGCGAAGGAAGAATTGATAATCAAATTTCATTGCGAGAATTTATACAAGGATTTGAGAAGTTTCCGGAAGAATTACCAATCCAAAACCTTTTACCCGCTTTGAGTGCTGTCATCTATAAGATTAATGAACAAGAATGGCATCCTGAAAGATATGCCGAAGGGCTAACAGCTATAGAGCAATATGAAAAAATTTATTACGACACCAATCAGCAGGGAAACACAATTGTAATAGTTGCAGGTAAAAAAGATAAGGTTGCTTTCGGAAAGATTGAAGATTTATTCGAAATGCACTGGACTCTCTATATCATATATCGTAATGTCCGACAAAAGTTATTATTTATTAATTGTTCGGATAATGGTTCTCTTTTCGAAGATTTAGCCAAAGCGGTTACAGACAAAACGGCAAATATAGTAGATGCAACGAGTATATTTAGATGTCTGGGGCATATTAATCGCATAAAAGTAACCAATGTAGGCTTAAAAGACGCATTAAATACACTCCGAAGTTTTACAATGTATGCAGGTTCAGATATTGAAAAGGCATTAACTGAAGCTCAACAGAAAAATAAAATTAAGTCGAATATCTTTGTTACTGGCTATGAAAATGGCGAGGAAACATCGGTTGGATGTTCATATAGAGGACGAGTGTGGTCTCGAAGAATAAACAATATAAATGAATTTACGAAATGGTGTGATTCAATCGGTGCGAAAATTTTAGATTCATCTATCAACGATGAAATGGTTATGCAACATGCAACGAAATATGTCTCTGTCGATGCCATACCGAACAAACGTGCAATTTCTATTGAATGGCCAGAAAATATAATCGGTGAATTTGAAAAAAATATCTATATAGGAACAAATGAAAAAAACATGAAACCTTTGATTTGTATAGATATTTTACTTTCAGAAAATCAAGCAAATGGAGCTTTAAATTTTATCGTTAGAAGCGATGCCTTTGATTCCCATTATACCTATAAAGTTATAGATGGAAATGTATCAATAGATAATGTTTCAACACCTCTTTGCATTAACATAGGGCGTAGTACCTTATCATTATCTGAATTCCTGTGTAAAGACCGCTATTTCCCTACTGTCCGGTTTGTTGATGGAACTACTTTACAAGGCCAATATATGGCCGAATATAGAAATGAGGATGTATTATTCGATCGAGAAAAAATTCAAGTTTGGGATTGGGCAGGTGTAAATATTAAAAACGAATCACAAGGTAATGAGAAAGATAGTACGAGTATTCAATATCATGTGATACAGAAACTTAAAGAACAAAATTTCGACATAATATTCGATGATGACAATGCAGGGGAAATCGCGGATGTTATCGCGATCGAAGTTGATGACGTTAATAAAAAAGTCAAAGTGGAATTGTTCCATTTGAAATTTTCTCAAGAGGACCGTCCCGGGGCTCGAATCAATGATTTATATGCTGTTAATGGACAAGCGCAAAAGTGTGTAAGCTGGCTTCATACCAGACCAGAACATATTATTGGTCGAATGTTAAGACGTGGGGCTTCAGGGCCTAAAAATAGATACGAATTAGGAACAGAAGAGCAACTTTCAATAATTAGGGAAAAAGTAAAAAGTTTGTATGAGATTGAATATATAGTTCATATAGTTCAGCCCGGATTATCGAAAGCTGCAGCCTCAAGAGAACAATTAAAATTACTTAGTCTAACTGAAGCGTTTTTATGGGAAACAAGAATGATTAAGTTGGGGGTTATCGCAAGTGCATAGAATTTCCGAGTATTGAAATTATTTTGTCGGTTTATATGAGTGATGTTAATGATTTTAAGCAAGAGATAGAGTGTATTTATAAAGATGAAAAATACTCTGTCCGAGATAATGGAGCTGTTTTTCGGTATCCTCGTGATGGTAAACGGCCTCGTAAATATGATAATTTCTGGACTTTCGGTAAGCCCAATGATAAACATGGATACATGGAGATTGCCTCTGTTCGAGTCCATATTATTGTGGCTACGGCCTTTCATGGCCCGAAACCAACGAAAGAACATGTTGTCGATCATATAGATACGAATCGCCGCAACAATCGTCCGGACAATCTTCGATGGGTCACACGATTGGAGAACGCACTCGATAACCCAATTACCCGCAAACGTATCATTATGCGTTGTGGTAGTATCGAAGCGTTTTTGGCCAATCCGTCTTTATTGCAAGAAAGCGATGTTACTCCCGATTTCAGTTGGATGAGAACTGTAACGGGTGCCGAAGCCCAAGTCAGTAAAGAGCGATTATTGGCATGGGCTGAAAGCGACAAACAAACATCTGGAGGAGCTTTGGGCGAATGGGTATATGGTCGGCAATCAATTTCGCAAAATGACGGTCAGTCATCGAATGTAGACGAAATTGACAAGTTGCAATCCGATTCCTTAAACGGGTGGGGCCAAATTCCGCCTCAAGCATATGAACGTCCCGTTGAGCCGGAACAAAGAAAACCCAATGTTATGCCCTCGTTAACACCCGGAGCGGCCCAAGAAATCTATTTTTATAATGATAAGCCCAATGAATACCCATGTACTCCGCAGGAATATAGTGGTGATCCTTTAACTGCTTATGCCGCTAATTTGACCAAAAATGCAGTCTATTGGCGGAACAACAATGGTGATCGGGAATATGTGGTTGCTAAGTATGGATTTTCGAAGGATCGAAACTCCTTATACGTAATGACTAAATCCGCATACGTGTGGCGAAATCAGGACGACGGAGATTCTATGCCTGTTCCCGTAGCAAGCCTTAATAAAGACGAATTCAGAGAGGATGAACTGAACTATCAACTCGGAGAAGTTATTTACGATGATAATTTATTCGTACATAAAAGGGTAGAAACCGGTTTTATGCCCAAAGAGTATTTGGAAGAACTATTCGATGAGTGTACCGGAAAAAAGAAATAAGTATTAACAGGATTAAAATACTTTTGACAGCTTAATTTTATCCATAATTTTGTTGCTATTTTGTTACCCAAAGCGTTTATATAAGTCCACAACACTTTGATATTAAGATATATAATAATAAATAGCAATAATATGTGGCAGAACGTCATCAACAGCTGGCAACTGTGGAAGAAAAGAAGGAGCGAGGCCGAGCAGCAAATCTGAAGCCCTCGATACGCTCGTTCTCCGGCCCCGGTCCAGACAGGAAAGTTCTCTCATAAATGTACTCACAGGGACGTCTCCGCACAAACCGGCGAGTCGTGTTTCCGAATGTTCCGGCTACCGCAGCCGCATATCTCGGACCTAAAGCAACGGCCAACTCCCTCCCGCAAAGAAAAAGGGCGAGACATAGCTTTAGGGATACGGCCAGCCGAAACATAAGAAAACGGACATTCGCAACTGTCATTTCCAGCCTTCGTACTCCATGGCATACAGGTCGAATCCCTCGGCCCAATAATCCTTTTTCACCTCCTTGAGCACGAAGCCCTGCTTCCGGTAGAATCCGAAAGCCAGTTGCGAGGTTCTGACCGTGATCCTCCGGATGCCGCCGAGCGACCCGAGCTTTTCGATCCGGAATCCGAGCAACCGGGTTCCCAGCGATCGGCCCTGATACTCGGGATGCAGGATATCCCAACTGATTTTTCCCGTCGTTCGCTCGTCCGCCAGGTTGATTCCGCCGCAACCGACGATCTTTCCGCCGAAAAGCAGGACGTAGAACCACTCCCTCTCGCAGTCGAGATACCGGCTCAGGTCGGCCTCCTCCTCCGGTGCGAAGTACTCGGGCGTATTGGCCCGGATCAGGCTCAAGACGGCTTCCTTATCGGCCGGCTCGTATTCCCGGATCACTATATGACGATCCATTCCCCCCATAACCGATTTCGACAATATAAACAAGATTCGCTAATTATATACTCCATAGTACCTATGTCGGTTCCGGTTGCCACGACTTCGAATCGATCTGTCGAGACTCCGTTTGGACAGGGTCCGCCCGAACCGGACGGCATACATACAAGGTCCGGTCGTAGTCGGTACATAAAACACATAATCGTCGCAAGATTGGCCGCCTGCATTCCGGCACATCCCTTCTCGGCATATCACCGCGGTTTCCGCCGTCCCGCTCCCGCCGGTTTCGGACCCGCAAGCCTGCGTGCAAGCCGAAGCCCGCGCGGAAAACGAAAGACCGGGCGTCACAGCCTCGACATCCGGTAATAGACTCCCAGCGGAAGCGACTTGCCGAAAGGATCGGAGAAGTAGAGCTCGCCGAACTGCTCCGAAGAGCACTCGCCGACGAGCTGCCGGACCGCCGTCCGGGCCAGCAGTGCGGAGAGTCCCATCGAGTAAAGGTTCAGCACGAGGAAGCTGCCCTCTGCGGCGAGCAGCTCGCCGCAGAGGCTCAGCATCTCGTTGATATGCTCCTCGAGAACCCATTTCTCGCCGGCCGCTCCCCGGCCGTAAGCCGGCGGATCGAGCACGATGCCGTCGTAGCGGCGGCCCCGCCTCGCTTCGCGGCGGACGAACTTCAGCGCATCCTCCACGATCCACCGGATTCCGTCCATGCCCGAAGCCTCCATATTCTCCCGGGCCCAACTCACCACCGGTTTGACCGAATCGACGTGCGTTACGTCGGCACCGGCCGCCCGGGCGGCCAGCGACGCTCCGCCCGTATAGGCGAACAGGTTCAGCACGCGCGCTCCGGCGCCCAGCCGGCGGACTTCGCGGAAAATGAACTCCCAGTTCTCGGCCTGCTCGGGGAAAAGCCCCACATGCTTGAACGAGGTAAGCCCCATGCGGAATTTCAGGCTCATTCCTCCTCCGTATTCCACAAACCAACGGTCGGGCATGCCCGCGCGAAGCGTCCACTCGCCTCGCTCGCCGCTGCGGCCGTCACGACGGAACACGGCGTCGGCCCGTGCCCTCCACTCGTCCTCGCTGAGCGAGCGGTCCCAAACGGCCTGAGGCTCGGGACGCGCGAGGACGTAGCGTCCGAAACGCTCGAGTTTCTCGAAACGGCCGCTGTCCAGCAGCTCGTAGTCCTTCCAGCCGGAAGCGGACAACAGCTCGGACCGCATTCCGTCCCCGGACGAAGTCTTATCGCTTTCCATAATCCTTGATTGCTATGCTTCGTTTCACTTCATAAAATATTTCGGGCCTTTCCCGCTCCGAGGGACCGAAGCGAAGCTATGGCCGACTTTCCGAGACTTCCCCCCGAAACGACCCGTCCGGATCAAACCGTCCTCTGCCGCCATGCCTCGGGTCGTCCTACGCGAGACCCTGCGCCCCGATCATCGCCGGGGCCGTCCGGGCTTCCGCTCCCTTCGGGCACCTTCTCCCCGCGCCGGCCCCGATATACGACGCTCATTTCACAACGGGCGCAATCGAACAGCAGCTCGTACACATGCCGCCCGGACGCCAGAAAAAGGCGTCCCCGATAGACCGGGTTCTTCCGGAGGCACTGCCCCGTCTCCCGTCTCAGGCAATAACGCGTCCGCATGACGCGGCAACCCTCGGGAATCGGGCCCGCGTCGAACCCCGGCTCGATCCGACGCACACCGTGCTCGCGGTAGAAGCCGGCGGCCAGCGAATTGACGACGTTTTCCTCGGCGGAAAGCTCCGTATCCGGGAAAAGAGCCCGAAGATTCTCCTCCCGGCGGGACCGGCGGACAAAACATGCCGCCCGCCCGGCATCGAGCCGCGAAAGCGCCTCGCGCCTCAGCTCGTTCAGCAAAGAAACGGGCACGAAGCGAGGCATGTCCCAGCGCACCTCGATCCGGCATACTTCATAGCTCGTGTCGCCGGTCTTGGCCGTCTGCGCCCGGACCGTCCGTTCGGCCCGCAACGGATCGAGCGCTTCGTCGAAACGGCCATCGCGCGAGGCCGTCGCCTGCGACGAACCGTCCGAGAACGTCACCGATATCCGGTTCCGAGTCACTTCAACGGCCGCCTCGACAGGCAGCGTCCGACGGGAACGGCTGCGCTCCAGCGCCCCCGAAAAACGACGGTCGTAATTGCGGAAAATCGCCGTCCCGCACCCGATTCCGTCCATGCGGTTCGGATAGACGCGGCCGTCCTCCGTCCGGTTGACATAGGTCCCCCTCAACTCGCCCGTCTCGTCCGCGAAACAGATGCCGTCGCCGGGGGCAAGCGCGATCTTTCCGCTCATCCCGAACCACTCCCGACCCGCCGAGACAACCGTCCCGACCGCCTCGCCGAGCGACTTGGGCGTATCGAGCGAAGCGACCCCGGCCGCCGGTCCGTCCAGGAAATAATGCGTCGAGCCGCGCGAGAAGCTCTTGGCGGGATCGGGCTCGAAATCGAGCGCGACGCTCCCCTGCGAGGCCCGTTTCAAATCCGGCCGCCGGAAAAATATTTCATCCAGCCGGCTACGGTACCATCCCACGACGTTGCGCACATAGGCCATATCCTTCAGCCGTCCCTCGATCTTGAAGGAGCCGACTCCGGCGTCGATCATCTCCGCGAGCCGGTCCGATAGGTTCAGATCGCGTACCGAAAGCCAGTGCCGGGCCCGCCCCTGCGAACGCATCCGGCCGTCGAGCAGTTCGTACGGCAGCCGGCACGCCTGCGAGCAATCGCCCCGGTTGCCGCTGCGGGGCCCCATCGAACGGCTCATGAAGCAGCGGCCGCTGTAGCAAACGCAGATCGCCCCATGCACGAACGCTTCGATCTCGAGGCCGGGCGCGGCCCCGGCGATCCGCCGCATTTCGTCGAGCGAGGCCGCCCGTTCCACGATCAGCCTCGTGAAGCCCGCCTCGTACCAGAAGCGGGCGCGGACCGGGTCCATATTGAATATCTGCGTCGAGGCGTGCAACTCGATCGGAGGCAGATCCATACGCAGAAAAGCGGCATCCTGCACGATCAGCGCGTCGGCTCCGGCCCGGTACATGTCGCGGGCGATCCGCTCGGCCTCGGACAGCTCGCTCTCGTAGACGAGCGTGTTCATCGTGACGAAGACCTTGGCCCCGAAACGGTGGGCGTAATCGCACAGCCGGCCGATCTCGTCGGCCGGCACGGCCGCGCCGGCCCGCGCGCCGAAAGCCGGCGCGCCGACATACAGCGCATCGGCTCCGCAGTCGATCGCGGCGCATCCGTGAGCGTAGTCCTTGGCCGGAGCCAGCAGCTCGACGATTTTTCCCGTGCCCATGGCGCAAAGTTAGCAAACAATCGTCAATTCCGCGTCCCGTCGTCCGGACGGAACGCCGCCCGACTCACGGAAAACATCCGACGCGAAAAACGGCGCCGGGAAAAAACCGGCACAGACCGGGCATGCAGACCACGCCGAAATCCGCAATGCGCCGGCCCCCGGTCATTTCACGACACGCATCGCGGAAAGAAACGGCACAATTTTGCTATCTTTGCAAAACTCCCGTTCGGCATGTCCGAACCGAATCTGCACCGCACTTATGAAAAGAGGATCATTCGCGAGCCGTTTCGGCACGATCGCCGCCGTCGGAGGCTCGGTTATCGGACTGGGCAACATCTGGCGCTTCCCGTACGTGGCCGGCGAGAACGGCGGGGCGGCCTTCATTTTGATCTATCTGACGATCAGCTTTCTGATTTCCATTCCGATCATGCTGTCGGAATTCAGTCTGGGCCGTTCGACCAAACGCAACTCGATGCGCGCGTTCAGCAAACTGGCCCCGGGCACGAAATGGAAATGGGTGGGCTACATGGGCATTCTCTGTGCTTTCATCATTCTGTCGTTCTACTGCGTGATCGCCGGCTGGTCGCTCGAATTTCTCAAGGAATCGGTGCTGAACCGCTTCCACGACCGCACGCCCGAGCAGGTGGCGGCGGCGTTCGACGGCTTCGTCGCCAGCGGCTGGCGACCGATCGCATGGACGCTCGTATTCATCGCGGCTTCGGCTTTCATCGTCTACTCGGGAATCGAAAAGGGAATCGAACGGTACAATAAAATCCTGATGCCGATGCTGTTTCTGCTGTTGTTCGGCATGGCTCTCAATGCGCTGACGCTCGACGGCGCGCGCCAGGGGATCGACTTTCTGCTGAAGCCCGACTTCAGCAAGATCACCGGAACGACCGTACTGGAAGCCCTCGGACAATCCTTCTTCTCGATGAGCCTCGGCATGGGCTGCATGATCACTTACGGCTCTTATCTGCGCAAGAACGAGAATATGTTCCGCATCGGGGCGATGGTCTCGCTGTCGGACATTACGGTGGCCGTCCTTTCGGGACTGGCCATTTTCCCCGCCGTCTTCTCGTTCGGCATCTCGCCCACCTCGGGTCCGGAGCTGGTTTTTTTGACGCTGCCGAACGTTTTCGCCCGGATGAGCGGGGGCTATGTGATCTCGGTCGTATTTTTCGTCCTGCTGTTCTTGGCCGCAATCACCTCGTCGGTCTCGCTGCTCGAAGTCATCATCGCCTACCTGTCGGAAGAAATGCGCATCACGCGGTCGAAAGCCATCGTCTGCACGGCCTGTACCGTAGCCGCGACCGGATCGCTCAGCGCGCTGTCGATGATGCCCGGTTCGGTCCTGACTATCGGAGGAAAAAATCTGTTCGATCTGTGCGACAGCCTGTCGTCGAACCTGATGATGCCGCTGGGCGGTCTGTTCATCGTGCTGTTCGCAGGCTGGGTGCTATCGCCCCGAAAGCTGCGCGACGAAATGACCAGCGGACTGAAATACGGGACCCGCGTCTTCCCGGTCGTCCGGTTCCTGATCCGGTTCGTCATCCCCGTAGTGATCGGTATCCTGTTCGCCAGCCGGATCGGGCTGCTGTTCTAAAGGAGCCGGCCCGTCAGCGGATGCGGCGCCGGAACTCGGCCGCTACGACCGCCGTGGCCATCGCCACGTTCAGCGACTCGGACGTGGGCGCCGCTCCCGGATAGGGCGGTATGAAAAGGCGCCGGGTAACGCAGCGGGCCGTCCCGGACGAGATGCCGTTTCCTTCGCTGCCCATCACGACGATGCCGCCGGCGGAAAGTCCGGCCCGGTAAATATCCTCCCCCTCCAGAAACGTCCCGTACACAGGCGTTCCCCGCTCCGCCGCACGGGTAAGGAACGATTCCAGCGCCGTATAGTGCACGCGCACGCGGGCAATGGCCCCCATCGTAGCCTGAACGGCTTTCGGCCCGAAACAATCGGCGGTGTTTTCCGAGCAGACGATGTCGCGAATGCCGAACCAGTCGGCCAGCCGGACGATCGTTCCCAGATTGCCAGGGTCCTGCACTCCGTCGAGCGCAAGCGCCAGATCGTCCGTCCCCGTGCCGGCAGACAACCGATAGCGGGGCAGTTCGATCAGAGCCAGCACCGGCGTCGGCGTCTTCAGCGCGCTGATTCGCTCCATCTCCTTGGGCGACACGCGTTCGGTATCGACACTCCCCGCCTCGCTCCGGTCTTCCTCGCCGCAACGGAAAATCTTGCGCACGCGGAATTCCGAGGCAAGCATCTCGCCTACGAGCTTCTCCCCCTCGGCCACGAACAGGCCGGAGGCGGCACGCTCCTTTTTCGAGGAGAGCGAGCGCACGAAGGCTATTTCGGACTTGATCACGGCAATCGGATTATCCCGCCCCGAACGCCGGTGCGGTCCGACAAAGATAGACAAGACGGACCGAATCCCCAAACCGCCGGTCGGCTCCGATACCCGGATACGAAAACGCATGCCGCTTTCCGACCATAGGGCATCGCACCGGAAACGTTTTCCTGCAGGAAACGAGTCTCGGGCATGCCGAATCTCGCCCCCCAACTCCTACCGCAAGGTCCCGACGGATACGACGGACCCGCGCGGCATACCGGCGACGATCCCCGAAAACTTTCCCGCGCCGGCTTGCACAATCGAAAATCTATCCGTACCTTTGCGACTCAGAAACTATTCTGAGCCAGAAGACAGTTTCAGCAAGGGAAGACAATCCATAACTTACTGATAAATAATGTCTGACAAAAAAACCGCCCGTCTGATCCTCGAGGACGGCACTCAATTCGAAGGGTACTCCTTCGGCGCCGAAACGTCCGTTTCGGGCGAAGTCGTCTTCAACACAGCCATGACGGGTTATCCCGAAAGCCTGACCGACCCGTCGTACAGCGGTCAGATCCTCGT
>ERZ827516.2746-NODE-2746-length-12132-cov-3.270431_pt1 | contig 12132 bp, 10 predicted proteins | sample MGYA00519703_ERZ827516 | MGnify/ENA primary metagenome ERZ827516 (study PRJEB31778, sample SAMEA3449337) | human gut metagenome | biome: human gut; feature: human-associated habitat; material: faeces | place: United Kingdom | collected 2010/2012 ...
CTTTGCGCCCTTAGCTACAGGACACATCATTTCAACTTCTTTTGAATAAATCATCTGAATAAATACTCCTTTCGAAATATAAACTATGGATTAAAATCCATGTTAATGCAGTATAGATAACATAATAAATTATTACTGCTCTATCTGTGAGTTTTCATTATCGCCCACACTCGCTTTGTATTTTCTCATAAAATGACAAAATAGTCCATAGTTTAATCGAAAGTTTTTTATTTTTAAGTAATTATTTCTGTTTTTTACTAATAACTATATCTCCAAATTGTTTTTATTTGATTTTTTATTCTGTCAAAACTCCATTTTTTTGTACTTCTTACTTTACAATATGGATCATTAACAAGAAATCCTTCGTCTGTGTAACCGTATATTACAATAAAGTGTCCCTGTGTTGTAAAATCTCCTGCACCAACAGAGCAAATCAGCATATTTCCGTTATCAAGTGCATTTTCCATCTCAATCTGTGAAACAGCCATCTGATTAACAGTTATTCCGTAGTTCTTAGCCACCTGCGACATTAAAAGCCATGATGTTCCCTGTCCATTAACATAATATCCATTCTCTTCGCTGTGTCTGGCTATTTCTGCCGGTGTAGCTTCTGAATTATGCGTAAGTCCTACAATAACCATTGACATACATGTGGGACCGCAGCCTGCCATACCGATATTTTCATCACCATAAGGGATATAAGCCCATCTTTCATCCCACTGAATAAATAAAGGATGTGCACTTTTTCTTTCTTTTTCTGTAAGTTTAATATCACTTAAATCTATTTCCTCATTAGAATCCTGTGCTGTTGTTTCCTGCACTGTTTCTGCCTCTGTTAAAGTTGTTTCTTCTGATTCGTCTGACTGTGTTTTTAAATATTTTAAAGTGTACTGATTGTCAGGATATCCAATAAGAAAATCCTGCATTTCAGGATTGTTCAAAACTGCATTAAGCATTCCCTTTGGATATTCATCTATTCTGTCATAAATCTTTTTATATTTTTCATCGTGTTTTGATCGTTCTTTAAGCTCTGCAACGATTTTTTCTGTTGTTCTTGTTTTAGGCTTAATTGTTTTATATACTTTTGTATTCTTGTTTGTTGTAGTTTCAGTTTCCTTCTGTGCTGTGTTATTTTTATTTTCAGTAATAGATGCTGTTACTTCTTTTTTCGCCTCTCTTGACTTTTCAGCAGGTAATATTACAACAATCGAAAAAATAATAATTACAACTAATGCTATGGGATAAATATTTCTTTTTAGTACAATCAAGAGTTTTTCTCTTGGTGTAAGTTCTCTCCTTCTTCTACTTCTTCGTGTATAATCTCTGTTATTTTCCATTATTTATACCCATATCCTTCTATTTTTTCTACGCTTCTCATTAAATTAATTGACAACTAATTCAATTTTTATGTGCCAATATTTAATTGCACAATTATTATCATATCCTTATTTGTATCATTTTTGCATACTTTTTTATTCTACTAATTCAAGGCAAAAAAAACAATATCAAAAACTACTTAAATTTCACTTTTTTCGTCTTTGATATTGTTTAGATTGTGATAAGATGCTTATTTTATTTTTTTTACCACTTTATAATTGTTTAAATCCAGTACTTTTACGTCTTTTCCCAGAGTGACGATGTAGAAATAGTTATCTATATAAAGTCCTCTCACAGCATAAGACTCCCCTGATAATGAAATTTCTGCAAGCTTTTTAAATTTATTATTTTCAAACCTGTATAAAACATAAACATCATCGTAGTTACCATTTGAAAGTGTTGCATTAAATCCGATTAAGTTCTTTTCTTTATCTACTATAATTGATTTATAATCATGTAAGGCATCTGAATCCATATATCTTTTCAACACCTTCTTAGAAATCTGTTTTGCCTTTCCATTAGATACATTATACATTTCAAGTTTCAGATATTTATCATTTTCCATTCCAAGTCCTAACATTGAATTTTCATCATAGAAATGAAGATAATCTGAGTAGCCCGGAAGTTTCAACTTTCCTACGATTTTAGGATTTTTCATATCTAAAAAGTCTACTGTAAATAATGGATCAGTATTTTTGTATGTTACAAAATATCCATAGTTGCCCAAGTATCTTACTGCATAAACACTTTCATTCTTTGCAAGTCCTTTAATACTTGCCACCTCTTTAAGATTTTCATCAAGTACATATACATTATTGTCTAAAACTTTTTCATCATAATATTTTTCATAATCGTTAGTGTTCACAATATTTTCGGAAATCATTTTACCTTTTCCATCTTTAAGAACTGTTCTTTCTCCCACATATGATGAGGTACTATTACTTGAAACAAATCTTAAGCATTCGGCTTTTTCATCAAAAGACAGATTGCTATCTACGTATCCTTCTACACTGTTTTCGTTTACAAAGTTTAATTTTCCGTCTTTATATGAATACTTTACAATATTTGTTTTTATCTGACTTTTAAAATATCCTATTTTTCTTGTTTCTGTAACCTTTGACCAGTCATATTCTCCACCATATGCCTTTTTGACCTTTTTTATTTCCTTGGCTGACAGATTTTTTTTGGATTCCTGCAATTTTCCAATATTTTTCTTTTTTAGTATATTCTTGCCTTTTTTTGTGTCAGAAATATCTATTTCCTCATATTCATCATCAATTAAATATATGTTGTTTTCACTGACATATACGTTTTGAACATTTCCTGCAATTGCTGTCTGGTCATAGAATTTATCGGGGTTATTGATATCCATAACTGTTATAACAGTATAACTGCCGCCATCTATTTTGTTTGGCAAATAGATTTTTGAATAATCCATTGGCTTTTCATTAATTTCAGGTACACAGGAGTCTTTTTTGTCAGTTATGTTTACATTTGCCTCAGATATTGTATAAACATAATTACCACTTAATTTTGATGAATCAAAATCTCCCTGCTGAGTGTTCTGTTTTATTAATTTAGGATTACTTCTGTCTGTTATATCATAAACAGATATTATTGTTATGGATTTTCCGTTGTTTACTCCACAACCTTTAGACGTAACCGAATCTTCTATGCCATACAGAACATCATCTTCATATACACCTGAAATTACTATTAATTTATTATCTGCATAATATATCTCTTTTACATTTAAATCTTCTTTGTTATATTTAATCTTTATTTTTGCTATTTTTTTAGTCTCTTTGCCCTGTGCCTTCACAATATTTACTACCGACTTTTTGTCATTTACAATATAAATATATTCACCATCAGTTTTTACAACATCACCTTCATCCACACCTTCTGTCTGGATATTTGTTGTTGAATATGCTTTTGAATCTGATTTTTTCTTTACGCCATCACTGGATATGGTGCTGTCAGAACTACTACTTTTTGCTGTTGCCTTAGTTCTATATGTATCGCTCTGATCTGTAGCTTTTTCTGACATTATTTTGTATATTTCATCATAAGAAGATGCCATTCTTGATTCATTGTTTTTTGCTACATGGACTGTTCTTGAAGCCAGTTCTCTTGCTTTGTTTTCAGTGTTTGTTCTATACCAGAAAACTATTCCAACAACCAGTACAAGACAGGCTGCAAACCCTGTGCAAAGTCTGATTATCATCTTATTTTTGTTTTTTCTGCCTGTGGTTCTAATCTGATTAATCACATTAATATCTGTAGAAATCTTTGGAATATCTTCGCTGTCCTTTTTTATAAGATTTGCTATTTCCATGTTTTCCACATCAATTTCATCGTTTAGTTTATTTTTCATTTTTTCATTCCCAACCTTTTTGCTCGATTTATTCATTACTCTACCTCCAAATACTCTTTCATCTTCTTAAGACTTCTGTTAAGCCTTGACCTTACAGTTGAAGGATTCATTGATAGAATTTCTGCTACCTCATTGCTTTTATAGCCTTCCACTACGCATAAAGAAACAATCATTCTATCTTCCGTATTTAGTTTTGATAACGCTATCTTCACATCTGTTTTTTCGGCATTGCCAATGTTACTGTTGCTTTCAACTTTTTCCATATGACTTTCGTCTTTTATGTTAGGATTAAAAACATTAAATTTATTGTATTTATAATTAAGTTTCTGCTTGCACTTATTAGTTAGGATTTTTAAAATCCAACTTTCAAATGCATCTGCTGACTTTAACTTTTTAATACCTTTTAACGCATCAATAATTGTTTCACTTACTATGTCTTTTGCAAGCTCACTATTTCCTAATATGTACAAAGCCATTTTGTATAAATCATTGTTTATATCTATGTATATTTGTTCGAAAGCCTGCATATTGCCTTTGGTTGCCGCCAAAACATCTTTCCTGTTAAAATTCATACCGGGTACCCTCTTCCTACTTTTAACTTTTTGCGTTTACATTTATATAGTGTAATAAATTTCTCAAACTGTTGCATTAAATTTAAAATAATTTTCTTATTAAAGAAAAATATCTTTTTGGCATATGTCTTTTCATACGCAAAAAGATATTTTCAAATTATTATTTAATTATATTATTATAAATAGAACTGATTTCATTCTCATCCATATAAGGTATTAAGTAGTCATCGCACAACATTGATGCAAGGATATGCAGACCACCTTTAGCAATTCTTAATTTCTCTTCCAATATGTTCTGATTAATTGTTATGTACTGTATATTACAATATTTAATTAATGAATATCTGGTTCCCATAGTACCTTCCCTTACTCCAACCAATTCGTCACCAATGAAAACACCACAGGTAATGAAACTTAAAATCTTTGCTATAAACATATAAAAAAATATAAATGCTGAACCTGCAACAATTGCCATTTCAAACACTTTTGAAGGATTTACATAATAAATTATGCTTGCTGCAACAATCAAAACAATAACAGAATTAATTAAGTAATCCACAATATATTTTATTTTGACTTTATCAGGTTGTTTCTTTATATCCCCATCAATTCCTTCGCTAAATTCCGGCAATAACTTATCAATATATGATTTTAACTGTTTCTTGCTACAATAAAACGTAAAATAGGCACTGGCCTTATCATCATCATTTAAGCCTACATTTACTATTTCAGCTGAATATTTTCTAAAAATTCTTGCAATAAATGTCTGATGAACTACAATGGCATTAATCTTGTCTATGGGAATGGCAAAATCTACTTTATTGTAAAGACCATATTTTATATAAAGCTTGTTCTTTCCACGTCTTGCCTTAAAATCATACATTTTAAGAAAACTTTTTGCCATAGAATAAAGAGAACCTATAATCAAAATGATTAAAGTAATTGCACCACCTAATGAAGCAATAATTGTTTTCCCATCGTTTATGTCCGAAACAATTCCTGCTATAAAACCGGCTAAAGAACCTAAAAATAAAAGTATTGTTCCAACACTTAGAGAATAAAAACCATTTATAATAATGTCTTTTGATGTTACTTCAATGTCATATTTCACGTAAGGATTAACTTCTTCCTCTTTTTCAAGAATTGTTCCTGTGTTAATTTCTTCAACACGTCTATTTATATAATTTCGAAGTTCTTCTCCCTGTTGCTTTTTTAGTATAAGCTTAATATCTGTTCTATCTGCAGTGGATAAGCTATTAGTATCCAGTTTCAAATTGCAAGTTCCAATAATCATTTCAAAAATATTCTGATTAATATTGACATTAGAAATATTCTTTATTCCAACAGTATTCTTTACACTTCTTAATGTATTTCTCTCAACTGTTATTGTGTCGTTGCCAATTATTATCCAGGTTTTATACCATCTTCTAACCTTAAAGCCTATAATAAGACCTAGTACTGCCAGAATTGTAATCACAACGATAATCACAATCATTGCATATTTAGGATTATCTATCAAAGCTACTATATCGTTGCTATCTCCATCAGTATCACTTAATATGTCCGGGATTGACTGAACCCCAACAATAAACAGAAATATTAACAACCCACCCAGCTGTTCAATAACATCGGAGAAATGATTTCTAAATCTTTTTGTTTCCATACTCATTACTCCTGTGTTTCATTCAGCTTTTTCTGTTCTTCTTCATTTCGTTTTTTCTGCTCTTTGGCAATTTGATTCTTCTGTTCTACTGCAATCTGGTTTATTTTCTGTTTTAAGCTTTCAGTTATTTTTTCTGCTTTTTCATTTTCAAGAAATCTTATTTCCACATCACCACCTGCAGTTGTAACCTTAACTCTTGCCACATTGCAAAGCTTGTCGAATGGTCCCTGACTAATCTGTAGTTTATGTAATCTTTCAATTGGAACTATATTTCTTTGTGTAAAAACATATCCCTCGATAATATCAATCGATTCCTCATCTATCTTATATCTGTATCTGTGAAATCTAAAAACAGGACTAATGATAGCGTTAAAAACCAATATTATTGCAATTATCAATCCCAAAATAACTAATATTCCAATATTATTTGGAATAACAAACAATAATTCCAGTACAAATATAATAGCAAGTATCGCTATTGTTCCCGTAATTGTCCCAAAGTACATATTCAAAAGTGCGTTTTTTGATAATTTTTCGTACATTTTCTCCCTCTTTCTACTTTTTATAAAATCATAATTAAAGGCTGTCAATATGACAGCCTTTAAACATAAGCTTAACAACTATCAACATTTAAGATAATTATTTAGCTTCAATATATCCCTTTGCAACAAGAAGTTCTGCTGAAAGAACAGCTCCGCCTGCAGCACCTCTTAATGTGTTATGTGATAAACCTACAAACTTGTAGTCATATACTGTATCTTCTCTTAAACGTCCAACTGAAATTCCCATACCTTTTTCAAAGTTAACATCTAACTGAACCTGTGGTCTGTTATCTTCTTCAAGATACTGGATGAACTGCTTTGGAGCACTTGGAAGATCAAGCTCCTGTGGTTCTCCACTAAACTTAGTCATAGCTTCAATAAGCTGTTCCTTAGTTGGTTTCTTAGCAAACTTAACAAATACTGCTGCTGTATGTCCGTCTAATACAGGTACTCGAATACACTGTGTTGTGATAACAGGACTTGTTGCTTTTTTAATAACACCATCTTCAATCTTGCCCCATAATCTAAGTGGTTCCTGTTCTGACTTTTCTTCTTCACCGCCAATGAAAGGAATAATATTTCCTAGCATTTCAGGCCAATCCTTAAATGTCTTTCCTGCACCTGAAATAGCCTGGTATGTTGTTGCTACAACTTCTGTTGGCTCAAATTCTTTCCATGCTGTAAGTACAGGAGCATAACTTTGAATTGAACAGTTAGGTTTAACAGCGACAAAACCTCTCTTTGTACCAAGTCTTTCCTTCTGATACTTAATCACTTCATAATGTTCCGGGTTGATTTCCGGAACAACCATAGGAACATCAGGAGTCCATCTATGTGCGCTATTGTTTGAAACTACAGGTGTTTCTGTCTTAGCATAATCTTCTTCAATCTTCTTAATTTCTTCCTTAGTCATATCAACTGCACTAAATACAAAATCAACTGTTGAAGCAACAGCTTCTACTTCGTTAACATTATGTACAATCATCTTTTTAACTGATTCAGGCATTGGAGCTTCCATTTTCCATCTGTCACCTACAGCATCTTCATAAGTCTTTCCTGCTGAGCGTGGGCTTGCAGCCAAAGTTGTAACTTCAAACCATGGATGGTCTGCTAACAAAGTAATAAATCTCTGTCCAACCATACCTGTTGCACCTAAAATGCCTACTTTAAGTTTTTTGTCTAATTTCATCATCTTTGTGTTCTCCCTTATGCTTTTAATTTTATTTAAATGAATTAGTTTACCATATTAATAGAAATCTGACCAACCATCGTCATTCTTATTGGAATTTCCTGAATTATTCTTCTTTGAAGTTGTGGTTTTTTCTGTTTTAGATGAGTTCTTCTTTGTTGTTTCAGACTCATTGCCAAATATATCCACAGCATAATTATCTCCAGGTCCATAACTTCCATATGTATCGTCTGAAGGTTTGCTGTTCTTACTATTGTTATTCTTTGTTGCCTTCTTTGTTTTCTTACTTGATTTCTTAGTTGTTGCCTTTTCATCAGTCTTTGAACTACTGCTTCCATTCTTGTTGGTAACAACTGTGTTTTTACTATTATCTGCAACTGTTCCCTTTTCACCGGCTACTGTTGCTTTCTGAACTGATTCCGTATTAGTTTCTGTTGTAGTCTCTATCACTGTTGTTTCAACCGTGGTTGTGTTATTTTCATCTTTGACAGTCTGTTTTCCTGTTTTATCTTTAATAAAAACTACTGCAATTATTATAACTATAATTCCTACAACAATTCCAAAAATCTTCTTATTCTTCATCTTATGCCTCCCCTAAATATACTTTATTATTATTCACATCATAAGTTATTCCATTAAATGAAACACTTTCTGACTCTGTATTCTGTTGTTTCTTTTCTCGCTGTTCCTTAAGATAACTATCATATGCCGTTACTGATTTCTTATAAGTGTCTGACATACATTCCTTATAAACCATAGTCATAAATGAACAAAAAAGACTTATAATAATTATTCCAATAATTGATGAACCGGCATCATGTTTCTTAAATAATGGCAACGATTCCCTGTATTTAAAATTAGATAAAAATATTGCCGGGCTGAAAAACCATACTATAAAGAAAATATATTTCAATACGGTTATTACATAGTCCATTGGTTCAAATTTATAATAACTAAGTTCACCGTAAATACCTGTTCCTATATAGAAAATCATAAATGCATAATATAAAATAGCCGGAACCATCTTATATACTGCACCTGACCTGAAACCAAACAGTTTCACACTTCCACTATCGTAATTGTTGGCTTTGGTATTCTTTCCATCATACCTAGCATATATATCTTTTTCTTTCTTGGGTTTGTATGGTTTATATGCCATCTCTGCTCCTTAAAATTCTGATTAAGTGGAATATTCCGTACATCAGACTTTCATAATTCTACTAAAATCGTTAATTTAAAGCTCCCGGCGTGACTCGAACACGTGACCTGCTCATTACGAGTGAGCTGCTCTACCAACTGAGCTACGGAAGCCTGTTTACATAATTTAACTATTTATTGTAATAAAGTATACAATGACATTATTATAACTATAAGAAGAAAAAAAGTAAAGACAAAAACACCATATTTTGATATAATCTAGTTTATGATTTCAATTAAAATAAACGATATAAATAATTTTATGCAAAACCTTCTTGTAAAGGATACTTTTGATTCTTTTTTAATATGTAGTGGAGAAATAATAACAGGTTCTTCCTTCTCCTTTGACGGCCATATTAACAAAGCTTTTTTTGATAAGGATGAAATTGAAAACTTTACCGAAGATTTTGCCACCTGGAAAAACTTAAGAAATATTTGTTTTGAAATAATTAAACGAAAAAAAGTTCCTACCCGACTTAAGTTGGTTATGGCTTTTCCTAAAGTTAATTATTCAAAAATCGTAAGGGAACTTGGCTCTTCTATTGCTGAAGAGAATATTAGCGGTCTTTATTTTCATATTATATACGAAAGCAATCAGATACATATTATAACCAGTTCTTCCCTTAATCTTTTTACAATGGATAAATCTCTTGATAATTACTGGGATAAATTAATTTCAAAGTTTCTTGAATCCCATTTTGATACAGAGATTTTATAGAAATTGTTAACTAATTGTAAACTTTTAGCACTCGCCTTGATTGAGTGCTAACTTTCTCTTGACTTTTCTTTTTTACGTGTCTACAATATCCTTTAGAATTGAAAATGAACAATAACAAAGGAGTGATTTTTATGTCAGAGAAAAAGGGTAGTCTTTCAATTAACAGTGAAAATATTTTCCCTATTATTAAGAAATGGTTGTATTCAGACCATGACATTTTTTTCAGAGAATTAGTATCTAATGGTTGTGATGCCATTACAAAATTAAAGAAACTTGAAATGATGGGTGAAGCTGAAATAGCTGATGATGAAGAATTTAAGATTCAGATTCTTGCAAACCCTAAAGAGAAAACTCTTACTTTCATCGATAATGGTCTTGGTATGACTGCTGATGAAGTAGACGAATACATTAACCAGATTGCTTTTTCGGGTGCAGAAGCTTTCCTTGAACAGTATAAGGATAAAACTTCTGAAGACCAGATTATCGGTCATTTCGGTTTAGGTTTTTATTCAGCATTTATGGTTGCTGATAGAGTAACTATTGAAACTTTATCTTATAAGAAAGATGCCAAGGCAGTTCTTTGGGACTGTGAAGATGGTATGGACTTTACAATGTCTGACTCAGACAAGGCTGATCGTGGTACAAAGATTACTTTATATTTAAATGACGACAGCGTTGAATTTGCTAACATTTTCAAAGCTAAAGAGATTCTTGATAAGTACTGCTCTTTTATGCCTGTTGAAATTTTTGTATCTGACCCTTCTGCTGAACCTGAATATCAGACAATTATGGAAGAAGAATTAACAGATAAAGATACTGTTATTGAGCATATTGTTGAGCCAGCTAAAACTGAAGAAAAAGAAAAGGAAGACGGAACTAAGGAAACTGTTGAAGTTGAACCAGAAAAGAAAAAAGTAAAAATTTTAAAAAGACCTGTAAGTATCAGTGATACTACTCCTCTTTGGACTAAACATCCTAATGAATGTACTGAAGAAGAATACAGAGAATTCTATCACAAAGTATTCTTAGATTACAAAGAACCGTTGTTCTGGATCCACTTAAATATGGACTATCCGTTTAATTTAAAAGGTATCCTGTACTTCCCGAAGATCAATACCGAGTATGATTCCATCGAGGGAACCATCAAACTTTACAACAACCAGGTATTTATCGCCGATAACATCAAGGAAGTCATTCCTGAATTCTTAATGCTCTTAAAAGGTGTGATCGATTGCCCGGATCTGCCGCTTAACGTATCCAGAAGTGCACTGCAGAACGATGGTTTTGTAAAGAAGATCTCCGAGTACATCACCAAGAAAGTAGCTGACAAGCTGATCGGTATGTGCAAGACGGATAAAGAAAATTACGAGAAATACTGGGACGACATCAGCCCGTTCATCAAATTCGGCTGTCTGAAAGATACCAAATTCTGTGACAAGATGAACGATTACATCCTGTTCAAGAATCTGGATGACAAATATCTCACTCTTCCGGAACTCTTAGTCAAAGAGGAAGAAAAGAAAGACGAAAACAAAGATGAAGCTGAGGTATTAGATGCTGACGGCAATCCGATCAAAAAGGAAAGCACCAATGCAGCAGATGAGAATACTGAGGAAAAAGATGAGCGCAAGGTAATCTACTATGTAACTGACAAACTTCAGCAGGGTCAGTACATTAAGATGTTCAAAGAGCAGAACATGGACGCTGTCATCTTAGACCACAACATTGATACTTCCTTCATCTCACAGCTTGAACAGCGCAATGAGCATTATAAATTCATGCGTATTGATGCAGATGTCACAGAATCCTTAAAGGACGAGACTTCCGCTGAGGACTTAAAGGCTGAGACAGATACCCTGACTGATGTGTTTAAAAAAGCTTTAAACAACGATAAACTGACTGTCAAAGTTGAGAAGCTGAAAAATGCGGATATCGCTTCTGTCATCACGCTTTCCGAGGAAGGCAGACGTATGCAGGATATGATGAAGATGTATGCAATGAACGGCATGGGCGGCATGGATCCGAACATGTTTGCTGCGGATCAGACCCTGACCTTAAACGCAAACAATGAACTTGTAAAATATATCTTTGAGCACAAAGATTCCGAGCATGTTCCGATGTTCTGTGAACAGCTTTACGATCTTGCAATGCTTTCCAACCAGCCGCTGTCTGTTGACGCTATGGCAAAATTTGTACAGCGCAGCAATCAGATCATGATGCTTTTAGCAAAATAATTTTTACAGAATACAAGCCCCTGCAAAACCTGTAGATACGAGTTTTGCAGGGGCTTTCTCATGCTGTTTTTTATCGTGTTTATACCTGAATTTCTATAAAAATATTATTTTGCTGCCGTATAGATTGCGATCATATCTCCCACATCCAGCGTCATACTGCCGGCTTTATAGTTCATATCTTCAAATCCGGCGAGGACAAAGCCTGGACGGATCTTATATGCCTCAAAACTGGCGCCTGCTTTACAGATAAACGGCATTTCATG
>ERZ827516.2750-NODE-2750-length-12117-cov-6.164898_pt1 | contig 12117 bp, 9 predicted proteins | sample MGYA00519703_ERZ827516 | MGnify/ENA primary metagenome ERZ827516 (study PRJEB31778, sample SAMEA3449337) | human gut metagenome | biome: human gut; feature: human-associated habitat; material: faeces | place: United Kingdom | collected 2010/2012 ...
AAACCGGAATCCCACCGGCTTGACTACACACCCTTAGCTGGGCGCACAACTGGAATTTACGAACTACAATATCTTTTCGAGAAAAAGATGGTTTTTGTGTGCAATTACATCTCCAACTTTTTTAGAAGCACTAGCAATTATTTCAAATCCATTTTTTTGATACAAAGATAGCGCAGGAATATTTTGACTTCCTGTATCCAAACGTAGTGCCCTGCAACTATTTTTTTGTGCTAATTCTGTAGCGAATTTTATTAGTGATGATGCAATTCCTTTACCAGACATACTCGGACGTACCATTAAAAGGTGAATTACCATTACCTCATCTTCAGATAATTTTTCTTTCCAAGGAATAGTTGCATATTCTATTGGTTGAACTTTATCAATAATGATACTTCCAACAATTGTTCCGTTTTCTTCATATACAAACAAAGCACCAGCATAAATAGCCCGTTCTGCATCATCTTTCGTTGGATAAACCCCTTTCTTAAATACAGTAAAGGCTGTATGATTCAGTTCATACTGGAAATGCTCATTGTAAGTATCTTCAATCGAATTAACATCTTTTAGTATTGCTTTTCTAATCATAAAATCTCTCCACAAATTTTGATTTCACACTTTCTTTCCCCTTATATGTCTATATCTGAAATATTCAGTCACAAACTTTATCAGGGATAGGCATCTGTGCCGCAAGGGGATCTTCCCCTTGTACGAAATCTCTGATTTCGCTGTATTTCCCGGTTTGAGATTTCTTGAAATCGGGAACAGCACCGCAGGTCGCACGATACAGGCAGATGGAATTGCCTGTATAGAAGTGCGCTCTTAGCTTTGCTAAGAGAATTATATTTCTGTTTCACCGCATATTTTATTAAGTGCCACAAGAGAGAAAGTATCCTTTATCAAATGTTTTATTTCTCTTGCATTTGACTGAGTAACTGCACCTTTCTTTATTTTGTCAAATAACTCTCTGTCTTCAATATCATAATCTTCCCTCAGTCTTTCTATTTCTCTCTCTGCAATTTTTTCTTTTGCCATACCTGACAAATCATTAAATTTAATAATTGAATCAAAACGGTTATATATCGGCAATCCTAAATGTTCTTTTATCTCATCAATTGTTTTATAATTTGAAGTACACATAATAATTGCCTTATTTACTACCACTTTATAATTATGATCTTCATAAATTCCTTCATCAAATAATTGATAAAATGCACTATGGAATATAGATAAAGCTTTATCAAACTCATCAAACAGCAATACATTAGTTTCTCTAGCCAAAAGATCTTGCGCAAAGCTTTTTTCGTTATATCTTCCACCAAAAATATAATTGGCCGACTCATTATTCTGATACATAGAAAATTGTTTTCTTAATAATTTTCCACCCATCAATTCTGCCATATATTGTGCGGATTCTGTCTTTCCAAGTCCTGAATCTCCATATAACAATATTACAACCGGCTTGCTTTGTTTACCATCTACCAGAGGATATATTGCTTGAAGCAATTTCTTTTTTGCTCTTTCCTGTCCAATTATCCTTTCACTATATTGGCTATTAAATGTTTGTATCATTTCTTTTGAAACTTCCAAATATGGCTGTTGCGTTTCATGAATAATACTTTTATTAAATGTTCGGTATATCTGTTCTCGAATACTTTTCGGTGGATTTTGAATGTACATATTTGTTATGGACATTTGGAAAATAAAATTTATAAAGTTTATAATTACATGTTCCTGAACACTACAGTACTCATCTGCATGAATAACAAAATCCTGAACTCTCGGTTTCTTCTTTTTCTTAGGCTTTGGTTCTGGCTGCCCTGGAATGTTAACAAACACATCCATTTTTTTATTACCATCATCAAGTTTCGCTGCCATTTCACTAAGATTTCTTGCACTTTTCGGAACAATCTTTTCAAAGGCAGAATCAGATCCTACAAAAATTTCAATCTTCTTCACGTACTACACCTGCCAATACTATATCATAAACATCTAATTCTTTTTCTTCTTCAGCAGCAGACTTTTCTCCCTCTACAATTTCTTCTGCTGTAGTCTTGTCTTCTGCTGGTTGAAAATCAAACTCTTTATCAATCGATAAATGATTTTCTCCACAAGTTCCAACCTTTATTCCGAAATATGTCAGCTTCATTTTGCTTAAATCGACAAGATTATAATTGTTTTTAAATGCTTGAAGGTTAAATCTCAGTACGCTTTTCCGCTCTATCTCTGTTTTTAAAAGCATGTCATAATAACCCCGTTCACCTAATATTGCCTCATTTAATTTTTCCATATCTATTGGCATTTCTTCTTTAGGCACAATTGTCAAATATGAACTGAGCATTTTATATAATGTCACAGAATTTTCTGGTGCATAAACACCACTATTCTCGAATTTTTTTACGTGTTCATCTTTCGATGCTGCCTGTATATAATCTGTAAGCAACGTATTTTTTATTGTTTTGTCAAAAGCACTGGTCAGTTCAGCGGAAGCACTGGCATCAACTTTTCCCTGAAATGTTGCTTTAATATAATTCAAAATATTAAAGCCACTTTTTGCCTGAGCTTCAATTTCAGCAACTATTTTAGCTATTTTTTCTTTATTTTCCTGTGTTGACCAATCAAGTCGTCCTCCATTTGTAACATCAACATAATCCTGTGCAGCAGCTTCATCAAAATATACTATTTTTAGAAACTCTATTTTCTCAGTGTTTTTATTTTTCAACTTTTCTGCTCCTTACTATTTCTGTTCCTCACACAATTTCTGATATCTTTTCATAAGTTCTGCAACACATGCAGCTTCGCTTTTATAGGCTTCACTGCCTTTTGTAAATCCGTATGCCTGCATGACTGCCATATCATTTTGCTGATGTGCCTTTCTCAGTTCTGGAGGCATCGTTAATTCATCATACAGCGTTGCAAGACTGCTATTTGGATACAATGCTCTTGCATCAAGTATTCCTTGTGCTGTCTTCTCTATTTTTTGTCTTTGCTGCTCTGTTGGCTCTGGCCAAGGGAAATTATTGTATACAACATCTTTTGAATAACTATAGTCACTTTTTAATCGCATACATGTTACTCGCATCCAAGCCATGTGAATATTTGAAATTATAATTCCAAAGTCATACAGTGAAGCATCAGGGATTACCTGAACCCTATCGGTTACAATTGTTCCAGCTTTAATGAATCCCATAGGAACATAACGTCTTGCTTGTGAAGATACTCTCGGCACAATGATAAAATCTTTATCAACTGGCTGCGTTCTCTGTGCAAAAAGTGTTGGTGTAGCTGCAAATTTTCTTATTCCAGCCGCAACGCTATTTTCTCTCGCCTCTTTACATTTCTTTATTCTTTCCATAATCATTGGACACTTTTTCAAGTCTTCTGGATCTGCTCCAACAAGCCATAAACACCATCTTTTATTCCCTTTGATATATTCTGATGCTCCCAAAAGAGGATGGATATATTTCTTTGCATTCGGATCTTTTTTAATAAATTCATTTAAGTCCTCATCTTCAATAATCAAATTTCCTCCATCTGCTGGTTTATTACCATATATCATTTTAGGAATATCACACAAGGGTTTATTCCGGCTACGTACTAATATATTATCTCCATCCATCAGATAACGATTGATATTTTCAGCCACTGTAGTTCTTCCATTATCGTACAAATATTTATTCGAACGTGAGAATTTCGCAAATCCAATGATCACACAATGTACATGAGCTTTTACACTGGCTTCACTATCCCATACAAACGTTCTATATGCAAAGTTAATAATATCATCCTGCATAAAGTCCCAAAATCTGGATACCGTTTCACCTTGAACAATTGAATTTGTTGATACAAAAGCAACTTCTATTTTTGTTCCCCGAATATAATCTGACGCTTTTTTATACCAGGCACAAACAAAATCAAGATTCTTTACCCCTGGAAAAATATTTTGCATATCTTGTTTCTGCTCAGCTGTCATAAAAGTAAATCCATGAAATGGTGGATTCCCCATAATATACGACACCTGATTTTTGGGTACAACACTCTCCCAATCAATCTGTAAAGAATTGCCTTCCACAATAAACGCATTAGTTGTCAATGGCAGAAAATCTAAATTCATGTGAACGATGTCTTCTGTCTCTTTCATCATCTGAGATTCTGCAATCCACAAAGCTGTCTTTGCAACTGTGACAGCAAAATCATTGATTTCGATTCCATAAAACTGATCAATGGAAACATGAATCGGGGAAGATTCATCAAAGCCAAAAGTAATCTGTCCTCTTTGCAATTCTTTTATGACTTCATTCTCCAATCGACGGATACTAATATATGTCTCTGTAAGGAAATTTCCACTACCAGATGCCGGATCAAGCCACCGGAGATTTGACAGCTTCGTTTGGAAGTCTCTCAACTTTTTATCTTTTGTTCTCTGAACGGTTATTTGCTGAATTTCTTTCAGCTCATTTTTCAAATCGTCCAAGAACAGCGGATCAATGACTTTATGAATATTTTCAATGCTGGTGTAGTGCATACCGCCGGAGCGTCTTGTTTCAGGATTCAGTGTACTCTCAAATACCGCACCAAATATAGTCGGACTGATTTCTGACCAGTCAAAATCTGCTGAGGCTTTTTCCAGTAAAAGATTTCTGATTTCATCCGTAAACTGTGGAATTTCAATATCCTCATTTGCAAACAGCCCACCATTTACATATGGGAACTGTGCCAGAGATTCTTCTATGTATGGATCTCTGTCTTCTGGTTTTGTATCAAGCACCTGGAACAGCTCAATCACAGCTTTTCTCATATGCCTTGTATCAAATTCTTCCAGATAATCATGGAACATGCCATGCTGTCCAAAAATGCCGGCATCCTCTGCATACAGGCAAAAAACCATTCTGACACATAGGATATTCAGGCTTTTCATTGCACGCTCTGTTGTCGGATCAACATATTGTTTTGCCAGTGCATCATACAGCAACCCTACAATTTCACCTGCGGCAATGGAAACTTCCATTTCTCTCTGAAGATTTTTGTTTCCCTCGTCCACAAGAAACTGTAACCGATAGTATTCTTTTTCAAGGTCTTCCAACTGAATGATCTCCGGATCACCGCCCGGCTTTTCCATATCATAAATATAGAATGACTGGAAATTACTGGTTACAATCCATCTTGGTCTTTTTGAATATGGCAGCTCAGAAGAATATCTTTTTGCCTGTTCAAATGGTGTCAGCATAGAACCGTCAGACTGCCGGATAGCAGCCGTCAGGCTCTTGTTGATACTTTTCTGTTCAATCATGACATGGGTTTTCTCAATATACCCGTCAATAAAACTGGTGTGGTCAAGATGTACCTGATCCTCAAAAGAAATAAACTGTGATATTTCCGTTACACCAAATACCGTTGTCAGAAGCTCCACCCAGAATATCTGGCTGTCTCCTTTTTCATATCCACGGCCTTTCCAGTTTTTCGCAAATGCTTTCGCCGCTGCTCTTTGCTGTGTATCTGTCATTGCAGCAACCTCCTGTTATTCATCATCAGTAAATTCCATCATTTCATCAACGGTGCAGTCTAGCTTCTTGCAGATCTTCTCAATCGTCTCCATTGATACATACTGGTTTTTTCCCATCCTGGCAAGAATGTTTCCACTGATCCCGGTGAGGTACTGCATCTCTATCCGCTTCATATTTTTATTTATGAGCATTTTCCATAACCTGTTATAACTTACGCCCATAAGCTACCTCCATCTTTTCGTATAAACATATTTTGATTATATCACGATTTCGTTAGGTTGAATACCTGTAATTTTTGATTTCTTCTGTAAAATGGAAAAGAGGATGCCCCGGCAAAGGGCAGCCTCTCCAACCATTTATTCTGAATTAATCAAAAGGAATCTCACCATCTGGTGCTTCCATGAATCCATCCTTTCCAGGCATTTCGCCCTGTAAACATTGTTATCAGTTTCATTCGTCCGGCGGTCTAGCGTGCGTTTCCCTGTCATCTGCAGTCGTCTCAGACTGCCTCTGCCTGCATCAGCAGGTCACTGACCATATCAATGCAATCCCACATAATACTTTTTCCACTGTATATTTAATTTCATCGGGGCACTCCTCTCCTATCTACCTCGCTGATAAATTTTTCTATCAGTCTGTTTACTTCATCCGGCTGGTCCGTATTGGAATTATGACCAGCATTCTTTATCCATTTAAGCGGTAAACCTTCTCTCTGATGCCATTTTTTATTGTAGCTTTGGGCTGAGCCCGCTTTATCTTTTTCGCCACAGATAAGAAGTGCCGGACAACTGATATGATATGCCAAATCTGCTTTGATTGCCTCAGCAAGCATTCTGTAACCAAAACCAGCAAGCCTTGCATATTCTTTAGGATCTGAATCATAGGACATCATCATTACTGTAAATGAAGAATCAGAATATCAGATCAAAGTTTGCTGATGCTCCTCAGATGCGTCCTATGTAATAATGGTAGTTATCCGCACGCTGTTTGTCTTTTTTCTGAATCTTATGTGTTGCATCTTTTTCAGACAGATGCAAGTTTCTTACCAAGAACTCTGGCAACAAATCCAACCAGAAGTGCCGCAATGATCGTACCCTCACGCACACCATTGAGATGTCCGGTAAATACAAAAGACAGGACTGCTGCGATCACTGCCATGGAAACGTCAAAGCAGATTTTTGTCGTACCAAAGTTGGTTCTCCATGTCAGAACGATTGCTCGGACAAAAGATTCTCCCGGCAACATTACAACGTCTGCCAGCACTTCCATGTACACACCAAATCCAAGGATCAGACACCCAATCAGAAGATATACGATTTTCATAATGTATGTCTGTGGATTTACCCATGTAAACAGAAGCATGGTCAGATCGATGAAATATCCAAAGATAATGGATATCGGTATCTGCAAAACATGTTCCAGTTTAAAATTTTTACGCAGGATCAGCAACTGCAGTAAGATCAAAAATACGCTGAAAAAAATCGTAAAGTTTCCCAACGTAAACGGAAAACTTAAGCTTAATACATACGGAATCGATGTGATTGGTGAGGTTCCGAGACTTGCCTTGGTGATCAAACTAACACCAAGTGAGTTCACGAACAGGCCGATCAGAAAGATTACGTATCTTTTTAATTTGTTAATTTGTTCCTTCCTTCTTTCCCTGTTTCTTCGCAGCCTGTCTCAGACAGATTACTGTAAATTTTATGATAAATCTTCATAAAAGCCTCTGCTTCTTCTGGAGAAATATCTTTCCATGCAGCCTCCTCAATCTCCACAAAAGCTTCTTCCACAAGCTTCTGGCTTTTTTTCCCGGATTCTGTCATGAAAATATGAAAAGTCCTTCTGTTTCCATTGAGCATACGCCGCTCGATCAAACCTTTCTCTTCCATGCGGTTCAAAATTGAAGTCAGAGACCCTGCCTCAATAAAACAACCCGCTGCGATTTCCTTCTGACTGGCTCCATCATGATTTTTAAGATAATCCAGAACCTTCGGCTGTCCAAGCGTAAGCCCCGAAGCCTTCACCCGCTCCAGAAGCCTCTTCTGAATCAGCATCTGGTTAGCCATTGTCAGATAATGCAATGATATGTCCATGTTTCACGTTCCTTCCCTTTTTGTGTTAAGCACAAACAAAATAGTTATATTTCTAATATTTAGAATTATAACTATTTTACAAAAGATGTCAACCCCGCTTTTGTTACTTCCGCAGCTCCTTTCACATATTGTCCATACATTTCATCAACATAAATATACGAGCCATCAACAGCAATTGGATCATAACCTTTCAAAGTCTTATCGAGGGAAAATGCATTGGAAAATGAGTAAAAAAGAGAATCAAAGGCCTCTAAAGATATTTTTTTACGCTGTTGGTGCAAGAAGCGTTAAAATCGAAATACTTTAACCATTGTCGGCTCCGACATCCCTTGCACGGAAAGCTTCATTGAGAACTTCCTTAAAGAAAATCAGCGGCTCTCCGTCCCGGGAAGCCGCTTTTGTCATAAATCGTTAAAATGTGTAGCAATCGTTTTCTTATGTGTTGTACTGTTTCAGGAGTGCATCTAACAGGCGGTATGCTTCTTCACGCTAATATTTGGAATGCTTTGCATGAAGCTCGTCCAGGTTGATGTTTGCAAAGATTTATGAATCGTATTGCTTTTCACACAGGAATAAGTATAATATAAGTATAATACATGAAGAAAAGGATGTGGAGGAGTAAGGAGTATGGAGCGTTTTCGACAGCGATATGGGATTGCTCTGACGAAAAAGAAATTGCAGGAGATCATCCTGATGCTGATGGCCTGGGAAGCGGTGTTTGCCTTTTCTTATCTGGGATACATTGAGCTTCCGGCCATTTCCACCACCACGTTGCACATTCTTGTGATTGTGGCGGCTATGATGCTGGGGGCACAGGGGAGTGTGCCGGTGGTATGCGTTTTTGTGGTCACGTCCATGTGGATCGGCACCTACAGCCTGTCCCAGCTCGACCGGGTATTTTCTCCCTTTGCCAGCGGAATGCCCCTTGGATCCATAATGCTGGTATTTGCCCGCGTGCTGTTTGCGGCGGGAGCCGGTTGGCTCTTTGACCTTTATTTTCGGAAGCCTCGCAGGTATGTCTATCTGGGCATTGCGGGGATTGCGGCTGCCAGCACCCTTCTTCATGGGCTGTGCGTTTTTGCCGCGTTATATTGCAGTTTCCCTATGCTGCGGCAAATGATTTTAGAAAATCTGTTTTCCTATCCCATATTCCGGGACTGGCTGTCCTATGTCCTGGCGATCATCGCCTGCTGCGGCATCCATTGGGTTCTGACTCGGAAGTCGGTGAAAAACAGATTGTCGCAGCTATGCGACTGTCCTCCGGCAATGCAAGAGTCCGGAAACCGGAAGCAGCTGATCTATTCGGAAACCGTTGCGGTAGTGGTGGGCATTCTGTGCATCCTGTTTCTGCGAAAGGCCATCTTCAAGGAGCTGTACCTGCAAGGCATAGATGTCAGCGAAAACCTACACCAAAATATCACCGCCTTTTTGCTGCAAACGCTGGTGGCTCTGTTGGCGCTCTTTAGTGTTGTCAGCGTTCTGATCCAATGGATTTACGAGTATTATACGGCGCAGCGGATTCGGATGAACAAAAAGCTGATGGAGCAGCGTATGAAAAGCTCCGTAGATGTTCTGACCGGCGTATTCAGTCGGCTGGCGTATCATGAGTGTCTGGAGCAGTACGCGGATTCCGTTCCGACAGATCTGACCGTCTTTCTCATGGATATCAACGGCTTAAAGGGGGTCAACGATGCCCTGGGGCATGAGGCGGGGGACGAGCTGATATGCGGCGCTGCCCAATGTATCACCCAGGCGGTGGGGGATCGGGGGAAAATCTTCCGCATCGGTGGGGATGAGTTCGTGGTGCTGGGTCAAATGACCCAAACCCAGGCGCAGGAAATTCTGGCGGCGCTGCAACGGATTGCGGCGGCCTGGTCCGGGACGAAGGTGGGGACGCTGAGTATTTCCTCCGGGTGCGCCTTTGCCGACGACCATCCGGATTTTTCCGTAGAGCAGCTTACCAAGGCAGCAGATTTGTCCATGTATGCCCAGAAACAGGAATATTACCGGGCAAAGAAACTGTCCTCTGGCACACCCGTCTCTAGTGGGAACGGGGTGCGTCCATAAAAAGAAATATATACCTCTTCCTTTCCCTTTTCATTTTTTCCTTAGCCACCTATATATATTTCTCAGTACACCAGTTTCCAGCTCACCGCCTGCTGCCTTGCATCCACAAATCTCTTATAGATACCTTCCTGCTTCATTAGCTGCTCATGTGTTCCCTGCTGCACAATTTTTCCTTTGTCAACAACCACAATCTGATCTGCATGTCTGACTGTTTTTAATCTGTGGGCAATCATAATAATCGTTTTTTCCTTTGTAAGTGCATCTACTGCATCCATCAGCTCCTTTTCATTCTCCGGATCAACATTGGCCGTTGCTTCATCCAATATGACGATTGGCGCATCCTTCATAATCGCTCTGGCTATCGAAATACGCTGCTTCTCACCACCGGAAAGTGTGGCTCCTCCTTCTCCGATCACTGTGTCATATCCATTCGGAAGTTTGCTGATGAAATCATGACAACATGCTTTCTTCGCCGCTTCCACCACTTCCTCATGGCTTGCATCCTGACGTCCGAATTTAATATTATTCTCAATGGTATCTGCAAACAAATACACTGACTGAAATACAAATGAGAAATTACTCATCAGACTGTTCATGCTGTAGTCTTTTACATTCACGCCTCCAAGCGTCACTTCCCCGGAATCCACATCCCAAAACCTGGCGATCAGATTGCAAAGTGTTGATTTTCCTCCACCAGATGATCCAACAATTGCTGTCGTCGTTTTTTGTGGGATAGAGAGCGATACATCGTCAATGATCTTCCGTTTGTCATAGGAAAACGTAACATTAGAAAGTCTGATGTCGTAATTCTCCGGCTGAATCTCTTTGCCGTCGATATCCATGGTGTCCAGCTCCAGTATTGCATTTGCTTTATCTACACATACACTTACCACATGTAAAAGGGATGAATAATTTCCTGCGCATTCCAGGCTGGAATAAAGCATAAATGCCGAGATTGTCATACCGATCGCATAGACCGCGCTCATGGTTCCATTGATATAAAAATATGCGCTGCCTGCTACGATCACAGCACCTGTGATTTTTGTTATCACGCTTTGCAGAAAATGATAGGGAACAAACAACATCTCCATCTTTGTATTGACCTTTTCGCATGCTTCATTTGCATCGTTTAATCTTTTTGCCTGTTTCCCAAGCAAGTTATATGATTTAACTTCTGATATTCCCTGCAGATACTCCATGATCTGGTTTACAAGCTCCGTATCGCATACCACTTTTTGCTCTGAATCTTTTTTACCCGCATTCTGCATCACAGAATTGACCCCAAAGAAAATAAGTACTCCTGCTGCAGCTATCAGTCCGATTCTCCAGTCAAAAATAAACAGCATAAGAATGATCATTGATGTTTCCAGAATTCCCTGCATTGTCAGCATAACCACTCTCGCAGCCACATCGCCAAGTATTTCCATTGTATTGGTTGTAATGGAAGAAATTTCCCCGATACTATTGGAATTGAAATACCCCATCGGCAGATATCGCAGATGTTCTGCAATCTTGATTCTCATAAAAGCACTTGCATTATATCCTCCCTCTGTCTGAAGCACTGTAGAGTATCTCTTGCAGATTACGTCGACTACAATTGCAAGAACCATAATCGCAACGGAGCCTCCAATATATTTTCCTGTCGGTTTCCCACTCAGCAGACCAATCAGTATGTACATAATAGCCGGAATCTTCATTGCTGAGGCAAGAGCCTCTATGAGTCCGATCACTATCGACAGTTTAAATTTATTACCATTTTCCCTGCCTGAAAAACGAAAGAATTTTGCCAGAATTCCAAACATATCATTCTCCCTCCTTCACAGTATCTTTTACAGAAATATGGGCATTCCACATTTCCTTATAAAGCGGGCATGACACCAGAAGTTCCTCATGTGTGCCATGTGCTGTTACATTTCCATCATTTACAACAAAGATCTGATCACTGTCCTTAACAGTAGAAAGTCTGTGTGCTATTACGATCAGGGTCTTCCCTGCTACCAGTTTTGCGATAGAATTCTGCAGAATTGCCTCATTTTCCGGATCTGTGTAGGCAGTTGCCTCATCAAGGATCACGATCGGAGCATCCTTTAACATTGCTCTTGCAATGGAGATACGCTGCCTCTCGCCACCTGACAGATGTCCTCCTGCACCTCCTACAACCGTATCAAATCCATTCTCCAACTGCATGATAAATTCATAGCATCCACTTTTCTTTGTCACCTCGATGATCTGTTCATCTGTAGCATCCGGATTTCCCTGTCTGATATTTTCACGGACTGTTTCATTAAACAGATAATTGTCCTGTGCAACATATGCAATTTTCCGATTAAAATCTGCAAATGCCAGTTCTTTGACATCAACTCCACCGATTTTGATGCTTCCGGAATCCACATCCCACAGAGACGCAATCAGCTTTGCGATGGTCGACTTGCCGCTTCCGGAAGGTCCTACGATTG
>ERZ827516.2751-NODE-2751-length-12113-cov-4.136009_pt1 | contig 12113 bp, 10 predicted proteins | sample MGYA00519703_ERZ827516 | MGnify/ENA primary metagenome ERZ827516 (study PRJEB31778, sample SAMEA3449337) | human gut metagenome | biome: human gut; feature: human-associated habitat; material: faeces | place: United Kingdom | collected 2010/2012 ...
AAGCTCGCCAAGGAACTGCGCGTCAGCGTGCTCACCGTGACCAGAGCGTATAACGAACTGGCTGACGAGGGGCTCGTGGAGAACGTGCAGGGCAAAGGCACGTTCGTGATGGAACGAGGCAACGAACTCATGAAGGAACGTGCGCGCGAACGCATCATGGACAAGCTCCGTGAAGTTTCCATCGAGGCCAAAGCCGCCGACATCAGCCTGCTTGATCTGCTTGGCATGTTCGAGAAAGCATACAGGGAACAATCATGAACGATTCCTCGCTCCCCCACGGGACACGGCCAACCTTGGCCTTGAGCGTAACCGGATTGACGAAGCATTATGATTCCGGCTTCACATTGGATGACGTGACCTTCGACCTGCCGTCCGGCTACATCATGGGTCTGGTCGGTCCGAACGGCGCCGGCAAATCCACGTTGATCAAACTGATCCTCAATATGACCACGCGAGACGCGGGACGAATCGAAGTGCTCGGCCTTGACGCGATGGCCGATGAGGAGCGGGTCAAAGAGCAGCTGGGCGTAGTGCTCGACAGCAGCTATTTTATCGAATACATGACGGTCGACGCGGTGGAACGGACAAGCAGACCAATGTACCCGCTGTGGGACCACAATCTGTTCGACGCATACCTCAGACGGTTCGGACTCGGACGGAACAAGAAGATCAAGGACCTGTCGCGCGGCATGCAGATGAAGCTCATGCTCGCCGTGGCGTTGAGCCACGATGCGAAACTGCTGATTCTCGACGAGCCGACCAGCGGTCTGGACGTACTGTCCCGCGACGAGCTCATGGACATCCTGTCCGATTATGTTGCGGATGGCGAACACAGCGTAATCTTCTCCACGCATATCACCGCCGATTTGGAGCGTTGCGCGGATTTCCTCACGTATATCACGCACGGCATGCTGTATTACAGCGGGCCGAAAGACGAGTTCGAAGACGCGTTCCGTCTGGTCAAGGGCGGGCCGGATGAGCTTACGGATGGTCTACAGCGGGCAATGGTCGGCATCCGCACATACGCAACTGGCTTCGACGCGTTGGTCCGCACGCAGGACATCCCACACATCGGCGGCACCGACGGTCTCCTGACACAGCACGCTTCGATTGAGGATGTGATCAGACTGACCAACACCGCGGAACATACGGCAATCGGCAATACCAACAAAGGAGACGTACGATGAACACGACAGCGAACGCGAACGCCATGACCGCCATCCTTAGGCAGATTTCCTTGGACTGGAACCGCACCATCAGCTACGGGCGGTCGTACCTAGCCATCTTCTTCGCGTACGCTCCAGGTGTTACATGCCTGATGGCGGCCACAGGGTCCACTCTCGACAGCGTTGCGGGAGCCGTCATCGGCGGGGCGGCCTCCGGCTTCCTGATGCTTAATATCACCCTGTTCTCCTATGAACAAATGAACAACCATCATTGGATGAACGGCATCGTGCCCATCAACCGCAACCACCAGATCCTCGGACGATTCGCATTCCTTATCGTCTGCGATCTGGTGGCGGGATTGGAAGTGGCCGTCAGTATCGCCTGCGCCAGCATCATCATGCACGAGCCAGTTAAAGTGACGGATGCGATCGGTTTCGCCGCGATGACCGTGCTGACCCTCGTGCTACTCAACACCATCGTGCAGCCGTTCCTGTACCGGTTCTCCCCTTATCGTGCCATGGCCGCCATTATTCTGAGCATCGGCGTGATCGTGGGCACGGTCATCGGACTGCGCAAGGCATTGCCGGAATTCGAAAAGACCGTCGAACAGCTGGCCGAGGCGATCAGCCGGCACCAAGCCATTGCATTAGCGGCATTCTTGATCATCGACGTACTCGCCTTGGCGTTCTCCAGCAAGATATCGCTGCATATTTACGGTAGCAAGGACATCTGAACCGAGCCAACCGGTAGACTCTTATGGAGAACGGATTTGGGGTCTTCCGAATCAACGGAAAGCCCCAAATGCATATATCCCCGTACGACACCGGTTCCTACAATACGGCAGGCGCGTCGTGGAAGTCGAACATGACACCATCCGCCAGAGCGCAAATCGCCGACCAATCAGCATCGGACGAATCGTCATGCATGGCCCACACCCGCATGCCGACGGACTTGGCCGAGCGCATGCCGACGAGCAGATCCTCGAATACGGTGCAGTCGGTCGGCTCGATACCGAGCCTCGACGCGGCCAGCAGGTACACGTCCGGCCTGTCCTTGCCGATATCGCCCGCATCGTCGACACTGACCACCTCGTCGAAATAATCGAAAATGCCGACATGCCTCATAGCCGGCTCTCGCAACATCGGTGGCAATGATGTAGCCACGGCCAGTTTCGCCCCGCTCGCCTTCAACATTGCCAGGTATTCACGCGCGTGCGGCTTGGCTTCTACCACCGTGGAGTACATGACACGTGCCATATGGTCCCACTCCTCCATCAACGCTTCGGGAGTGTCCGACAGGTTGAAGCGTGCGATCGTGTATTCGGCGATCTGCCGGAACTGCATGGCGGCGACCTTCTGCATGTAGTCGTCCGGCACTTCGAATCCACGCTTGGCTAGAAAATCGACATCCACCTGGTCCCACACGCCCATGGAGTCGAGTAACGTGCCGTCAAGATCGAAAATGGCACCTTTACCTTGGTTGCTCACGTTTTCCTGCGTCATGTCAGCTCCTCTGATGGGTTGTGTTTTTCGATTTTCTGTTTTGCGATTGATTTTGAGACTTGCCTGCGATTGCCGGTCACGGGTCAGTCAAGCACGGACGATTTGAGTAGTTCCTCGGCATGTTCCAGCGACGTCTCGCTTTCGCTGCCGGAGAGCATGCGGGCGATTTCGTGCACACGCGCCTCTCCACGCACTTGATTGATGGTGGTGGCGATTGATCCGTCATCCGTTTCACCTTTGGCGACCACATACTGTTCGTCCGCCCAGGATGCGACCTGTGGTAGGTGCGTGACGACCAACACCTGCGCGGATTGGGCAAGCTTGGCCAATCGCGCGCCTAATTCCACAGCCGCCTTGCCGCCCACACCCGCATCGACTTCGTCGAAAATGAATGTCATCGGCGGCACGGTTCCTCCGGCCACGACATGCTTTTCGGCGGCGACCAGTTCAAGCGCGAGCATCAGACGGCTCAATTCGCCGCCGGACGCGCTTTTGCCCATCGGCAGCTGGGGGGAGCCGGGAAACGGGGTGAAGAGGAATTCGATGTCGTCCGCTCCGGTGGCGTCCAACTGTTCGCGTTCCGCCACGCGGATCTCAAGTTTCGAAGTGCCCATGGCCAGCGAATCAAGTTCCGCGGTGACTTTGGACGCGAGTTCCTTCGCCGCGGCTCTACGCCGTTTGCTCACAGTCTGCGCGGCTTTTTTCGCAGCCTCAAGCAGTTGGGCGCGTTCGGCTTCCAGCCGTTCGACCTTTTCCGGCGAGGCGTCCAAATCCTCCAAATCGTATACGGCCTTGTCCCTCCACGTGATCACGTCGGACAATTCCGGCCCCCACCGGCGGGTCAGCTCGTCCAACTCGTGGATGCGCCCGTTGATGGCATCCAGATCCTCCACGCTCGCCTCATTGTCCACTTCGCCGGACAGGCTGAACACCACGTCGGACAAATCGGTGCTGATGGAGTCGAGCCGGTCGGCGAGTTCGGAGAACACGCCTTCCACGTGAATGGCGCGCAATGCCTGCGAGGCACGGTCGATCAAATCGGCGGCGCTGGCCGATTCAACGTCATCCGCCACCTGCGAGGCGTCCAGCGCACCCAATGCGCGGGTCACGCCTTCGGCGATTTCGGCGGCGTTTTCGATGCGGTCGCGGCGTGCGCGCAATTCGTCCATCTCCCCCGGCTGCGGGTCGACCCGGTTGATGCGTTCGATTGACTCACGCAGGTAATCCGCCTGCTGGCGCATGGACGATTCCTGGCTGCTGAGCCTTTCCAAACGCTCGTCCATTGCGCGTAGCGCGTTCCACGTCTTGCCGTAGGCGGCCAACGCCACTTCATCCCCCGCGTAGCGGTCCAGGAATTCACGCTGCCGCGAAACGGTCGCGATACGTAACTGGTCGGCCTGGCCGTGGATCGTCACCAATTCGGCGGCGACGGAGGCGAGTACGGAACGCGGCACGCTACGTCCCGACAGCATGCTGCGGGATCGTCCGGAAGCGGGCACTTTGCGCGACAGGAACAGTTCGCCGTCCTCTGGCTCGAAACCCGCCTCCCGTGCGGCGGCCACCGCGGCCGGCGACGAGGCGACTTCGAACACGCCCTGCGCCCACGCCTCCTGAGCGCCGACGGAAACACGGCCGCCGTCGGAGGGACCGCCGGAAATCAGTCGGATCGCACTGAGCAGCATCGATTTGCCGGCACCTGTTTCGCCGGTGATCGCCGTCATACCGCCTGCCGGGGCGATCAGCGCGGAACGGATCGGACCGAGATTGTGGATCTCAAGCTCTTCCAGCATGCCCTGTCACTTCCCGCTTTCCGGTTTGCCGGTTCTAGGGAACGATTGCCCATGATGCGTGCCGCCGGTCTTGCGCGCCTGCTCGCGCCATCCGACGACGGGCAGGTCGAATTTGGTGACGAGACGGTTCGTGAACGGCACGCCGGACAGACGGGCCAATCGCAAAGTGCATTTCGATTCGCGCACTTCGATGCGTGTGCCTTTCGGCAGGGCGCGCTGGCGGCGGCCGTCGCAGCAGATCCAACCGTCGGACGTGGAATCGTCAAGAATGTCGATGGCGAACGTGGAGCCGGAGCCGATGATGAGCGGACGTGCGAACAATGCGTGCGCGGCCAACGGCACCAATTGCAATGCCTTCACATTCGGCCACATGATCGGCCCGCCCGCGGAGAACGCGTAGGCGGTGGAACCGGTCGGCGTGGATACGATCACGCCATCGCAACCGAATGAGCTCATCTCCACGTCGTCGACGCGGATGGACAGTTCCACCATTTTGCCTCGGTCCGCACGTTCCAAAGTGATGTCGTTCAGCGCCCAGTCCTCAATGGGTTCCGTTTCGCCGGGAAGCCACACGTCGACGTGGGCGATCATGCGCTCGTCGATGGAATAGTCATGTTCCGCGATCCGTCGGATCGCCTCGCTCATCTGGAAGCTTTCGAATTCGGCGAGAAAGCCGACATGCCCTAGGTTCACGCCGAGGATGGGCACTTCAGTGCAATGAACCAGTTCGGCCGCGCGCAGAATGGTACCGTCCCCGCCAAGCACGACCACGATTTCCGTGTTTTTCGGCACTACTGGCGTCTTGCTGCCGAAATCGGGCGCTTCGATGTTGTCGATGATCGTCACTTCGAAATCGGCGCGCCGCAGCTGTTCGACGGCTTCCTCGACCACCGTGCCGCTTTCACGCAGACGTGTATGCGTCACTACCACCGCATGCCGGGTACCGTGCATCGCAAGCCCTTTCCGAGAACTCTCGTACATACCACGTCCTCGACGGACGCCGATGCCTACCATTGTAATCGAACAAATGAACGAATGGCGGTAGCGGGTGTCCGGACACGCCGCAGACGTTTCCGTTCGTTCACGAGCCACGTACATCCCACCCGCAAAACCTGTTCGTCGTTTTCCCACGAATCCGCCGAACAGGCCGAATGGTATGTCTCTGCACCATTCGTCACACTACCGTCTACAATAGCTCAAGGAAACGAAGACCGTTTATACAGACAAGGAGCGAGGAACAGCATGTCCAACCTCGTCTTCGACGAGTCCTCCTCCAATCGCGAGGCCTCACATGGCTATGCCTGGTGGTTCTCCGGAGACACGTTCGAGAAGGCCATGGCGGAGGAGCGCAAGCCGCGCAAGCGCAGCCTAATGCACAGACTCACCACACATCCCGGACGTCTGACCATCCTGTACTTCATGATGTTGGGCGCATTGTCCACGCTGCTCCTGCTCACGCCCACCGCCACGCCGAAAGGCGAGCAAACGACATTCACCACCGCGTTCTTCACCGCGATCTCCGCGATTTCGACGTGTGGCATCTCCATCGTCAATTCGACGACGCATTGGTCCGCTTTCGGCCAGGCCGTGCTCATCTTCTCCGTGCAGATGGGCGGCTTGGGTGTCATGACGTTCGCTTCACTCATCGCCTTGGCCGTGAACCACCATCTCAAGGCCACGCAAAAGCTGCTGACGGCCAACGAGCTGGGCACCACGAAACTCGGCGAGATCAAGGGCGTGCTCACCGTGGTCATCGCCACCGCGTTCACCATCGAAGGCATCACGTTCGTGGCGCTGTTCCCCGGCCTGTACAAAGTCAATCATGGCAATGTGCGGCACACGCTGTGGGAATCGTTGTTCTTCGCGGTCATGGCATACAACAACGCCGGCTTCACCCCTGACGGCGCCGGCCTGCATGTCAACAATTGGGCTGTTGGCCTGCCTATCCTCGTCAGCGCGTTCTGCGGCACGCTCGGCTTTCCCGTCCTGCTTAACCTCATGCGCTCATGGCGCAACCATCGTCCGCCGAAGCGTTGGAGCCTGCATACCAAGCTCACGCTGACCACCACGTTCTGCATCGTGCTCGCCTCGTTCACCTGGTTCCTCCTCATGGAATGGAACAACAGACTGCTGTTCGCCACCGAAGGTGTGGAACCGCGGTTGTGGCATGCGATGGTGGCGGCCGTCATGCCCCGCAGTTCCGGCTTCGACCTGTCATGGATGCCGGGCGTGAGCGACGCGACGAAGGTGTTCCTGTCCATCGTCATGTTCATCGGCGGCGGCAGCACTTCGACCGCAGGCGGCATCCGCGTCACCACATTCGCCGTGATTCTGTTGACCTGCCGCGCCGCGTTCACCGGACGCCATGACGTCAACGCATTCCATCGTCGCATCCATTCGCAAGCCGTCATGACGGCCGTGGCCGTCACCACCTCATGTCTGGCACTCGTCACCATAGTGTCCATGACATTGATGGCCATCACCGGATGCTCGCTGAGCAACGCGCTGTTCGACACCTGCTCGGCGTTCGGTCTGGGAGGCTATTCGGTCGGCGTGGCCAGCGCTTCTAGTCCAGCGGTCCTGTACATTCTCGCCGCGACCATGTTCATCGGCAGGCTCGGTCCGCTCACCATCGCCTACGCGATCTCCAGGCCGCGCAATGTGGAGCCGGTCCGCTACCCCACCGAGCAGATCGTGGTCGGCTGAGCGGATTCGTCGATACGGTTTCTATACCCGCAACTTCCTATACTTGAATCCGGAACAGAACATCGAAAGGTACGCGAACAATCATGGCTAACAACACCAGAAGCGTTCTTGTGGTAGGACTCGGCCGTTTCGGCAGTTCCGTAGCCACCACATTGGATACGATGGGACAGGATGTGCTCGCCGTCGACAAGGACGGCGAACTGGTGAACCGCTGGTCGTCGCAGATCCCCACCGTGCAGGCCGACATGACCGACGTGATGGCGTTGGAGCAGATCAACGCCTCCGATTTCGACACGGCGGTCGTAGCCATCGGCGACAGCGTCGAAGCGTCCGTCATCACCGCCGGCAATCTGCTGGACGCGGGCATCTCCGACATTTGGGCGAAGTCGGTGTCCAAGGAGCATGCGCGCATTCTGCAGCGTATCGGCGCACGGCACATCATCAACGCGGAGACCGATGCCGGCAAACGCGTAGGGCACTTGGTGTCCGGCAACTATCTGGACTACATCGAGCTTGAAGGCGCGTACAGCGTGGTGAAGATCCACACTCCCCCGCATGTCGTCGGTTACTCCATCGAGGATGCGCGCGTGCATGAACGGTTCGGCATCACCGTGGTCGGTGTCAAATCGCCGGGCAAGGAATTCGAATACGGTTCGAAAGAGCTGATTATGCACCGTAACGACGAGCTCATCATCATGGGCAAGCAGGATCAGATCGACAAGTTTTTGAGGGGCTAGGCCCGCGGAACATGCAAAAGGCCGGCGGTCCATATGGGATTTTTCATATGGACCGCCGGCCTTTCATTTTTACGCTATCGATTGGCGGAGAACGGTTTACGCCACTGCATACAGCAGATACTCGATGTTGCCGTGCGTGCCTTCGATCGGTGAGACCGCCGTGGCGCGTACCTCCAGTCCGTTGGCTTTCGCGCAGGCGGTGACGGTGTCGAGCGCCTGTTTGCGTAAGGTTTCGCTTTCCACGATGCCGTTTTTGCCGAGGTTGCCTTTGCCGACTTCGAACTGCGGTTTGACCAGCAGCACGACGTGTGCGCCGGGCGCGGCGATGCGCGCGATGACGGGAATCACGTATGTCAACGAGATGAATGACACGTCGGATACGATCATGCTTGGCCGGTACGGCAGATCATCCGCTTCGACGTCGCGAATGTTGACGCCGCTCATTTCGATGATGCGCTCGTTGCCTGCGATGCGCGGGTCAAGCTGGCCGTGCCCCACGTCGAGCGCGATCACATGCGCGGCACCGCGTCGCAGAAGCACGTCGCAGAAACCGCCGGTGGACGCGCCGATGTCGAGACAATCGAGTCCTTCCGCGGAACGCAGGCCAATCTGGGAGAACATGTCGAACGCGCCGACCAACTTGTAGGCTCCACGGGAGACGTAATCGTCTCCCAGATCGGCATCAAGCGTGTCGGCGGCCGTGACTTTGAGCGACGCTTTGGATGCGACGATGCCGTTCACCCGGACCTTGCCGGATTCGATCAGCCGTTGTGCTTTGGAGCGGCTGTCCGTGACGCCACGCTCCACCAGCGCGATGTCGAGTCGGACGACGGCACCGGAATCGTCATTCATGTTGCGCATACGCACGTGCGGCAATCAGGCGATTCGGAATTCCGGCACGATCATGCCGTCGACGCTGTGTCCGCGATCCGCCGCATCCCACATGGCGGCGCAGGCCGCACGAAGACCGTCGACGCTGGTGATGTCGGTGACGTAAAGACGATCGCCGTCGACGCACGCCTGCACGTCGCGGCAGCTCCAAGCGCCAGCCTCATGCACGACTTCGGGGGCCGGCTCGTTAAGTCCGGTCAGGTCCTTGGCGATGTAGGTCGGACGCAGATGCTCCGGAGCGAACATCAGCTCATGCGGATTGGTGACGCCGGTCAGCACGGCCAGGGAATCATAGCCGCCACGATTGCCGGCTTCGATATCGGTATCGAGACGGTCACCGATGGCGAGGCATGCTTCCTTGGCCACTGGTTCGGCACCATCATGCGCGGCAAGCAGTCGGGCTTCGTCATACATGGCGGATTCCGGCTTGCCTGCGGACGAAACCGGTTCCACACCAGTGGCGTTGATGACGGCCATGATCATGGAACCGCAACCGGGGGCGATGCCCAGCTCACGCGGAATGGTCAGGTCGCGGTTGGTCACGAAATACGTGGCGCCCTGTTCTACGGCGTAGGCGATTTGCGCCATCTGGTTCCAAGACATGTCCGGGTACCAGCCTTGGATGGCCGCGACCGGCTTGTCTTCGGCGGAATCAACCACTTCAAGACCCTGCTTGGCGACTTCCTCACGCAGATGCTGTGCTCCGAGCACAAACACTTTCGCACCTTGCGGCACCGCACGGGCCACCATACGGGCAGCCACCACGGACGAGGTGATGACCTGCCATGGTTCGACGTCAAGGTCGAAGCCCTTAAGCTGGTCGGCCACCACGGATTGCAGTCGGGAGGAATTGTTGGTGGTGTATTCCACCGTCATGCCGAGGCCTTCGGCCTTGCGGATGCTCTCTGCAGCATGTTCCACCGGATTCTTGCCACGGTAGACCACGCCGTCAAGATCAAGCAGCGCCAGCTGGTAGGCTTCGCTCAGCGGACAGGTTGTGGATTTCAGCATTGTTTTGCCGCACCTCACTCGTTGTCGGAATCGGCTGCGGATTCGACCTCATCCTCAGTCTGGTCGTCTTCGGAGTCGCCCGCGTTTTCGCCGTCACCGGCAGGCTCGTCGTCGGACTCGGCGCCTTCCTTGGCCGCTTCGGCATCAAGCTGGGTCTCATCGTTGGTCTCGCCGTTCTCGTCGACGGCCTCGGAATCGTCCTCATCCTCGTCTTCCGGCGCATACTGGGCGTCATCTTCGGAAATGCCGAGCTTGTCCATAAGCTCGTCGTTCAATTCCTGCATGTCGTATTCGATGACCAGATCGTCGGAGGTCTCGTCCTCTTCGGCATCGGCGTACTGCAGCTCAAGCTTGTCAAGCAGCTGGTCGAGGGCCACGGCCTCATCGGAGCGTCCGGCCTGCTCGAGGAAGTACTGTTCGGCCTGCACCGCACGCATGCGGTATTCGCCGGCCAGACCCTTGGAACGGCCCAGCGTATGCACGATCTCAATGGCCTTATCCCACAGCTCGAGGTCGCCCAGCGCGCCCGCGTACACGAGGAACATCTCGGCCTTGGATTCGCCGCGCAGATACTTCGCGTCATCGCTCATGGCGGTTTCGATGGCCTTCTTCGGCTCGCCCATACCACGCTCGCAGTCGGCGATGAACGGCAGATAGTCAAGGAAACCGTTCATGCGGAACGCGGTGCGGAACTCACGCAGGGCCAGTTTGTAATCGCCCTGACGGTAGGCCACGAACGCAAGGGTCTCACGCGCGAAATCAATACGGGAAGCCTGATGCGCCACCCACTTGGCGTGTTCGAGCGCCAGCTCCGGATCCCTTTCCTCAAGCGTGTAGGCGGCGAGGATGTGCAGGCCGATGTTCTCCGCATGTTCCTTGGACAGGCCACGCAGACGCTCACGGTCATCGGTGGACAGCATGCTCCACTCGATGCCCTTCGGCATCTTCGGCTCGCCCGGGCGACGATGCGTGTACGGGTTTTGCGACGGGAAGCTCATCGTGCCGTCGGAATTGCGACGTGGCTTCGACAGGTATTCACCACGCTTCGCCTCGCGGTACTCCATCTTCTCTTCACGGGTGAATTCGCGGCGCTCCTCGCCTTCCGGACGCTGGTCGCGATCCTTGTGGAAGTCACGACGCTGGTTGTCACGGCGGAAATCCCTGCGATCGCCGTCACGACGATCATCACGACGGAAATTACGACGCTCGCCATCACGGCGCTCCCCGCGGCGGTCATCGCGGCGGAAGTCCCTGCGATCGCCGTCCTTGTGGAAATTGCGGCCGCCACGACGCTCACCATCGTCACGGCGGAAGTCACGACGGTCACCGTCATGACGGAAATTGCGACGCTCGCCATCACCATGGCGGTCGTCACGATGGAAATCCCTGCGATCGCCGTCACGACGGTCATTATGACGGAAGCCGGAACGCTCGCCATCACGCTGGTAGCGCGGATTGTCGCCGCGATTGCCACGATAGCCGCCGCGGCGGTCGTCACGACGCTCGCCATCGCGGTTGAACTTGCGCGGACCGTTGTGGAAACGACGCTCCTGACCTTCGCCTTCGCCATCGCGATGGAAATCGCGGTCGCCACGACGGTATCCGCCGCCATTGCCCTTGCGATATCCGCCCTTACGGTCATCGTTGTGGAAGCCGCCGGACTTGTGTCCGTAGGACTTGCCGCCGTTGCCGCGCGGCTTGAATCCCTTGCCACCGCGGTTACCCGGCCTGCCCGAGCCGTAGGACTTGTGGTTGCCGTAGGACTTGCCGCGCGATCCGCGCTGTTCTTCTGCCATGCTGTTCCTTATTGGTCTTGAGATACTTGCGATTATTTACTTACGATTGCCTATGCGTCTCACGCCTGTTCGACGACGCCGAGCGCCTTCTTGCCGCGGCGGATGAGCACGAAACGACCATGCAGGAAGTCACCTTCCTGCAACGTCTGTTCCTCATCCTCCACGCGCGTGTTGTTGAGGTACACGCCACCGGACTTGATGGTCTTGCGCGCCTCGGAAATCGACTTGAACAGGCCTGCCTTCATACCAGCCTCGGCCACACGGTCGCCGGCTGCGACCTTGGCGAATTCCCCATCGACCTTCATGCCGTCGATAGCGGCCTCAAGCGTGGACTCATCGATGTCCGCCAGATCGCCGCCACGTCCGAACAACGCGCCGGCAGCTTCGATGGCCTGGCGAGTGGCTTCCTCGCCATGCACGAAGCTGGTGACCTCCCATGCGAGGGTGCGCTGCGCCTCACGCGCGCCCGGATTGGTCTTGCTTCCCTCGATAAGCCGTTCGATTTCGGCCTTT
>ERZ827516.2758-NODE-2758-length-12081-cov-3.668468_pt1 | contig 12081 bp, 10 predicted proteins | sample MGYA00519703_ERZ827516 | MGnify/ENA primary metagenome ERZ827516 (study PRJEB31778, sample SAMEA3449337) | human gut metagenome | biome: human gut; feature: human-associated habitat; material: faeces | place: United Kingdom | collected 2010/2012 ...
TCAACTGTTTTTTGAAAAAATTTTAAAAAATTTGCAATTTTCCTTCAACCATTGCATATAATACCATTTCACCCCAGGAAATATCAGCTTTTCCATTGGTTGCCTCGATAATTTCTTTTTCGGTCTGCTCCTGCATCTCAGATGGAACCATGAGAAGCAGCTCCACTTTTTCGGTATAAACGGTGTCGATGAGTGTCAGCCCGTTTTGTGCAACCAGATACTGTAATTTCCCAAGTCCGGTATAATCGGTTCCCACTGACAGTCTGCGTCCTTCCTTTTTATCAATAATGACGCTTGCCGCAAGCCCTTCCTGGACTGATTTCTGATATGCACGCACAAGTCCGCCTGTTCCAAGGAGTACTCCGCCAAAATATCTTGTGACGACCACAGCCACATTGTGGATATCTTCCCGCAGCAATACATCAAGCATCGGTCTTCCCGCTGTCTGTGCCGGTTCCCCGTCATCCGAGCAGCGGCTCATCTCCTGTCTGTCTCCAATGACAAAAGCAGAGCAGTTATGTCTGGCATCCCAGTATTTCTTTTTCATCTCTGCAATAAATGCAACTGCTTCTTCTTCTGAAGAAACCGGACGCACCGTTGCAATAAATCTTGATTTTTTTTCTACAATTTCTGCCTCTCCACCGGAATATACTGTTTTCATACTCATTCCTCTCGTCACAAAACTTTTTATATTTTATCAGTCAGATATTTCTACATATAAATAGGTATATTTTCATCTCTGATTCTTCGCGTGTTCCTATGGTATCATGTTTTTTTTTGAAATTCAATTCTTAAAAATAAATGAAGAACACCTGTATTTTCAGTTTTTCCTTTATTCCGACACATTTCTTTGCTATAATATGAAGATGGTTCATTTTGATTATAAAAAGGATTATAATTTCATACCTTATTTTTATTACAAAAAAGGAGACCTAACATGAATTATGGAAAGAAAAGTACGCAAAAGCGCGAAAAAGAATTAACTTCCAAAAGTACCATGATTCGCAAAAAGTTTTATGTGATTTTTTGTAAGTCGCTGCTTGTATGTGTATTTGCCGTCATGGTAATCGGCGCCTGCTCCGGTGTTGGAGTCATTCGCGGAATCATCGCCTCAGCTCCAACGATCGATGATATTGTTGCCACTCCTACCGGTTTCTTATCCACGGTTTTAGATGCAAATGGCAACCAGACTGCCACATTGGTTGCATCGGGTTCTAACCGGCGCGCCGTTACGATCGATGAGATACCAAAGAATCTGCAGCATGCATTCGTTGCCATCGAAGACGAACGTTTTTACGAGCACAACGGTATCGATGTAACAGGTATCATTCGTGCCGGCGTAAAAGGTGTCGCATCCGGTTTTCATTTCTCGGAGGGTGCCAGTACCATCACGCAGCAGCTTTTGAAAAATACCGTCTTTACCAGTTGGACAAGCGAATCTTCCATGGCTGACAAGTTTGAACGAAAGTTCCAGGAGCAGTATCTCGCCCTGCAGTTAGAAAAAGTAGTGGACAAGGACTGGATTCTGGAAAATTATCTGAATGCGATCAACCTCGGACAAAATACTTTAGGTGTCGGTGTCGCCTCGGAACGTTATTTTGGCAAAGACGTTTCTGATCTTACTTTATCAGAATGTGCAGTCTTAGCCGCCATTACCCAGAATCCTTCCAAATATAACCCGATTACCAATCCGCAGGAAAATTCCAAGCGCCGCATGAAAGTGCTTAACAACATGAAAGACCAGGGTTATATCTCGCAGGAAGAATACGATGAAGCTGTTGCAGACAATGTTTACGACCGCATCCAGCTCGTCAACATTGAATCTGAAACCAACAGCATTAATTCTTATTTTGTTGATGAACTGACAGATCAGGTCATCCAGGATCTGGTGGAGCAGAAAGGCTACACTGAGACGCAGGCTTACAAAGCACTTTATCAAGGTGGACTTACGATCTACTCTACACAGGATCCGGAAATTCAGGCGATCTGTGATGATGAAGTGAATAATCTGGACAATTATCCGACTGCGCCGAAAGTATCGTTTTCCTATCGTTTATCTGTCCGCTCTGCCGACGGTTCCATATCGAATTACAGTGAACAGACGATGCTTTCCTATTATCAGTCTTCCAACAAGAGTTTTTCGATCAACTTTAACTCCGAAGAAGAGGCAGCTGCTGCAATTGAACAGTACAAAACTGACATCATGAAAGACGGTGATACGATCGTAAATGGAAGTGAAACCGTTACCTACACGCTTCAGCCGCAGGCAGCTCTTACGATCATTGATCAGAGTACCGGAAATGTCAAAGCATTAGTCGGCGGACGTGGAGACAAAACCGCCAACAAGACTTTAAACCGTGCAGCAGATACCACAAGACAGCCGGGATCTACTTTTAAGATCATTGCCGCATATGCGCCAGCACTCGATGCCGGTGGTCTTACCCTTGCCTCCGTTCAGGATGATGCACCATACAATTACGGCAGTGGTCAGGGTGGTGCCGTTAACAACTATGACAACCGTTATCGCGGTTTCACAACACTGCGTGAGGCAATCACTAACTCCATCAATATCGTTACCGTAAAAACGTTAGCACAGATTGGTCCATCCCTCGGATATGATTATATCTGCGATTTCGGCATCACAACCGTCGGTCTGGATGAGAGTTCCAATGAGACTTTAGCACTTGGCGGTCTGACACATGGTGTTACCAACTTAGAGCTTACGGCTGCTTATGCAACGATCGCCAACAGTGGGACTTACATCAAGCCAAAATTCTACACTAAAATTTTAGATCATGATGGAAATGTACTGATCGACAATACTGAACCTGTCTCACACACCGTCTTAAAAGACACTACCGCATGGCTTTTAACCGATGCCATGAAAGACGTTATGACTCAGGGAACCGGTACCCCGGCTTACTTTGGAAGCTCTATGGCCCAGGCCGGAAAATCCGGTACAACAACCAAAAACCGTGATGCATTGTTTGCCGGCTTCACACCATATTATACCTGTGTTGTATGGGGTGGATTTGATGATAACTCGCCACAATCCGGCGGTCAGACCACTTATCCAAAGAAAATCTGGAAAGCGGTTATGAGCCGCATCCACGAAAATCTGGAATATCAGGATTTCACAAAACCATCCGGGATCGTTACAGCCCAGGTCTGCAAAGAATCCGGAAAACTTGCAATCGCCGGTGTCTGTGATGCGGATCCACGCGGCAGTCAGGTCTATACCGAATATTTTGCTGAAGGTACACAGCCTACCGAATATTGTGACCATCATATCGTTGCAAATATCTGCAATGCTTCCGGTCAGCTTGCCGGTGGTTACTGCCCGGCAGATTCCATTTCCTCCAGAGTATTCGTCATTGGCGGAACGGTTGGAACAGAGGATACTCCATATCTTCTGACGGATGATTTTAAGAATAATACCTGTACAATGCACAACGAAGGAAATTCCACCTACCAGGGAACTTCTGCTTTCTCCGCAGTTCCAGGTGTAAATAATGATACTTCCGGCGGCACACAGGCTCCTGCCGACAATACCCAGCAGACACAGCCGCCTGCTAATAATTCCGGTGGGGATAATTCTGATAGCACTCCTGCCGATACCGGCGGTACAGATAATTCCGGCGGAGGCAGTTCTGATAATACTCCTGCCGATACCGGTGGTACGGATAATTCCAGCGGAGACAACAACTCCGACGGAAATGGCGGATGATCACTCATAAAACAGAAAAATACCGGGGCTCCTTTTCATGGAACTCCGGTATTTTTCTGTTTAGTAAACTAAAAACCTTTCGTCTATTTTTTTGTGGCAATTAGGACAATAACAAACCTTTTTTATTTTTCGTTTCCAGGTCGCTTTCATTCCCAATTTCTCATAACAAAATGGGCATCTGTTTCTGAAATATTCAGGTTCTTGGATTATTTTACCTGGTTTCATCTTTTTTCCTTTTCTATTAGGCTCCTGCCTTAAGTCTAAGCGACACTTTACCTGTTTCAACTTCTACATTATATCCTCTAAATATTCCAATAATGGTAGCTATTCCTAATATACTTATTACATAAATTACGACATTAGCTTCTGCTGCCTCTACAACTCCTCCTGCAGTTAATGCAGTAACAGTTAATACGCCACCTCCCGGCACTGCTGCTAACGGTGTTAGTAATGCTATGATTGCAGCGATTTTTGCCGATGAAAGTTTCCCCATCCATTTCATCTTCTTTGCCAGATCCCCCTGAACTTCAATATATGGATTCTTACGTTTAATTGCTGTCTTTAATTCTTCTTTTGAACTGACCACAACTTTATTGATACTATTTTTCTTTTTTCCAAACATAATTTTCCATCTCCCATAAAGTATATTTTTATTACACCTATCCCTTTTTATTTTCACTATGTTCTTTGCGGATTGTTCCTATCCTTTTATCGGATCTGGTATCCCGTCCATTACTATTACGAAAAGTTCCCGGCGGAAGTCCATGTTTCTTTTCAAATGTACCTACCGTACAGTCACTTCTTGTTTTTCTCGTTTTTTTATCAGCCATATTACACCTTTCCCTTACTTCATTCTTTTTTAAATCTTACATCTTGAAATGAACCTTTTAACTCACTGGCAACTTCTACAATATTTTCCGGATCTTCACCTTGTGACATTCTGAAAAAGTCATCAGCTACTACCCATCCTAAAAATTCCGTTAATGCCGCAGCCGTAGATCCACTTATAATTCCACCTATTAACGTGCCAACTCCCGGAATCATTTTTAACAATCCTGAAGCAACGGAACGTCCCGCTTGTTGTGTTAATGCAACTCCAGCAATTGATTTTGCCGCTGCTTCTGACAAAGAGATATCGAATAAGTCACCTATTTTTATAATCATACCTATCTGTGCTGCTGTGATAGGTATTGCATCAGACATTGGTATCGGTATAAGTCCTGCCACTGCCGATGCACCAGTCGCTGAATGAATGATTATATTGCATTTCCTTTTCAATTCTTTTGGCATGTTCACTTTTGATTTGCTCATATTTCTTCCTCCCTCGTTTTGCCTTATATAAAATCTAAAATTTTATACAATCTCATCTTTTGCTTCCCTCAATATCTGCCTCACCCTGCTCTCTGAATACCCGTATTTTCTTGCCAGGGCATGTACATTTTTCCCATTATACTCGGAACAGATTTGCTGCATTATGTACGTCTTCGAATAAAACTTTAGCGGAAACATTAACTGTAATCCTTTAAAATGACTATATATTTTATAAGCATTTTCAACGCCAACCGTTTCAGCCAGGTCCTTATATACTCCAGCCAGATCTTCCGAAGTAACTTCCGTCATACTTTCCAAGCATATCACCTCGCATGTAAAATATTTCTTTCATTATATTGGGTTTGCATTGCAAATTACAGTTATAGATTGCATTGCAATTTCTACTTGCAAATTACAATTTCAGGTAAAGCAGTTTAAACCGTAACGGGTTCAAACTGCCACTACTGTAACCTGGGGTATCGCTATTTTTATTATTTCTGTTTTTCCTGCAACTTACTGCGCACCATTTTTTTGAATTTTCCATAAAACCCATACCAATAATCATACTGATAAAAGGTGTCTGCCGTCTTATCATAGATCCATATGTTTCTTCTCAGGCTGTGTCCGCCCTGGCTGGAGCAGGAGCGCATCTGATAGTTTCCATCTTTTGTATAAATCATTTTATCAAAAAGGATTCCTCTTTTTATGACTTTCCAGATCTGTTTGTACTCTTCTTCTGTCTCCGCATTTTGTATAAAATGCTGATCTACCAGATCCGCCATCTCTTCACGGCTTACGTGGATTGTATTTAATTTTCCTTTGCTTACCTTACTCACCAGTTTATCTTCGATTGTCTGCTTCATAATCTGTTTACTCCTTCTTTTCTGTTATCTTGCGATTGCTCTTATTCCCAATCCCGAATCTATTTGAAAAAAATGCATTTTAAAATCGCAATCGGAATCAGTATCCAGCCAAACATCATTCCTATTAAAAATTTTTTCATGTAATGCACATAAGCGGAAGAGTAAAATACAACTTTTCCCTCATACAATACCTTGTTTGTTGCCCAGTAGGATGCTGCCGCATAAATGATTAAAAGAACTGTTTCCATGACGTATGCCCTCTCTTTTCTTAAAGACTTGTTTTTGTTTACAGGCTCATTTTACCAAACCGGCTATTTTTACTTGTAAGAGTGATTAAAAAACTGCCACACCGGGTTGTCCGATGTGGCAGTTTTTATTTTTGCCTTATGTCATGTTTAAATTCAAAATCCTTATACTGATACTTTTCTGCTATTTTTTGCAGCAAAAGCAAAACTCTCTCCTGGTCATAAGCCGTATCCTCCAAAAATTCCTGCAAATGCCTTTTCGCTTCTATGATCGAATTGGTTACATCTGAATCGTATTCTTTTTCCAATAACTGCTGCAGTACCACGCACAACTGTCCGATCCCGTCTTGCCTGTCTGTCAGGATTTTGGAATCTGTTTTTTTTTCAAGCAGGATATACAAGGCTGCTAAATATATCCGGATTGTTTCATTTATATTTGCTATATCCTCATATTTAAATGCAATATAATCTATATCCCAATAGTGATCCGTTGTATCCTCTTTGACATTTTTTTCTAAAATATGCGCAGCTGTCTTATCGTACAACAGCGCAAGATTCTGTTCTGCTGTCTCTAATTTTCCATTATCAATCTCTAATGTGACAAGATCATGCTGCATGCTCGAATAGTCCGTCCAGAACTCGCTGGCTTCTATCTTTTCCCATGTTTTTTCTGCTATTTTGATTGCTTCTTTAAGACACTCTTCTTCCTTTTCTCCATCTTCTATATAGCTATACTGATTTGCAGCCTCCTTCCATATCTCAATCTGTTCTTCCGGTGTATATTTTTTTTGCGCGATCTGTTTTTCTGCTAACAGTCTGTAGTTACACATTTTCCTGATCTGCGTGATCTGCTCATAATCAAAATTCCCCTCATTCATAAGCTCTTCCCTTGTTTTATAAATAAGGCTTTGAAGAAACGCATCATTCAGATCGTATTTATTGTATATATCCTGTGCCTGGTTGCATAGCTCTAACCCTTCCTTTATATTTTTGCAACGATATTCCTTCGAAAGTTCCGCCAGCCTTATCAGGCAGATGATCTGATTCTTTTCAAAATGGTTCTTTCCCTCATATTTTTTTATGACATTCCAGAGAATTGTTTTTCTGATATTATTTTTTCCATATTCACGGACTCTGTCTATTACAGATAAAACCTCCTCCATGGAAGAGGTTTCTTTCTGTATATATTCCACAAGAAAATCACCGCAATGTTCCTCAATTTCATTTGTTCCAAGCATCTTATAATATTTCAGACATTCTTTCCACAACTGCGTTTTTTCTGTCTTATTCTCTTCAATGGAATACAGAAAATAGCAGACAGCAAGCATATATCCGGTATCATACGCATTTTCCGGTGCAGGATCCATCCTTTGCTTTAATTGAATGGCATACTGTCTGGCTTTTTGCAATTTCTGGTGTTCTTTTAATATTCCAATCAGCTCTATGCAGATATCTTCCGATTCTGTATCAGAAAAAGCTCCTTCTAATGTCTGAATGGCAGAATCTATATCACCTTTTTTCCGGTAAATTTCTGCAATACTTTTCGCTGCATATTCCCGGCTTTCCGGAATACATATTCCTTCCATCGTCGCAAAATCTTCCTCGTATACTTTCTGATAACACGCGATCGCTTCCTGCTCTTTTCCGTTATTTTCATATTCTTCTGCCAGTTCTGCATAAGACATATTGTTTCCATCATCAATTTCATGGAAAGATGTATCTTCTCTTAACTGGTTTAAAAGTTCCTGATACTGGTAGCCTTTTTTCAGATTCAGGCGAAATTCTCCCCGGTAAGTCAGACCAGGATCTTTCGAATAATAATCTCTTATTTTTTGATATGCTTTTTCTTTTTTCTTTGGCATATAGGAAGTCAATGGCATTTGTTCCATTACCAGATCAAATAATTGACTGATTTTTTCATAAAGATTTTCCATCTGTGGAATCGGTACATCTGCCGCACACCATTCCACACGGTCATCTAACATGTCGGAAGTCTCACTTGCCATTTCAAAATATTCCCTTACCAGATAATCCGGATTTTCTGAACTTTTTCTGCAATATGCTGCTGCACTATCCAGATGTCCGGCCATCTCATCTAACTTTTGCATTGCACTTTCCGGATAATCTGTGGCAGACCAGTCAATTTCAATACTGTCATTCACCATTTTGATCCGTTTCCGCTCAATCCTTTGCAACAGATCATACGCCTCTGTATCTCCTTGCCCGAGACAGATTTTTTCTGCCTCTTGAAGTTTTTCCTCATCTCCTGCTCTAAAGCAAAGCCATGCATAAGACATGTTATTTCCGGTAAGGCGTTTTATAAAAATCGCAGCCATTTTCTCCCGGATATCATGTTGTGCATAAACTTCCGGCTCTACTGACAGATATTCATTCATCCCGGCAACAATGTGTCTGCAATTATCCGCATCAGGCACTAATTCATGGTAAATCAGATCCTGTATCACCTGGTGCAGCGATATTTTTCCGGTAACTTTGTTCCATATAACCCAGCCATTTTGAATAAAACCGTCGAGTTTTTCTGCGGTTTCTTTGATTCCACATAATAATATTTCAAATTGTGACCGGCTAATACGGATTCCATCAAACAGGGAAAGGCTTGCAATAATTTCTCTTTCTATGACATCAAACCCGGAAATATCAAACAGAATCTTTAAATGGCTGTTTACACTCTCAGAGCGGAGTTTCCTGTCTTTTCTCTGTCTGATTTGGACTTCTTGTGTGTTCGTAACTCCGTCTTTTTCCAAAAATTTCTGATAGAGTATTTCCGGAGAAATCTCTGTGTTTCTCAGATATTTTGCAATCAGTTCCACGGTCATCGTATGATGTTCCACATATTCGATTAACTGCCGGACTGCTTCGACTTCTTTTTCCGTATAAGGAATGGAAGTATAAGTATAAAACAGATTTAAGATTTCCTGAATATCTTTGATCCGGTCAACATTGATCTGCTCATAATTATAATCTCTGAAATCTTTTCTTGTCGTAATGATAAATTTACAGGGACAGGCGAACAGGGTTTCTAAATCTTCATCTGCATCTACGTCAAAATTATCAATAATAATCAGATCTTTTGGCGTTGCAGCCTGTTTTAAAACTTCGATCTTTCTTTTAAAATAATCCCGCTCTGTCTCATCTTCTTCACGGCTGATCTGGTTGATTCCAATTTCATCCCGCACAAGTGACTCTATATTTTTCTCATATACTGCGAAAACAACGGTATCATACTGCGCCCGGTGCCGGTATGCATACTGTTTTGCAAGTTCTGTCTTGCCAATTCCTCCAATTCCGGAAAGGAATACAAGCTGATTCTTTGCAAGAAGCTCGTTGATTTCTTCTAAATCATCCTGCCTTCCAACAAAACAGGCAGAATTATACTGGAATGAATCCAGCAGATATACATCATTGATGTCTGCTAACTTTATCAGTTCGTCAAGCGCATCGATTACCTTCTGCATCTCATGCCATCTCGGTGCCGTCGCAATAGACAATGTCTTTTTCAAAAATAAATCTAACATTTTATAAAGCTTCGGCTGATATTTTTCGCTTCCATACCGCATTTTTTCAAATGAATAGCTGCTCGCGATTCTGCAGTCAGCTTCACACGGTTTTCTTACAAAAAGTTTAAAAAACAGCATAGCACCAATGGAATAAACATCGGAATGAAATCCTATTTTTTTGATTTTTCCCTGCATCTGTTCCGGCGCAGAAAATCCATCCGAATAAGGGATTCCTGCATTTTTCTGTAATTCCCCGATTGCAGTTACGGAATCAAAATCAAATAGAATTACATGCTCCGGTGTTTCCGGCAAAATCAGCACATTTTCCGGCTTTATATCCAGATGAAGATATCCCTTCTGATGATATTTCAGAATAATCTGCGCAAGACTTTTCATATGCCGGAAAAGTTCCTGCAATGACTGATCCTCATAATACCTGTAATCAATTCCTTCATCCATTGGCAGCAGGATATAAACTGTGTGATTACAGGAAATCACATCGACCGCATTGACGGTAGAGTTCGTCAGCCCTAACGTATTTCTGATATCCGTATTTCTTTTATACGCATCTGTAAAGCGATTTTTTGCTTTTTCAAATTTTTCTGGATTTCCAGAAGGCAACAGCTCTCCGGTAGCAGCTCTGGTCAGTTGGATGTATGCCGGATAACACTCCCGGACTCTTATTTTGTGTTTTATCTGCATCTGATCCCAGTAAATGGCATCATATACAATACATCCGGCGCCTCTCCCTGCTTCGTCTGCAATCCGGATTCTTTGGTTTTCTGAAATTTTCATTTCATATCCATTGCTCAGTGCAATTCTCATATCCCGCATTTTTATCCTCATTGATTATAAAAAATAATTTCTCTGTAACTATCAGATTAACTGTTTCCCGTTTATTATAACGATATTGCTCTGCAAGTTTGTAATTGTATTTTTTGTAGAAAAATTTATCGGTTTCAGCTATAATCTTAGCAGAACATATCTGCATTTAACAGAGTATTTTTATCATGAAAAAGAAACGAGAATGAAAATGAAATCAGACTATACACTTTATAATCAGAGCAGTATCCAGAATTATTCTTCGATAGACAATGTCGATCAGGCAGTTGAATATTTAAAAGATCCGACTCATTTCCGCTCTTTCGGACAAGGTCTGACCGAACTTCTGCAAAAAAAGAACGCTCCTGTAGACTTTTCAGACAATGCTGAAATGGCAGATTATCTTTTCTCTAAACTGAAAGATATCGGTTCTACAATCAGCCGTGCAACAGTGATGTCCTGGTTTACCGGAAATCACCGCCCAAAAGTAGAGGCAGGAAGCCGCCCTAAAATATATGAACTGTGTTTTGCCATGCAGCTAACCTATGAGGAAACTGTCTGGTTTTTTCAGCATGTCTATTATGACCGTGCTTTTAACTGCCACAACATCCGTGAAGCAGTCTATTATTATTCTTTTTTACATCAACTTTCTTATCAAAAAGCTCAGGAAATAATTCAGAAAATTGACGCAGCACCCGTTACTTTACCAGTTTCGGATGACATCGATACTTATTATACCAGTTATGTACAGAATACGATTGCTGCAATGGAATCTGCCGATGAACTAATAGATTTTTTAATTGCAAATAAAGCAGATTTCTGTCACTGGAACAAAAGTGCTCTTCATACGCTGCATGACCTGATTTCCCAGCTCATCGGTTCAAAAGAAAGTGATGATGCTGTCAACGAACTTCGAACCACACTCTATGCAATGTCCCGTAACAGAAATATGATCTCCGGCAGAATTTCCATTGATATTCATAAGTATCAGAATTGCAGCCTGCTGGTGCGCGAAATTTTATATGACGCACAGTCTTACAGCACGAACCCTTCTGATCGTGATTATGAATATATTCTCGATTTTATCGGCAACAGAAATCTTTACAATAACAGTTTTATTTTAGACCGCCTGGTGTATACACACTCTGGAATGAACAAAAATCCAAATATTCCTTATATTGTAAGAAATAACTTTCCGAGCAAAAAAACAATGTCGGATATTCTGTCGGAAGAAAAATCATCTGTCTCGACTTCCTATGATTCGATTCGGAAAATGATAGTGCTGCTTGATTTTTACCGTTTCTGGCTGAATGTAAAACTAAGTGTCGGATATACTGAACTGACAAAATCTGAACTGACAGAAACTTATATCGATGAAGCCAATGCATGTCTGGTAAAATGCGGTTATGAAGAACTTTTCGCTGCCAATCCCTATGACTGGCTTTTCCTATGTGCTGCATACAGTGAAAAGCCTATCGAATATTTCCGCGCCTGCATGTCACCTGACATGTGGACGGACGATGAAGATTTCTAGATTTTTCAGCAAAAACCCCGAAGTCACCTTCGGGGTTTTCACTGTTGATGTATATACTAAC
>ERZ827516.2778-NODE-2778-length-12004-cov-8.044188_pt1 | contig 12004 bp, 9 predicted proteins | sample MGYA00519703_ERZ827516 | MGnify/ENA primary metagenome ERZ827516 (study PRJEB31778, sample SAMEA3449337) | human gut metagenome | biome: human gut; feature: human-associated habitat; material: faeces | place: United Kingdom | collected 2010/2012 ...
CCTTAACACTGGTAGATGTTATGAGAAAACATAATGTAAAGAACATTATCTTCTCCTCATCTGCAACTGTATACGGAGACCCGGCAATTATCCCGATCACAGAAGAGTGCCCGAAAGGACAGTGCACAAATCCATATGGATGGACAAAATCCATGCTTGAGCAGATCCTGACAGACATTCAGAAAGCAGATCCGGAATGGAACGTAGTTCTTCTCCGTTACTTTAACCCGATCGGTGCTCACAAGAGCGGAACTATCGGAGAGAATCCGAACGGAATCCCGAACAACCTGATGCCATATATCACACAGGTTGCAGTAGGTAAACTGAAAGAACTTGGGGTATTCGGAAATGATTATGATACTCCGGACGGAACTGGTGTGAGAGATTACATTCACGTAGTTGACCTTGCAAAAGGACATGTAAAAGCTCTTAAGAAAATCGAAGATAATTCCGGATTAAGTATCTACAACCTTGGTACAGGAAAAGGCTACAGTGTTCTTGATATTGTGAAGAATTTTGAAGCTGCTACAGGTGTTAAAATTCCATATGTGATCAAGCCACGTCGTCCAGGCGATATCGCAACCTGCTATTCCGATGCTTCCAAAGCAGAGAGAGAACTGGGATGGAAAGCCGAAAACGGTATTAAAGAAATGTGTGCAGACTCCTGGAGATGGCAGTCCAATAACCCGAATGGTTATGAAGAATAATTAAATCAACTGAATGCAGGTGCATTTAGCAACTTGCCTGCGGAAAATCAATATCCCCCACACATGGAAGGAATGTTCATGCGTGGGGGATGTTTTAATGTAGGATTGGCGATGTGATTTTTTTCGGCTATAATAGATAAAAGAAAGGAGAGGACGCATATGAAAGTAGCAGCAATTCAGATGCCTACAGTAAAAGATAAAATACAAAATATCCGTACTGCCGGCACTTATATAGAAAAAATAAAGGCAGAAAATCCGGACTTTGTAATCCTTCCGGAGATGTTCTGCTGTCCGTATCAGACCGAAAATTTCCCAATTTATGCAGAAAAAGAAGGTGGCCCATCCTGGCAGGCAATGTCTGATTATGCCAGAAAGTATCACATTTATCTGATCGCAGGCTCCATGCCGGAAGCAGATGATGTGGGAAAGGTTTACAACACTTCTTATATTTTTGACAGAGATGGAAAACAGATTGGTAAGCACAGAAAAGCTCATCTTTTTGATATCAATGTAAAAAATGGCCAGCACTTCAAGGAATCTGATACTCTGACTTCGGGAGATCATGCTACCGTGTTTGATACTGAATTTGGGAAAATGGGTGTCATGATCTGCTACGACATCCGCTTCCCGGAGTTTGCCCGCACAATGGTACTGGACGGTGCAAGGATGATTTTCGTCCCGGCAGCATTTAATATGACCACAGGTCCGGCACACTGGGAACTGACTTTTCGTGCAAGAGCCCTTGACAATCAGATCTACATGCTTGGATGTGCTCCTGCCAGAGATACACAGGCAGGATATATTTCCTGGGGACATTCTATTGTAACAGATCCATGGGGAAAGGTTATGAAACAGTTGGATGAGAAAGAGGGCATTTTAATAGAAGAAATAGATTTGGACCGGGAAGACCAGATCAGAGAGCAGCTTCCATTATTAAAACACCGCAAATCTGAAATGTATCATTTATAGGAGAACACATTCTTTTCGCAGACAGACCATAGATCAAACACATTTGTCAGATATAGTAATACCATCAACAAAAACAAAAGAAACAGAGAAAATTCAAAATATAAAGAACAGAGAGGTATTATTATGAAATATAAACATCTGGCAATGCTCATGGGAGTTATGATAACAGCAACGTCTGTGGGCTCTACGGCAACTGCGTTTGCGGCGGACAGCAAAACAGAAAGTACTCAGGATGCAGATGACACCACAGAAGATACAGCAGAAGCATCTGACGAGAAAGCAGACGACAGCAAAGAAGAAACAAACGAAAATGAAATTCTCGGAGAAGTAAAATCTGTAGAAGATGGAAAAATCACCATTGCGGTAGGAACCAGAAAAGAAATGAGCCAGCCTGGTGAACAGCCCCAGGGTGGCGAAAATAGCGAAGCGCCGGAGAAACCGGATGGAGATGATGCAAAGGCAGATGGCGATGCCAAAGGTTCTAAAGATGCAGACAGTGAAAAAACAGACGATGCCAGCACAGACGAGTCATCAGATACAGATGAAGAAACAGAAGATACTGAATCAACGGATGACGCATCCGCAGATAACACAGACAAAGGCGAAGCGCCAGATGGTAACGGTGATGGTCAGGGAGCTCCGGACGGAGAAGCACCATCTATGTTAGACCTGACAGGCGAAGAACAGGAAATCACAGTTACAGACAGCACAGTGATTACGAAACAGTCCATGGGCGGCGGACAGGGAGCACCTGGTGGAGAAGCTCCGGAGAAACCGGATGGAGATAATGCCGATGACAATGCAGATGCAAAATCGGAAGATACTGATGATTCAGAAAAGACAGATGCATCTGACAGCGAAAAACCAGACGGAGAAGCCCCGGACGGTAACGGCCAGGCACCAGATGGTGCAGGCCAGACCGAAGAGATTACATTAGATGACATCAAAGAGGGCGACGTAGTGGCTATCACATTAGATGATGACGGAAACGCAGCAACTATCACAGTCCAGTCCATGGGCGGTGGACAGGGTGGTCCTGGCAGTCAGGCTTCCGGTGTGGACAGCTACGATGCAGCAAATGAATACAGCTCAGATGAAACAGTCTCCGATACCTCTCTGGAATCTACAGGAACAGACGAAAACGCAGCACTTGTTTCCAATGGTGCAGAGGTTACCTTCAGCAATGACGCAATCTCAAGAACATCTTCCGACAGCCAGGGCGGTGATAACTCCAGCTTCTATGGTGTAGGTGCAGCAGTTCTTGCCACAGACGGAACTGCATATGTTAAAGGCAGTACAGTAACCACAGACAGCAAAGGCGGTGCAGGACTCTTTGCATACGGTGACGGAACTGTATATGTAGCAGATACAGATATCACCACACAGCAGGATACTTCAGGCGGAATCCACGCAGCAGGTGGCGGCAAGCTCTATGCCTGGGATCTGAATGTAGAGACAAAAGGCGAATCCTCCGCGGCAATCCGCAGTGACAGAGGCGGTGGAACAATGGTAGTGGACGGAGGTACTTATACATCTAACGGGGTAGGCTCTCCTGCGGTTTACTGTACAGCGGATATTGCAGTCAATAATGCTGAATTGACAGCAAATGGTTCAGAAGCAGTCTGCATCGAGGGATTAAACTCTCTGAGACTCTATAACAGCAACCTGACCGGAAATATGAGTGATGATGAACAGAATGATACCACATGGACAGTCATTCTTTATCAGAGTATGTCCGGTGATTCTGAAGTAGGTAACAGTACATTCCAGATGGATGGTGGAACGATCACATCCAAGAATGGTGGCTTATTCTATACAACAAATACAGAATGTACTATCACATTAAAGGACGTAGACATCACATACAATGATGACAATGAATTCTTCCTGCAGTGCACAGGAAACAACAACCAGCGTGGATGGGGCCAGAGCGGTGCTAACGGATCTGACTGCAATTTCACAGCAGACAGCCAGGATATGAAAGGAAATGTAATCTGGGATTCCATCAGTGACCTTGATTTCTACATGACCAACGGCAGCACACTGGAAGGTGCGTTTGTCAATGACGAATCCAACGCAGGAAACGGTGGAGACGGATATTGTAACGTAGTAATTGACAAAGACTCTACATGGACAGTAACCGGCGACAGCACCATCACATCCCTGTCAAACGCAGGAACCATCACAGATGCAGACGGCAAAACAGTCTCCATCGTAGGTACAGACGGAACAACTTATGTAGAGGGTGACAGTGACTACACAATCACAGTAGGCTCCTATCAGGACAGCGCAGATACATCTGCATCTACTACAGTCGATGACTGGTCCAGCTATGAGGTGGAAAGACCGGAATCTCTGTAAAGTAAAATTCAAGTAAAATGAGAAAAAACTCATTTCCAATGCATGAATAAGGCAGAAACAGATAATTAAGACAACAGCAATAAAATCAAAATGTAAAAAAATCACGGCGAACAGTCGTGATTTTTTTATGCGCATTTAACATTTATTTGCCAAAAATAAGATTGTTGGTGATGTCAAAAAGTTTTTATAATAATGCCAGAGCGTATTTGAAAAATCATTCCCGCAATCTGCATTTTTCAAACACACTCCAGTGTCAAATGCAAAAAGTCGGTGGACAGTGCAATGACAATAAAAAGCAATATAGTTAAAAAAGAGGAGAGAAATATCAATATGCAGAACAATCTTGCATCAATGATAAAAGAAAAAAAACTGTTTCTTCTGGATATTGACGGAACTGTTGCTCTGGGAAGTGAACTTCTTCCGGGTGCAGCAGACTTTCTTCAGACAGTAAAAGAAAACGGTGGAATTTTCCGTTTTCTGACAAATAACTCGTCCAAAGCAGCCAGTGATTATGTAGAGCAGTTTCATGACTGGGGAATTGAAACTACGGAAGAGGAATTTATCACTGCAGGAACCTACGCCAGAGATTTCATGAAGAAATATTACGGAAACGAAAAAATCCTGGTAGCAGCTACCGAAACCTACTGCAGCGAACTGCGAAAAGCAGGTCTGAACATCACAGATCAGGCAGGAGATGATGTAGACTGCGTACTTTGCGCTTATGATACAGAGCTTACCTATGAGAAACTGGTTCAGGTCTGTAAACAGCTCACAGAGACAAAAGTTCCCTGGTTTGCAACAAATCCGGATCTGCGTTGCCCTATTGATTTCGGAATGATACCGGACTGCGGTTCCATCTGCCGGATGATTACGGCATCTGTTGGCAGAGAACCGGAATATATCGGCAAACCTGCACCCGGAATGGTATATGCCTGTCTGGAAGAAACAGGATGCACTCCGAAACAGACCCTGCTTATCGGTGACAGAATCTATACAGATATGGAATGCGGGAAACGGGCAGGCATTGACAGTTGTCTGGTGCTTACAGGCGAAGCCAGTGCAGAAGAATGGAAAAATGGTTTCCGGTGCCAGTCACTGGGGAAACTTGCCGGATATTTTTCATAAAGATAACTGAAAGGTATTGCCAAAGCAGCCCGACAAAAAAATATCAGTGAAAAATATTAATCGTAAAAGCAGGAGAGGAAAGGAAATCAAATGTCGGAAATCATATTAAGAGACATCTGCAAAAGCTATGAAAACGGCTTTCAGGCAGTAAAGAATTTTAATCTTGAAATAGAAAAAGGAGAACTGGTAGTTTTCGTTGGTCCGTCCGGATGCGGAAAGTCAACCACACTTCGAATGATTGCAGGACTGGAAGATATCAGCGACGGTGAATTATGGATCGGAGACAAACTGGTCAACTATCTGGAACCAAAAGAGCGCGACCTTGCAATGGTTTTCCAGAGCTATGCTCTCTATCCACAGATGAATATTTACGATAACATTGCTTTCTCTTTGCAGGTAAGAAAAGTACCGAAAAAAGAGATTGATAAAAAGGTTCATCATGTAGCAGAACTTCTGGGACTGGAAAATCTGCTGAAACAAAGACCAAAGAATCTTTCAGGCGGTCAGCGTCAGCGAGTAGCCATCGGAAATGCTATCATCCGTGAGCCGAAAGTACTTCTTATGGATGAGCCATTATCCAATCTGGATGCCAAACTTCGTACCCAGATGAGAGTAGAACTTGCAGGTATTCACAAAGCACTTGGGAACACCATTATTTACGTCACTCATGATCAGACAGAAGCAATGACTCTGGGAGACAGGATCGTAGTGATGAATCAGGGAGCAGTACAGCAGGCAGATACTCCGCAGAACCTGTATGCTTACCCAGTAAATCGCTTTGTTGCAGGATTCATCGGTTCTCCATCTATGAACTTTATCAAAGGTCTGGCAATGGAAAAGGTAGGAATCCCTACATTCCGTACAGAGAACGACGGAGACATCCCAATCCCGGATTTCTTATGGAAAATCCTGAAACGTCAGGGCTATGTTGGAAGAAACATTGAACTCGGAATCCGTCCGGAACATTTTCTGGAAAAACCCGCAGAAGCAGATACCAGAGGAGAGTGGAAAATGGAAGTCACAGTCACAGCCAGAGAACTGCTTGGGGCAGAAGTAATTCTTCATTTCAATCACGATGGTCAGGACTGCTGTGCAAAAGTTTCCGGTGACAGTCTGCTTGATAAAGGCGATAAAGTAACACTCTGGATCGACATGGCATACATTTCAGCATTTGATCTGGAAACTCAGGAGAATATCACTCTGAGAAAAGGGATGTTTTCATAAGCAATGATATTGTTCAAAAGTTCAATATAAAACTCATAAAAACAGGAAAGGTGTTCAATACATGAAGAAGTTAAAAAACACAGGTGCCTACGCATACCTGTTTCCAAGCTTTTTGATCTTTGGAATCTTCTTATTCTACCCGTTTTTTAAGACTTTATACTTAAGTCTTTTTAAAACGAATAAGATGGGACAGGCAAAACTATTCGTAGGACTTGGCAACTACAAAGAATTATTACAGTCATCCTCATTCTGGAACAGTCTGGCAGTTACCCTGATCTTTGTTGTGATCGTAGTTGCAGTCAGTATGATCCTGGGACTTACAACAGCAGTCCTCTGCAACAAAACATTTCCGGGAATCCGTTTTTTCAGTACTGCATATGCACTGCCAATGGCAATCGCATCCAGTTCAGCAGCAATGATCTTCAAGATCATGCTTCATCCATCCGTAGGAATCATCAATAAGATTTTTCATCTGGATATCAACTGGGTCAGTGATCCGAAATACGCACTGATCTGCGTAGCAGTTCTTACTGCATGGCTTAACAGTGGAATCAACTTCCTGTATTTTTCAGCAGGATTAAGTAACATTGATGAAACTATTTATGAACGAGCTTCCGTAGACGGCGCAAGTTCATTCCAGAAATTCTACCGCCTGACACTTCCGGGACTGGCACCAATGATGTTCTACACATTAGTGGTAAACATCATTCAGGCATTCCAGTCATTCGGACAGGTCAAGATTCTGACACAGGGTGGTCCCGGAGAATCCACAAACCTGATAGTGTATTCCATTTACAGAGATGCCTTCTTTAACTATCGTTTCGGAAGTGCAGCAGCCCAGTCAGTGGTACTTTTCCTGATCGTGCTGGTACTTACTCTGGTAATGTTTAAAATTGAGAAAAAAGGAGTGAAATATTAATGTCACAGTTAGGCAGCATCACTGCTGAAAAAGAAAAACAGATGGATCTGGAACGCCAGAGGTTTCAGGAAGTAAAAGCAAAAATGCTGGCGCAGCAGAAATATAAAAGAGCGGCCAGAACTGCCGGACACATTGTCTTAAATATTGTCGTGGCATTAATTGTTCTTCTGCCTCTTTTATATGCAGTAAGTATTGCATTTATGCCATCCGGTGAACTTTTTACTCTGGATATGAATATCCTGCCCAAACATCCGACATTGGAGAATTTCCGACAGGCACTGCAGAAGGTTCCACTGGTTCGTTTTGTAGTAAACTCTTTCCTGGTAGCAGGTCTCATCACTTTCGGACAGATCATTTCCTGTTCACTGGCAGCATTTTCCTTTTCCTTCCTGGACTTCAAAGGAAAAAATGTGCTGTTTATGCTGGTGATGGCAACTATGATGATTCCGGGAGAGGCAACGATTATTTCCAATTACCTGACAGTCAGCGGATGGAACTGGCTGGATTCCTATCAGGTACTGATCGTGCCCTATCTCACATCTGCAATGGGAATCTTTCTGTTCAGACAGTTTTATCTTACATTTCCGATTTCGCTGTATGAATCAGCGAAGATTGACGGCTGCTCCAATCTGCGATTTATCTGGCAGATTCTGATGCCGCTGACAAAATCAGCAATGGGAGCTATGGCAGTGTACACATTTATTAATGCATGGAATATGTACATGTGGCCATTACTTGTGACAGGATCAGACAAGATGCGTACTGTACAGATCGGTATCGGTATGCTGGACAGCGTAGACTCCCAGTCTATTACATTGATGATCGCAGGCGTAGTACTGATTATCCTTCCGTCCATTTCCATATTCATTGCAGGACAGAAGCAGCTGATCCGAGGTATGTTCTCAGGTGCCGTAAAAGGCTGAGAAATAGAGAAAACAAAAACAAACAACATGAAAAGAAAGAGGTAAGTTATGAAGCGTAAACTCGCAGTATTATTAACAGCAGCAACAGTATTCAGCGCAATTCTTCCAACTACCTGCATGGCAGCAGAGAAAAAGGCAGACATTCCGGAGGGAACAACGATTTCATTCTGGCACGCAATGGGCGGTGTCAACGGGGAAGCACTGGACTATCTGGTGAATAAATTTAATGAAGAAAATGAATATGGAATTAAAGTGGATTCTCAGTATCAGGGAGAATATGACGATGAGATCAATAAGTTAAAGAGTGCCCAGCTTGGAAATATGGGAGCTGATCTGGTGCAGATTTATGATATCGGAACCCGTTTCATGATCGATTCCGGATGGGTGATCCCAATGCAGGACATGATTGACAGCGAAGGATATGATGTATCTGATCTGGAACCAAATATCACAGCTTATTATACAGTAGATGATAAATTATATTCCATGCCATTTAACTCCTCTACACCGATTCTTTATTACAACAAGGATATGTTTGACAAAGCAGGTGTGACAGAGGTACCTACAAGCCTTGAGGGAATCGCAGAGGTTGCAGATGACCTTGTAAACAAAGGCGGTGCGGGAGAAGCATTATCCATGGGAATCTATGGATGGTTTTTCGAAGAGTTTATGTGCAAACAGGGTCTGCCATATGTAGATAACGGAAACGGACGTGAGGCAGCAGCTACAAAGGTTGCATTCGATGAAAACGGAGGTGCACTGAATATTCTTAATGAGTGGAAGAAACTTTATGACGCAGGCTATGCACCAAACGTAGGAAGAGGCGGAGATTCCGGACTTGCAGATTTCTCTTCCGGAAAAGCAGCTATGACATTAGGTTCCACAGCGTCCCTGAAACAGATTCTGCAGGATGTAAACGGTTCCTTTGAAGTAGGTACCGCATACTTCCCATCCATTACAGATGATGATAAAGGTGGTGTATCCATCGGTGGTGCTTCTCTCTGGATGCTTGACAACCAGGATGATGCAAAGAAAGCAGCTACATGGGAATTTGTAAAATATCTGGTATCTGCGGAATCACAGGCATACTGGAATGCACAGACAGGATACTTCCCTGTAACAACAGCAGCACATGACGAGCAGGTATTCAAAGACAACATTGCAAAATACCCACAGTTCCAGACAGCCATTGACCAGCTTCATGATTCTGCACCGGAATATGCAGGTGCACTTCTCAGTGTATTCCCGGAAGCACGTGCGATTGTAGAAACAGAGATTGAGAATATGCTCAACGGAAAAGAATCTGCAGAGGATGCGGTGAGCAAAATGGCTTCTGATATGAACAAATCCATCGAAGATTATAACTTGTTGAATGAATAAAAATATTGATAACAGTACATTGAGAAGTGTTATAATCATTCACAGGAAAAATATTTATACTTAAATGAGGACAGGGGGCTGCGTATGCGGTTCCCTGTTTATGAAGATTTACGGTAATTTTCTTAATGCTATAGTTTAACTAAATTGCGAAACAGATATTTGGTTCTGAGCAAATAGCAAAGCGGATAATTTTATCCACTTGACATATTCAGACGTTTTGTAAAAAATCAAGACGAAAAATATGTTATTGGAAAGCACTGTAAATGAATTTTATATAAGAGAGGCATATGGAAATGACAGAAACAACAAAGAGAACAACAAAAGTATGGGCACACAGGGGTGCCAGCGGATACAGACCGGAGAACACTCTGGAAGCATTTGAACTTGCCATCAGACAGGGCGCAGACGGAATCGAAATGGATGTACATACTTCCGCAGACGGCGAACTCATCGTTATGCACGACGAAAACGTAGACCGCGTCACAGACGGAACCGGACTGATCAAAGATATGACACTGGCTCAATTGAAAGAATTAAAAGTCAGTACACCCGCAGAACCATCAGGAATTTATCACATTCCAACTCTGGCAGAAGTACTGGAGCTCATGCGCACCACAGATATGATGGTAAACATCGAACTAAAGAACAGCATCTGCTTCTATCCGGGAATGGAAGGGAAAATCCTGAAACTGGTAAAAGAAATGAACATGGAAGACCAGCTGATCTATTCCTCCTTTAACCATTACAGCCTGTTACAGTTAAAACAGCTGAATGACCATGTACAGACCGGAATCCTTTTCAGTGACGGATGGGTAAATCCAGCCATGTACGCCAAAAATCTCGGAATCAACGCCGTACACCCTGCAGTTTATCACCTGAAATACCCACAGTTCATAGAAGAAGTCAAACGTGCCGGACTGAAAATGCACGTATGGACTGCCAACAAACCAGAACACATCCAGCTGGTAAAAGACGCAGGTGCAGAAGCAGTCATTACCAATTATCCGGACAGAGCGATTGAGATTATAGAGAAATAAAAAATTCCTGCCTGTTCATATGAAACTGTCATATGTTCAGGCAGGATTCTTTCTTGTATCATTATATAGATATTGTGGATTTTCAGAGTTTTCTGTTGCTATTTGAAAACCATTTCAGAAATTATTTCTGCAGTTTCTTAGCATGCTCAGATTTCGGCTCACAGGTAAGTTCAACACCCAGCTTACGGAATTCCAGGATATCCACCTGAGACAGAAGTACGGAAGTATGAACCTGGCAGCCTTTTAATTTTGGAATCTGTTGCAGGGCAAGCTTGGCATCTTCATTATCTGCGGCACTGATGGAAAGTGCGATCAGAGTCTCATCAGAGTGAAGTCTTGGGTTTTTGCTTCCGAGATATTCTGTTTTGAGTGCCTGAATCGGTCTTAATGCTTCCGGAGAGATAACATGTTTGTCATGATCGATTCCTGCCAGTTCTTTCAGTGCATTCAGAAGCAGTGCTGAGGATGCCCCGAGAAGTTCAGAAGTCTTACCTGTAACAATACGTCCGTCAGGAAGTTCCAGGGCAGCAGCAGGTGCACCTGTTTCTTCTTCGCGTTTCAACGCAGCAGGAACCACCTTGCGTTCTTCGATGGTCACATGAGCCTGTTTCAGCAGAAGCTCAATCTTATAAACTTCTTCTTCGCGGCCTGTTCCGCGAACCAGAGCTTCCATGCTCTTATAATATCTGCGGATGATCTCCTGACGTGCAGCTTCCTTGCAGACTTCATCATCAACGATGCAGTTACCGGCCATATTAACGCCCATATCTGTGGGAGATTTGTAAGGGCACTCGCCCATGATCTTTTCAAACATAGCCTGAAGAACAGGGAAAACTTCAACGTCACGGTTGTAGTTAATAGTAGTCTCACCATATGCTTCCAGATGGAACGGGTCGATCATGTTCACATCATTTAAGTCAGCAGTAGCTGCTTCATATGCCAGATTTACCGGATGCTTCAGCGGGATATTCCAGATTGGGAAAGTTTCAAATTTGGCATATCCTGCCTTGACACCGCGCTTGTATTCATGGTAAAGCTGAGAAAGGCAGGTGGCCATTTTTCCGCTTCCGGGTCCTGGAGCAGTGATGACAACCAGTGGTCTTGTTGTTTCGATATAATCGTTCTTGCCATATCCCTCATCACTTACAATAAAGGAAGTATTATTCGGATAACCCGGGATCAGATAAAGCACGTATACTTTGATTCCAAGCTTCTCCAGACGTTTCTTAAACGCATCTGCGCTTTCCTGTCCGGAATACTGGGTGATGCAGACACTTCCTACATAAAGTCCGCGCTCTGTAAAGACTTCCATAAGGCGGAGTACATCTTCATCATAAGTGATACCAAGGTCACCTCTGA
>ERZ827516.2780-NODE-2780-length-11997-cov-4.330347_pt1 | contig 11997 bp, 7 predicted proteins | sample MGYA00519703_ERZ827516 | MGnify/ENA primary metagenome ERZ827516 (study PRJEB31778, sample SAMEA3449337) | human gut metagenome | biome: human gut; feature: human-associated habitat; material: faeces | place: United Kingdom | collected 2010/2012 ...
TCTGGTATACGGAGCTTATCCGGATACGCAGGAAATAAAAGATGCATTAGCAGAAATAGGGATTGAGTGGAAAGATTCGTATTGTTCTAAATCAGCATTCAATAAAATGCTCCCATATAAAAAAATATGGACAGGATGGTATGATACTTATACGGACGGATTACACGAAAAATACAAATCACAGGATGAGAGCGGCATCGTCATAGTCGGTTCTGCGAAGACGACCACGACATCACATCCTTCCCGTGGTCTGTTCGGTATCACGGCTTATGCGGGACAGAAACGGGCATCCACAAAGATTGCTCAAAGTCTGAAGGACCGGATTTTTGGCTTGTTTTGTGTGAATGCATATGCGAAGAAATCTGAGCAGAAAAACCCGGTAGGAGAAGCCTTCCAAGTCAAAGGGAGGATTAATGTAAGCCTTGACTTAAACGGAGCCACATTCACTCCGCAGTACTATGACCCAAGCAGAATGACGACTTTTGGGGCATATTCATTCGGCGGCCTGACGGGACTTACAGCGGAGCAGATTGCGGTTATGACAAAAGTGTACAATGCTTTGACCGGAGCCGGATATTCCCCTGAATTTGCCGCAGGTGCATGCGGAAATATCTGGCAGGAATCACACTTCAATCCCTCAGATGTAAGCGGTTCCGGTTACCTGGGATTGGTGCAATGGGATGGCAGTTCAAGAGGCCCAAAAATGAAAAATTTTGCGGCAAGTATGGGAAAAAGCTGGACGGATGCGGATGCACAGATTGCATTTATGTTGAAGGAACTTGAAGGTTATTCTGGATATTTTACATCGGCTTTAAGACGATATAATGGCAAATCCGATTACAAATCCATTGATGACGTGCAGCTTGGCTGTGATTTATGGGCGGCTGTTTACGAGGGATGTGTCTGCAACAATCCCTCCCATACCATAGTCGAGTGCCCTATGTTTAATGGAAAAAAATATCAGGAGCTTGCACAGAGACGAAAATACGCGCAGCAGATATACCAGGCGAAACAAGGTAATGGACTTTTAAATATCGATCCAAACGGATACAGTGTGCCGAATAACCAGAGCAACAACAAAGTACCGTATTATGCACAGAGCGGTGGTCAGCCATGGTCCGCCCTGCCTTTCGGAGACGGAACGATTGCAACCAGCGGTTGTTCCCTGACATCCTTGTCCATGCTGATTTCTTATCAGCTCGGCAGCTGGATCTATCCAAGTGATGTATATAATAAACTGATCGAAGTCAAAGGAAACTATAATGCGTTTCACGTGAAAGGAGTAGGCCAAAGCTGTTCACAACTTTACAGCGCTATGGCAGCTGCTTACGGGCTCCAATACAAGTCACTGTCCTCCATGAATGCGGTGTTGGAAGAATTAAGAAAGGGCAATCCAGTTGCCATGTCCACGAAAAAAGGGTCGGATGGCTATTTTACAAAAAGCGCTCACATCATTGTACTGACCGGCATTGATGCTTCTGGAAACATTTATGTGAATGATCCGAACAGCAACCATCAGGCATACAGTTACCAGGCATATTCCCCTGATTTTATCAGCAAGTATCTAAACTCAGGATATTATACCGTATATAAGGGATAATGGTTGTGCTGCCGCATTTTTTGCGGCAGCAAAGCTACGGAATCCAGCCCCATAATTACAAAAGAAAATATTAAGATAAAAAGGAGAGAAGACCATGAAGAAAAATAAATTTGGATTGATCAGTTGTGCAATGCTGACCTTAATGATGTGCATTCCATGCTATGCGAGGAGCACGGATGATTATTTAAAAGAAATTACGGAAATCAATGAAAATACAAAAAATGTTACCATTCAGGTGAGTGTTCCCGAAGGTTTCGACCAGAGGGTTGATGTATACCTGAATAAAGAAGGACATGGAATCACGGCGGGAGATGGTTACTCCATCACCATCCCAGTAGATCCTGGCCTTTATGATGTTCATGTCATTTTGCCAAAAGACGTGATGAACCAGTACGTAGCATCCGTACAGAAAACGTTGGACATCCATTCTGACACTACGCTTTCGGTAAATGTAGCGGAAAATCCGGAATATGGAAAGACTTCCAACAATCATACAACGGAGCAGACCGGCGATGGCGCGTATGAAAATTTTGAACTGGAAGATGGACCGGCCGTATATGATTATTCAGATGGCAAAGAGAGTGGGCTCATCCATATTCAGGCAAAAAATTACGGAGTCTTTGAGAGCCTGACCTATCATCTTGTTGGGGAAACAGTGTATGACGTTGTGCTCGACATGGATCATGGTTTTGAAGCAAATGTAGCATTGCCTGCCGGGGAATATTATGAAACTGGCACTATGGAGTACAAGCTTTGTGATTGGGTACCTGAAAACCTTGATATGACATTTAAGTGGGAACACAAGGGAAATATCGGTGCGTTTGGTCGATATTTTACGATTAAAACCGGCGAAACAGTCGAAGATACCGATCTTATCGTTTATATGGTTAACAGCACGGAAACAACGGAAGTCAATGCCAATCAGATGAATAACGGACGTGTTATCGAGGAACAGATTGATGCAGAACAGAACCATGAAAATGAAGAATTGAAGAAAGCTTTCCCGGAAGAATTCCCATCTGATTCCTCCATGGAAGAAACAATTCCGGCAGCTGAAGTAACATCAAACGTGGCTTTTGATTTTACCAAGGTAGCAAAAATTGCAGCAGCCATTGTCGTTGGTGTTGCCATCGGAGCCTGCGTGTATTACAAAAAAAAGAAAAAATAAGTCTTCAGGTTTTTGAAAGACCATCCGCAGGGGTGGTCTTTTTCTTTGCAATTTTCTATATGCGCGTAAATGCTATTTATTAGCAATCCGTGATATTTGATTGTATCCTCGCCCATAATTTTACCATCAGAAAATATGGGAAGGAGGGAAAAGAATGGGGAAACAGATTATGAGGGTGGAACCGATCCATTCCATGCAGGCATTCTCTGCAAAATTCAAGCATAACTATCGAATCGGCGCCATTCCAAATGCTAACGAAGCATACAGTCACATGAATGAACAGATTATCCGTCTACCGGCAGGTGAGACTTATAATACATTTTTTGAAAAAAAACTCATGGAACTTCCGTATTACGAGACGCACAAAATAAGAAAAAATGCGACTCTGGGGCTGGAGTTCATGTTGTCTTATGGAACAAGCGGTCTTCCCAAGGATTTTTCCGTGAAAGAATGGATGGAGAAATCCAAGCAGTTTCTTATGGACCAGTTTGGCAAGGAAAATATCGCATCCGCCGTACTCCATATGGATGAAGGAACACCGCATATTCATGCAGTAATTATACCAATCAAGGACGGAAAACTGAGTGCGCGCGCCTTTCTTCCGGATCGGCAGGCCATGCGAGATCTCCATACCAAATATTACCAGTATACAAAAGAAGTTGGACTGGAACCGGAAAACCGTTACATGCATATCCAGCACCAGAAAGTCGGTATGTTTTATTCCAATATTAACCTGGCGCTTGAAAAAACGCTTCCGGGCCCGAGGGATGATGAGACTTTGTATGATTATTCAAAGCGAGCAAATGAGTTTTATCAGCAGCAATGCCTGCGCATGTTAGGTAAGGACTATCAGATCGACCAGTTGACCAAGGAAAATAAAGCCTTAACGAAAGCTAATCAGACCCTGGAAGCGGCAATTGAAAAACGTTACCAGCAGTATGTGGATGAAATTATGGATGAAATCGGAAGTGTAGAGAACGCCGTACATGCAATCCATTACCGTGATAACCTGCAAAAGGGCATTGAATGGACAAATCAGACGAACCCGGAGCTTGCTGAGAATGTGGCAGAGATTATTGATAATGTTCAGCGCAATTACGAAAGGGCCATGTTGCAGGAAAAAGAAAAGTAGGCCGACATCGTTCATACAGGAAAATGACGGAAAAATTCCATAATTCCAGTATCACAAGCAATCATCAGAGGAGGAATGATTTTGAAAAGAAAAATTGTAAAAACCGCGGCACTTGCACTTTGTTTGATGTGCATTGGAGGTCAAGTTTATGCCGCGCCAGTAGAACAGGAAACGGAGACAGTAACATCAGAAGTCCTTGCGCAGGAGTCTGTTGCCGAATCAGAGCCTGGCACCGTTCCGGGTGAAACCGCCCAGGAAACAGAAACAGGAACTGAAACAACAGAAGATCTTGAAGCAGAAAGTGAAGAGGAAGCTGCAGAATCCGAGACAATGTCGGAAAAATCAGAAGAGTCGGAGTCAGAGCCTGCAACAGAGGAGGAAACCAAAAAACAGGATGACGAAAAAGAAGATATGATTGATATTCTGACGCCGGATAACGGACCGGATGAGGAAGGCTATGTGACCATGGCGATGCGGACGGCAAATGATGTTGTGCTTCCGGTCAAGATTACCATGAAGAAAAATGATGAGGAGACAACTCTGTCCGTCGCATACCAGGGGCAGCAGATCCGTATCAAGCCAGGTACTTACCGGCTGACAAGTGTTGTGGACGGAAATGGTAAGAAGCTGGATGACGGAGCAAGACTGACGATTCCGGAAGAAAATGGAAATGTTTATCTGGATTTTAAAAAGCCGGACGGAACGGATGATAATATGTTTCTGCAGTTTTTGAGATCTAATTTTTTATTCATTCCGATTGCCGGACTGATTTATCTGTTGTATCAGTATCTGATGAAAAGGCGCTAAATAGGTGTATTTTACATATCCGCAGAACCATGGAAATCGTAGATTTATCACGGATGAGGTAAAATCTGCATAAGAACTGGCGTAGACCGGTTGGTTTCACGTCTCTGTAAGCATCTGGCCCGTTTCATATACGGGCCTCGAATTGAAATGAATAGAAATGAGGAAAGACATGCTAAAATACCTGTTTATCGCCGAGAAGCCATCCGTAATGAACGCGGTGAAGGATACCTATCACCGCCACAAAGCAGACATTGCAAATAAAATCGGCGAAATTGAATTCACCGCCTTGTCCGGTCATGTATGCAGATACCTTGATCCGGACGAATATTCAAAATGGAAGGGACAGCGGTGGGATGAAATCGACCTGCCAATGATCCCGGATCCGTTCCTGATCACAAACATCAGTCAGCCTACTCAGAAGAAGCGTGTGTTTAATGACATTCGTGACACTTTAAAGAATGGAAATTTCGACGGTATCATCGTTGGCACGGACTCGGATGTGGAAGGCAACGGAATCTATTATCTTTTAAGTGAATGTTTAAAACTGGGACAGTACAAAACACTGCGCTATTTTGAAGCCTCCCTGACCGATGCGGAAATTTTGAAATCACTGTATTCCATGACGGAATTTTGGAAGGATCCGAGGGATGTCCATATGACGCAGGCATATTTGGTGCGTTCCCATGGAGACTGGCTGGTCGGGATGAACGCAACCCGTTCCCTGACCGTCAAAATTGGAACCCTGATGCGTGTCGGAAGAGTGAAGGCGCCGACTCTGAGGCTGGTATACTTAAACTCCAGGGCGATTGATGAGTTTAAACCGCATTCCGATTTCCTGGCGCAGGCCGTATATCAGGAAGGATTTAGTGGTATTTACGTGACGAAGGATGGGCCGGTTTTATATGACACCAAAGAAAAGGCAGAGGCATTTCTTGCAACCCTACGAGGTGCATCAACAGCAACTGTGGTCGATATCAATCGTAAAGCTGTAAAAACGGCAGCGCCGAGATTGTATAAACTTTCCACGATTCAGGGAGAGGCCGGAAGTAAATACAATTATAGCCCACAGAAAACCTTGGACACGATACAGACATTGTACGAAAAGAAACTGGTGTCTTATCCACGTACGGACGGCGAGTATGTTTCAACGGATAAAGCCAAAGAGTTTGAAGCACTGTTAACATCTGCTTCCTTCGTGCCAGCACTTGCGCCTTATATTGCAAATATCACAGCTTCAGACATTGCGCGTGTCCGTGGCAACAAGAATGTGGTAAATGATGCGGAAGTACAGAAGAAATCGCATGATGCGCTTCTCCCTACGGAGAATCATCCTGATTACGCTTCTTTAAGTGATGCCGAAAAAAACATTTATGACATGATCTGCAGAAGACTGACAGCACAGTTCCTGCCGGAGCTGTTAGAAGAGAAAACAGTTCTAATTACGGATATCAAAAACTGTATTTTCAAATCCAACGGAACATCCATAAAGGAAAAGGGATGGTCGGAATTATACGATCGTCAGACCAAAGGGGAAACCATTCCGGCTAATATTAACCGCGGCACCGTCCTGAATATTAAAAATATGCAGGTTCATGAAAAGAAAAGCACTCCGCCGAAGCGTTTAACAGAAGCATCCCTGATTACCGCCATGGAAAACATCGGAAAATATATTGACGATAAAATGCTGAAACAGACCATGGACAAGGCGCAGGGACTTGGGCAGCCGTCCACAAGAGCTGCGATCATCAAAGCCCTGCTGGATACCGGGTATATGGAATCCAAAGGAAAAACAAACCAGCTTTTCATTACGGAGCTTGGCATCCGGTATGTGGAGGCCATCGCAAACTTTACCATTTCCGATCCGGTACAGGCGGCACAGTGGGAAAACCTGTTCCAGAATGTGCGCGAGGGAAGTGTGGCATATGCGGATGCGGAGCAGCAGTTTATCCGTTATGTCCATGATTTTGTACGGGAAGTCGGGGCAATGCAGTGTGCGCCAGCTCCAAACAGTATTCATTCCTATACATCGCACACATGTCCGTACTGCGGAAAACCTATTTTAAAGTTTAAATGGGGTTATGCATGTGAGGCATCCAAAGACGGTGGTTGTAATTTTAAAGTCGGCAATTTAAACGGGCAGGTCAAAGATTCAGACATGGATGACCTGTTGACAAAGGGTGAAACACGCATGTTTAAAAATGCGGTCAAATCTCAGAAAACCGGAAAAAGTTACGATGCAAAAATGAAACTGGAACCAAAAGGATCCCAGTTTGCCGTGCGCGCTGATTTCGGACAAACTTCCGGCGGCGGAAATGTGAATGGCATTACATGTCCTTATTGTGGAAAGCCGGTACATACGGCATCCTGGGGATATGCATGCGAGGATTATAAAAAAGGCTGCAATTTTGCCGTTTCTTCCAATAACGGAAAACTGAAAGAAAAAGATTTAAAAGAACTCATCATCAAGAAACGAACAAGAGTATTCCGCTCATGGGGCAAATCCAAGAAAACCGGGAAGCCGTATGACGCATATCTGGAGCTGCAGCCAAAGGGATCTGCTTATGCGACTGAAATGAGATTTCCGGAACGCGAAAATTAGAAAGGAGGCAGGCGGCACCTGGAATCTTGGTGTCGCCATACAGAATATGACAAACAGACCGATTCGTATTCAGATTGACGCAAAAGTGAAGGGCATGGATGAGAAGCATGTAGAAATCGACTGCGATGATTACATCTTGTTCTATTCCAAAGTGAACGGTGCAGCTTTTGATCCAGAAGGAAACAAAGAACCGTCCTTGACCAGAGAAGTCTCTGCTGGTATCGCGGGTTTCAAAGAGGCGCCGGATATGTTTAACCGTCTGACTCAGGGCACTCTTGGCTTAATCAACATTTCTGACGATGAGAAAGTCAATCACCATAACCTGATCAATTTCATTATGTATCTGATTCATTACGGTGGACTTGAGGGAGATGTAAAACTTTCCGTCAGTGAAAAATATCTGTCCAATGCCGGTAAGAGTCCGGTGCCGTTAGAAAATACTGCAAGGGAGGAAAAACATGAATAAAAGCAAATTACTTGTGTGCAGCACGGCGATTGTTGCGATCGCATGTGTGCTGATGTCCGGATGCAAAAAGAAAGAAGTGCAGGAGGGACCGGTAGAAGAAACACTGACCGCCATCACACTCAATGACTTGAGTGCCGGGAACTTCTATGTGAAATCCGGTGATTCATTTTATCTGCTTCCATACGAAGACCAGAACTTTGATATAAGCAAAGAAGTAAAATCTACGGAAGATTCTGAGAATGGCATGATTAAACAGGACGATAACCGTTTGCTGGATTTTGTTTATAAGGACTCGGCGATTCCAACCCTGTATAAAAATGATCAGCTGATCTATGTGTCCACAGACCCGGTTAATTCCTTTTCCTGGGAGCGCTTTAAAGACTGCGGGTATTCTATTGGCATATCCGGGCTGATAATGACCAACTCGGGGAAAGCCAAGTCCGGAGATGGTACCAGACTGGCAAATGGTTCTTCCTTACAGGCGGCCTTATCCGGGGTACAGATGCCGGAAGGCTCCGATCTGACTGTGGATAAAATCAACGGAACAGGAATTTCCAAACAGTATGTCAATGAAGCAGGAATCATCACAGGTATGAGCAAAGACGCGACAGCCCAGATTGATTTTTATGTCGGCACAGCGCCGCTTCAATTGACTGCACTGGCCGACACCCGCTATTTCAGTTCCTTTGAACTATATCAGACGGACCGTTATACATTGTCTACGGATGGCTATGCTGTTATTGAAGTCCCGTCCTATTTCAAATCCGGCTATTATCTGTTAAATGGAACCGGGCTTGTAAAATTCCTGAACGTAGACCGCGGTGTGGATGAAAGCGGAATCAGCCTGGAAACCCCTTATTATTACAAGGGCTCAGATGGCAAGACCATGACTTTTTATGAATGGCAGGAAGCGAATGGAATCGTAAGCAATGATGGGGTGGCCGCCACGGAACAGACTGGCTTAAAAATTAATCCGGACGATTATGCGGAAAAACAGAAAATTTCAATCGACCAGACGCAGAAGAATATGGATCTAACTGTCGCATACCGTTATATCAGCGATGAGAACCGTACGGAAGCAAATAAAAACGGTAAATTTCCGAAGGCATATCTGATAGATCCGGTTGGTAAAGTCACCAGACTGCAAGAGGATAATAGTAAAACTTACGACAGCAGTAATCAGAACGGCAATACTTATCTGAGTGCAAGTATTCAGGATGTGATCGCGGGAGACTGGTATCTTCTTTATGAAAATTTTGAAAACACCTATAAAAATGCTGAAATAAACATCAGCAGCGGCAATGCGACTAGCTATTATCATAACAGCAGCCATGGTAACATTTCCATTTACTATGATGCATCTGCAACTCCGCATGATTTTACCATCACATGGGAACAGACTGACCGTGTTTTGAAAAATATTCGCCTGACTGCGCCGGATGGAACGGAATATTCCGCTGCAACCACCCCTGGCAACATCATGGCTAATGAGGGCGGTAAGTATGTCATTAAGGTACCGAACCTGGTAGCTGGAACTTATACATTTGACATTGAGGGCGATAAGCTCGGACGTGTATGGGTAAACTGCGAAGAGTCTGTTGGCTTAAATATCGCACAGGAAACAGAGGTAGAGCCGGAGGTGGAAACCGAAGCGCAGCCGGCATCATAACGAAAGGAGGGATGACGTGCGCGGTTAAAGATGACCGCGCACGGATTGGCGTATGAGACGATCAAAAAGAATGATTCTGACTGGTTTTGCTGCAATGATCTGTCTGACCGCCGTCGGCGGAACGGCAGCACTCTTCCGGGCAAAAAGCATCGTAAATAACCAGCTCTCAGTCGGATATAATACAATTACCATCAAAGAAGATTTTACTCCGCCAAAAGAAATGAACACCGGAGAAAATACATACAAAAAAAATGTGGAAGTGAAAAATACCGGAACAGTTCCGTGCTATGTACGCGTGTATGTAGCATTTTCAAACTCAAACGTTGCAGATGTTTCGGAATTATCCCCGGATGGTAGTAGCTTTTTCTCGGCGGAAAGCTACGCGGATCATTTACCGGAGCATTGGACATATATCGAGGAGCCCGATGATGCGGAGTTAGGAGGATACTATTACTATACAGAACCGGTGGCTGCGGGTAAAACGACAGATGCTTTGTTTAAAAAGGTAAAGACGACGTTTCAGACTGCGGCGGATGTACAGGATTATGAAATCATTGTTTATGCAGAATCCGTACAGACTGCTGATAAGGATGGTGCCGAATTTACGGGCAGTGATCCATGGAAACAGGCATGGACAGAATTTCTATCAAGAAAATAAGCAGTAACAAAAACTCCCAGGACAACCCGGGAGTTTTTGTTTGATAGGAGAGGATTACAGATTCAGAAAAAACATTTTGCTTTCATTACCAAAATTGATGATTACAAATGCAGGAGTTTTGCGTATAACGGTGCCAGTGCCAAATTCAGAATGATGCACTTCCATGCCGGTTGTAAATGTGGCTGGAGAGCCTTCGAGAAACGCATCATGAACCGCGCATACACTCTCTTTTCTGTTTTTCTCATCCAACTCTATTTTCTTTTTCTTCGCTTCCAGATCTTCCTGCATTTCCGCTAAAAAGATGGAAGGAGCAACACCAGTAAATCCTGGATTTTCACCGGATTGTCTGCTTTTCTTCTCGCGATATGCGTAATTACATAGATACAGGGATTCTCTTGCACGCGTCATGGCCACGTAGAACAGACGACGCTCCTCCTCAATCTCAGACGCTGATTTTTCAGAACCATTTTTATCTTGTGCGGTTGCTGGATTTTTACCAGGCATAATATTCTGGCAGCAATCCAAAATAAACACATGATCCCATTCAAGCCCTTTGGAACGATGCATGGTAGCGAGGGTAACGGCATTATCATCCTTTTCACTTAATTTCCTGCGGTGTGCGGCAACATGGCGTTTAGCTGCTTCCATCCATTCGCTGACGGAACGATATTTCACAGCTTCGCGTAAAAAGAAATCCAGTTTACTAAAAAACACGCTAGGTTCCATGCCGATACTGTCTGCATAATCACATAAAAAAGCGCGGTAACAGCATTCATTACAGATAATTTTTATTTTATCAACAAGGGAACACTGGCGAGAACCATACAGTACTTTATACAACTGTCTGACCTCTTCCACGGCTCTTTTGTCGTAAGGCTTATGTAGCATAGCAAGTTGGACCATGGCTTTTTCATCAAACCCGTCAAGAGTGGAAAATAATGATTCCTTCAACCATCTGACCGGACGGTTCAGAATCCGTAAAAAGCATTCTTTATCCCAGTTTCCCTCCATCAAAGTCAGATAGGAGATAAGGTCACGGAAAATAAAATGTTCATAGTCATCATGTATGGACTCCCCGGCCGTATAGGGAATCTGTAAAATGTCAAAGGCACATGCAAGATCTTCCAACTGGAGATTGGTTCGCGCCAGAACAGCGATATCGCGTGCGGAAATGCCATCAGAAATCATGGATTTGACTTTTGCAGCGATCCATGAAAGCTCCTCGCTGCGTATTTTTAATGTTTTGACAATCACATCACCATGTCCATCCCGTGCAGCCTTAATGTCTTTTCGGAAACGTTCTTTATTATGCCCGATAAGGTTTCTGGCTTTTTCAATGATCTCCGGTCTGGATCGGTAATTGGTATCCATGGAAATAACTTTTGCATCCTGGAAATCTTTTTCAAAATCCAGCATGATTCCAGGTGTAGCGCCGCGAAATCCATAAATGGACTGATCGTCATCTCCGACCACACAGAGATTTGCAGTATCACCGGCAAGCATGTATAAGATATCCTTCTGTACCAAGTTAGTGTCCTGGTACTCGTCGCATAAAAGATAGGGATACCGTTTCTGCAATGTGGTCAGAACGGTGCTGTTGGAGCGAAGCAGATCTCTGCATACGCAGAGCATATCGTCAAAATCAAGGTATCCGGCTTCGCGTTTTGCTTCCTGATATGCCGCAAAGAGCGCCGGAAAAATGTTCTTATCAACGGAAGCCGGATGAAACATGCTTGGTTCATAACCGCTGTTGGCGCAGGCGCTAATATCTGTAAATGCACCCTTGAGCATTTCCGCGTTTCGGTATGGTACGCGGATTTTACGAAAGCACTGTCTGAGCAATCCATATTGAATTTCCGCAGGCATAACGTTGACAGGCACGTCAGAATATTCTTTTA
>ERZ827516.2781-NODE-2781-length-11994-cov-3.143144_pt1 | contig 11994 bp, 10 predicted proteins | sample MGYA00519703_ERZ827516 | MGnify/ENA primary metagenome ERZ827516 (study PRJEB31778, sample SAMEA3449337) | human gut metagenome | biome: human gut; feature: human-associated habitat; material: faeces | place: United Kingdom | collected 2010/2012 ...
AGAGACAAAGGACTGGGTTGAGATCGAAGCTGTTACGGAGCTGTCCGGATATGTAAAAAGAGAAACAGTTTACACAGGATATTTCCTTGATGAAGCAATTTACTTCTCACTTGATGGTGTATCAGAAACTCGACAGGATCTTATTCGAAAAGCATTTGAATATTATGGCGGCACTTACGTCTGGGGAGGCAAGCAGCTCACAGCAGAGTGTGGACTGCTCAGGTTACACAATGTGTCTGTATAAACTCTTTGGCGTGCAGCTTCCAGAGTTTTCTGGTGCGCAGGCAGAGGTAGGTATGACTGTTGATGAAGATACGATTCGCCCTGGCGATTTGATATTCTATGTCGGCCGTTACCCTGGTGTGATTGGTCATGTCGCAATTTATATTGGAAATGGCAAGATCATTCATGCAGCATCTGAGTCAAAGGGTATCTGTGTCAGCAGCTGGAAATATGGTCCGCCTGTCATCATGAAAAATGTGATGGGAGATTAAGAAAAAACCTTTGACAAAGAGCAATTTCTGTGATAGTATATCACATGTGTGCGCCATGCCCCAGCAACAGGATACTCCAACCATTGCCTGGGCAAAGGTCAGAATAAAAATATTAGGAGGAATTAACAATGATTTCCAAGGAAAAGAAAGCTGAAATTATCGCTGCTTACGGCAGAACACCAGAGGATACCGGATCACCGGAGGTTCAGATCGCTATCTTAACAGCACGTATCGAGGAGTTAAATGCTCATCTTGCTGAGAACAAAAACGACTATCATTCAAGACGTGGTCTTTTAAAGATGGTTGGTCAGAGACGTGGTTTACTGGCATACTTAAAGAAAGTTGATATCGAAAGATATCGTTCCTTAATTGAGCGCTTAGGTCTTAGAAAATAAGATCTTCTCCATACAGAGCCGCTTCCGCATGGAGGCTGGCATGTATGGATACCGTATGGAATCTGTTTTCATACGGTTTTATCGAGTGGAGACTTACTCCACTCGATTTTCAGTTAAAATAAGAAAGAATCCTGTGAAAACAGGTTCTTTGCCAAAGGCAGAAGTATATTTCCGAGACCACTGAAAAATGTATGAGAGGTCGTGGATTTTTCAGTAGTTTCGGTGCTTCTGTCTCCACAGAGAAAAGGAGAAAACGCATGTATAAAAGTTTTTCAATGGAACTTGCAGGCAGAACACTGACCGTAGATATCGGCAGAGTATGTGCCCAGGCAAACGGAGCCGCATTATTAAAATACGGTGAGACAACAGTTTTATCTACTGCTACCGCATCGGACAAGCCGAGAGACGGAGTCGATTTCTTCCCGCTCAGCGTTGAGTACGAAGAGAAAATGTATGCAGTCGGAAAAATCCCTGGTGGATTTAACAAGAGAGAAGGTAAGGCATCCGAGAATGCAATCCTTACTTCCCGTGTTATCGACCGCCCGATGCGTCCGTTATTCCCGAAGGATTACCGTAACGACGTTACCATCAACAACATGGTTATGTCTGTTGACCCGGAGTGCCGTCCGGAAGTTGTTGCAATGATCGGTTCCGCACTTGCAGTTACCATTTCTGATATCCCATTTGCAGGTCCTTGTGCCATGACACAGATGGGTATGGCAGATGGCGAGTTTATTATCAATCCTTCCCAGAAAGTATGGGATACCGGTGATTTACAGCTTACCGTTGCATCTACCGCTGAGAAAGTCATCATGATCGAAGCTGGTGCAAATGAGATTCCGGAAGAGAAGATGATCGAGGCAATCTATAAATGTCATGATGTGAACCAGACAATCATCGCTTTCATCAATCATATCGTAGAAGAGGTTGGTAAGCCAAAACATGAGTATACAAGCTGTGCAATCCCGGAAGAGATGTTTGCTGCAATCAAAGAGATCGTAACACCGGAGCAGATGGAAGAAGCTGTATTTACCGATGAGAAACAGAAACGTGAAGAGAACATCCGTGAGATCACAGATAAACTTGCTGAGGCATTCGCAGATAACGAAGAGTGGTTGGCAGTGCTTGGCGAGGCTGTTTACCAGTATCAGAAAAAGACTGTCCGCAAGATGATCTTAAAAGACCACAAACGTCCGGATGGCCGTGCAATCAACCAGATCCGTCCGCTTGCAGCTGAGGTTGACCTGATTCCTAGAGTGCATGGTTCTGCAATGTTTACCCGTGGACAGACACAGATCTGTGATGTTGTCACATTAGCTCCGCTTTCTGAGGTACAGAAGATCGACGGATTAGATGAGAACATCACAACAAAGAGATATATCCATCAGTACAACTTCCCTGCATATTCTGTAGGTGAGACAAAAGTTTCCCGTGGACCGGGACGCCGTGAGATCGGTCACGGTGCACTGGCTGAGAAAGCACTTATGGCAGTACTTCCTTCTGAGGAGGAGTTCCCATATGCGATCCGTGCCGTATCCGAGACATTTGAGTCAAATGGATCTACTTCCATGGCTTCCACCTGTGCATCCTGTATGTCTTTAATGGCAGCAGGTGTTCCGTTAAAAGCAATGGTTGCAGGTATTTCCTGTGGTCTTGTTACCGGTGACACAGATGATGATTACCTTGTTCTTACGGATATCCAGGGTCTTGAGGATTTCTTCGGAGATATGGACTTTAAGGTAACCGGTACACACAAAGGTATCACAGCAATCCAGATGGATATCAAGATCCATGGTCTTACAAGACCGATCGTTGAGGAAGCAATCGGACGTGCGAGAGAGGCAAGAATCTACATCATGGATGAGGTTATGTCAAAAGCAATCGAGGAGCCGAGAAAAGAAGTCAGCACATTCGCACCGAAGATCGTTCAGATCCAGATCAATCCGGACAAGATCGGTGATGTAGTCGGACAGAGAGGAAAGACGATCAACGAGATCATTGACCGCACAGGCGTTAAGATCGACATTACCGATGACGGTGCTGTATCTGTATGTGGCACAGACGCAGAGATGATGAACAAAGCAATCGAAATGATCAAGATTATCACCACTGACTTTGCAGAGGGACAGATCTTTACTGGTACTGTTGTAAGCATCAAAGAATTTGGCGCATTTGTTGAATTTGCTCCGGGTAAAGAGGGAATGGTTCATATTTCCAAGATTTCTAAAGAGCGTATCAATCGTGTGGAGGATGTCCTGACATTAGGAGATAAAGTAAAAGTTGTCTGCCTTGGAAAAGACAAGATGGGACGCATCAGCTTCTCTATGAAGGATGTTCCGGCAGAGGCATAAGAAAAAATAAATAGTTTAAAAATTATAAATAATCTATATACAAGATATATGGATTTGAAAAAAGAACTGTATGTTAATGATAGTTATTAACGTGCAGTTCTTTTTTGTAATACCTGACAATAGAATGGCCTCATCGGCATTACAATCCCATAATTCCGTCCACTGGCAGGGAAAAGGCAACACCATGGGCAGGAGAGTCTATTCCATGAGCAGAGCTGATCGCCTGCATGATCTCTGTTTTTTTATCTTTTGGTACAACGATTGCGACGATTTCCTGTTCTTCCTGGATCGTGATGCCGAAGATGACAGCTGATTTTCCGGGACTGCAGCGCAGACCTTTTAAGATCGTGCCTCCGGTTGCACCGGCAGCGCGCGCGGTGTTCATGACAGCGTCACTGTATCCCTGATTGATTGTTACAAGTATCATAGCATGTGTAATTGGTTCACTCATCTTTTTCACTTCCTTTTCAACTTCTTCGCCGTCTGATTCTGCGGTGTGCTCGTTTAAAAGTTTATATAGAAATCCCTGCATACCGTTCATGGGAATACTGACGGCAATACCGGTTCCTTTTTTATGAAGGCTCAATGCCTGATTCATTTCAGCGAGCAGAATTTTTTTGCGTCCGTTTGGAATAAAACAGAGTGTGATACTTTTCTGGATACTTCCAAGACCGCATAATTCTAACCATTCTGAACTGGCTGTGCCGATCCCATGCATCTGATAGTAGACCGGTATATGGGAATCTGCTAAAAATTCGCATAATTGCTCTCTGATATGGGAGTCTGTGATAATTACAAGGCAGCGGTAAGCTTCTCGTTTTTTCTGTTCCTGCATCGTTAAAAATCCTCCTCAAAATCCAGAATTTCATTGTCGTCAATGCCAATGATGGCGGCGGCAGGGGTACTTGCTTTCTTTAATTTCATATTATAGGAGACACCCATGACCTGAACTGCAATAAGTGGTGCCATGGCAACCATCGCAACAACTCCGAAAGCATCTGTGACTACATTTCCTCCGATCGCGGTACATGCACCCATGGCAAGCGGGAGCAGAAAAGTGGAAGTCATAGGACCACTCGCAACACCGCCGGAGTCGAAGGCAATGCCGACAAATACTTTTGGTACAAATCTTGTCAGAATCAGTGCAATCAGGTATCCCGGGATTAAAAGCCAGTAAATGTTTAAACCGGTAAGAACACGAAGCAATGCAAGTGCAACGGAGGCAGATACACCGATCGACAGGCTTAAATTCATGGTATCTCTGGAAATAGAGCCGTTTGTGACGTCCTCAACCTGACGGTTTAATACCTGGACCGCAGGCTCTGCTTTTACGATATAGTAACCGATCAAGGCACCGATCGGGATTAAAATCCATTTCCACGGCTGGCCGGCAAGACTGCTTCCAAGAAGACTTCCAACAGGAGCAAATCCGACGTTTACACCGGTTAAGAAAAGGATCAGACCGATGATCGTGTAGAGAAAACCGATGATCATTTTGATCACCTGCGGCTTGTGATAACGTCTGGAAATAAGCTGGAAGATCAGAAATACGAAAATTACCGGAAGGATGGACAGCAGAACCTCTTTTGCATAATCCGGTATCATATGTACAAATTCGCGGATCACGTCCTGCATCGTGATTACGTCCGGGATTGTTGTCTCATTGTATGCGGCACCAGTTGGATGATAAAAAATGCCAAGCAGAAGGACCATTAAAACAGGACCTACACTGCAAAAAGAAATCAGACCAAAACTGTCACTCGAACCGTTTTTATCGTTTCTGGTTGCGGAGAGACCAACACCGATCGCCATAATAAAGGGAACTGTCATGGGACCTGTCGTCACGCCGCCGGAGTCAAATGCGACTGCAATAAAATCAGCAGGAGCCGCGAAAGAAAGAAAAAACAGTGCAATATAAAAAATGCACAAAAGAACTGGAAGACTGATCCGAAAGAGAATACGGAGTACGGCGATCACTAAGAATACGCCGACACCAAGTGCAACCGTAAAGATCAGGGTATTGTTCGGAATAGAAGGAACCTGATTTGCAAGAACCTGAAGATCGGGTTCTGCGAGGGTTATGATAATACCCATCAGAAAGCATACGCCGATTAAAACAGGAAGCTTTCTTGTTTTCATAATGGAAGAACCAACGCCTTCGCCGAGAGGTGTCATGGCAGTTTCTGCACCGAGCTGGAAAAAAGCCATGCCGATGATCAGCATAAATGCACCGACTAAGAACAGGGCGATCGTTCCGGTTTCCATGGGAACAACAAAAATGGAAAGCAGGAGCACGATCACCGTGATCGGCAGGACTGCATTTACGGATTCGTCAAATTTTTCTTTGAGTTTTTTGTTCAAGATGGCATCACACTACTTTCTTTTTTGATTTTAAAGCGAACCAAAATAGTTCACTAATTAACTATTATTTATTATAAGGAAAATCATGCCAAGTGTCAAACATTCTTCTGAATATTCAGAAAAATTTAACATTTTTTTATCATTTTTAGCAGAAAATAAATTTCTTCATATAATAATATGGAAGTTCTTTGACAGAATGGGAGAGACTATGGATCGGGTGAAGAAGATGATTCACACGGATTATGCATACAGATCCGGACTTAGCGGACAGAATGTTACCGTTGCAGTGATGGATACCGGTATTGTTGCACATCCGGATTTTGAGGACAGAATCATATATTTTCATGATTTTTGTTATGGGAGAAAGGAAATGTATGATGATAATGGTCACGGCACCCATGTTTCGGGGATTATTGCGGGAAACGGAAAAATGTCTGAGCAGTATCTGAAAGATACTGCACATAAGGTTCGGATATACAGTGGAGTTGCACCAAAATGCAGGATTATCATGTTAAAGGTTTTAGATGAAAATGGAAATGGAAATACGAAAAAAGTACTTGATGCAGTGATGTGGGTCAAAGAGAACAGGGAACGTTATCATATTAAGATATTAAATATATCGGTAGGAATGTTACCGGGCGCAGGGGTGGAGGAGCAGAGGAAGCTTTTATATGCGATCGATGAATTGTGGGATGCAGGGATCATGGTCGTTGCCGCTGCAGGAAATAACGGACCAAAAGAAAATACGGTGACGATTCCGGGTATTTCAAGAAAAGTACTGACGGTCGGAAGCAGTGATGATGATACCTATGACCGTGGGAGAAAAGTTTTAAAAACCGGATACAGCGGCAGGGGGCCGACTGCATGCTGCATCGTAAAGCCGGAAATCCTCGCACCCGGAACCGGTATTACAAGCTGCAGCAAGGATAAAAGCGGATATCAGGTAAAAAGCGGAACTTCCATGGCAGCACCGGTTGTCTCAGGGGCGCTTGCCCTTGCATTTGAGAAGTATCCATCATTTACTCCGGCAGAAATGAAGCTGCGCCTTTATGAGAGAGCATATCCGAGAAGTGCGCAGCTTGGCAGGATCGGATGGGGGATGATACATGTGGATCATCTCGTGCGTTGACTTTTGAGAGGAAAATTATTACAATAAGCACATATTTGTACTGTGGCACAAACTTGTGCAGATGAAAACGTTGCTTTCATTGAAAAGCGTGCAGGGAGAATGGAGATTTGTATGAAGAAAATATTACATCTCATGTTTGGAAGATTTTTTGTGGTTGCCATGGCAATCATTTTACAGGTGTTATGGCTGTGTGTCGTATTGTGGCAGCTCAGTTACAAGTTTACGTATGTCAATTTGCTTGTGCGTGTGATAGCAATCATTGTTGTGCTTGTAATCGTCAATAAATGGACAAATCCGGCGAATAAACTCTCGTGGACGTTTTTAATCTTATTGTCGCCGATTTTTGGACTTATGGTATATTTCTTATTTGGAAGATCCGGTCTGACCAAACATACAAGAGAGAGAATGGATGCTGTCAACCGTCAGGTGGAAGCATTGTTTCAGAGAGATAGCGCAGTGGAGAAAGGCTTAGAAAAAGAAAGCCGGTCAGCATATCTGCAGTCATCTTATATTGATAAATGGGCGGGATTTCCATTATATCAGAACACGCAGACAAAATATTACAGCTGCGGGGAAGAAATGTTCCCGGATATGTTAGAGGCACTGCGCGGTGCAAAACATTTTATATTCCTCGAGTATTTTATCATTGAAGAAGGATATATGTTCAATACGATCCTTGATATTCTTGAGGAAAAGGCAAAGGCCGGAGTGGATGTGCGCTTTATCTATGATGATGTCGGCAGCATCAATTCTATTTCTTTTGGATATTATAAAAAGCTGCAGGAGAGAGGGATCCCGTGTGTGACATTCAATCCGTTTAAACCACTGATCTCTGTGGTGATGAACAACCGCGATCACCGTAAAATTTTTGTGGTGGATGGGTATATTGGATTTACAGGCGGTATCAATCTTGCCGATGAATATATCAATAAAGTCAAAAGGTTTGGATACTGGAAAGATACCGGAGTGCGGATTGAGGGAGAGGCAGTCTGGAGCCTTACGGCAATGTTTCTGGAAATGTGGAATTATATCAACCGTTCCACGGAAGATTACAGCAGATTCCTGCCGTCTGTTTACAGGGAGAAAGAATTTACCTCCGATGGCTTTGTACAGCCGTATGGTGACAGTCCGCTCGATAATGAAAACGTCGGAGAAAATATTTATCTGAATATCATAAACCGTGCGAAAAACTATGTGTATATTTTTACACCATATCTGATCATCGATCACGAAATGCTGATCTGTCTCTCAAATGCAGCAAAGAGCGGTGTGGATGTAAGGATCGTGACACCGGGTGTGCCGGATAAAAAGGCAGTATATCTTTTAACACAGTCTTATTATGAACCGCTTTTAAAGAATGGTGTGAAGATTTTTCAGTATACACCGGGATTTATCCATGCAAAATGTTTTGTCTGTGACGATGAGATCGCGACGGTCGGCAGTGTAAACCTTGACTACCGGAGTCTGTTTTTACACTTTGAATGTGGTGTATTTATGTACCGGTCTAAGGCAGTCATGCAGGTAAAGGAAGACTGCCTCAGGACATTTGAAGAGTCGGAGGAGATGGATGTTTCATTCTGCCACAGACGAAGACTTCCGGTACGTATGGTTCAGAGCCTGATGCGTCTGTTTGCACCGTTGTTATAATATGAGAACAAATGTTCCGCACCATCAGATCAGTGATATGTAATAACAGAATGTTTCATGACATCAAATCAGTGATACACCGGACTCTGTATTTTTAAGGAACAAAATATAACAGGGTGCGGCAAAAATAATCTTTATAATCTGCAGCATCGACTGTATCCGCATATACAATATTGACACTGCCGATCGGCGTTCCATTTAGAGAATAGACCGCCTTCCCGGCAGTGTTTCCTTTTTTTACTGGTGCTGTCACATTTTCCGGCAGTTCGATGCTTTTGGTAATGCCGGTAAGATCACTTCCGTCTGTTGTCATGTATTGAAAAGGTCTTTGGTAAATGATGCCTACAGAATCCGCAAGGCCTTTTTTAACCGGGAGATCGTCTAACTTATCTTCGTGGCTGTCACAGTAAATCCTGCATTTCCCAAACCCATAATTCAAAAGAGTCGTGGCATCCGCAGAGCGTGACTTGATATCAGGAGCCCCCATGATGACGGCGATCAGTTCCATATCATCTTTTTTGGCGGTTGCGGAAATACAGTACATGGCAGTGTTGGTAAATCCGGTTTTTAAGCCGGTGGCATACTGGTAATGTTTGATCAGCTTATTGGTGTTCGTCAGACCGAACTCCGAGGAACCTTTTGCGGTAGTGTGGGTGATATTTTCCATCCAGATTGTGCAGTAATCATGGATTTTCGGGTATTTTGTGATCAGTTCGCGCGACATCAGTGCAATGTCATTGGCGCTGGTCATATGTCCGTCGGCATCTAAACCACAGCAGTTGACGAAATTGGTGTCATTCATACCGAGTCCTTTTGCGCGTTCGTTCATCATGCGGACAAATTCTGATTCGGAACCGGCAACATGTTCTGCCATGGCAACACAGGCGTCATTGGCGCTCGCAACACTGATACATTTGATCATCGTTTCGACTGTCTGGGTTTCACCCGGTTCTAAAAACACCTGAGAACCGCCCATGCTTGCTGCATATTCGGAGACGGTCACCGTGTCATCTAAGGAAATCTGTTTGGATGAGAGTGCATCAAAAATCAGAAGCAGCGTCATAATCTTGGTGACACTTGCCGGATGCCTTGCCTCGTGGGAATTTTTTTCGTAGACGACTGCACCGGTGAAAGCCTCCATCAAAATGGCGCTTGGTGCGGAGATATTTAAGTCTGCAGCAGGTGCAGTATCTGTCTGGGCAGCAGGAGACAGGGGGACGGTTATATTCGGAATGAAACAGGAAGATGCAGGAAGTACCGTGCCCTGCACAAGGAGATTGAGACCGAGCAGAATGGAAACCATGAATTTCAAGAATATGCCCTCCGTAGGGTTCTGTTATAATTTATTTTAGATACGAAGGATGTACATTATGCATAAAAATCTTGAATTTTGCGGGAATCCACGGTAAAATCAATATTTGTGGAATGAGAGGGTATAACATAGATGGAATTAACTGTAAAACTTCAGGTGTTTGAGGGGCCGTTAGATCTGCTTTTACATCTGTTAGAAAAAAATAAAGTCAATATATATGATATTCCAATCGTGGAGATCACAAACCAGTATATGGAATATATTACCGAAATGCGCAGACAGGACTTAAATGTGATGAGCGAATTTCTCGTGATGGCGGCGACACTGCTTGATATCAAATCAAAAATGCTGCTCCCTGCAAAAGAAAGCGAGGATGAGGAAGAAGAAGATCCGAGAGCGGAACTTGTGCAGCAGCTGTTGGAATATAAAATGTATAAATGTATGGCATATGAACTCAGGGACCGTCAGATTGATGCGGAAAAAGTATGGTTTAAAGCACCGACAATCCCACCCGAAGTTTTTGCATATGAAGAACCGGTTAATGTGAATGAACTGATGTCCGGGGTAACACTTGCGAGGCTGAATGATATTTTTCAGTCCATCATAAAGAAACAGGCGGATAAGATCGATCCGGTCCGTTCGAAGTTTGGAAGAATCGAGAAAGAGGAAGTGTCACTTTCTGATAAGATGACATATGTGGAAGAATACAGTCTGCATCACGGACATTTTTCGTTTCGGAGTCTTTTAGAAGCACAGTCCGGGAAAATGGAAGTGGTTGTGACATTTCTGGCAATATTAGAGCTGATGAAGATGGGAAAGATCGTTGTTTCCCAGGAATACACGTTTGATGATATAAAAATTGAATCAAAAATTGCGGCCTAGCTGTGTGACAGCAGAAATGAAATGGGATCTGTGTGGAATTTTTACACACTGGAATAGAGGGTTGGTATGGAAGAAAAAAAATATGAGGCAATCGTTGAGGCGATCCTGTTTACAATGGGAGAGTCTGTGGAATTAGAGCGTATAGCAAAAACACTGGAACTTGATACAGAACGGACAAAAAAGATCATAGAACATCTGATGCAGCGCTATGAGGATGATGGCGTCGGCGTTAAGATCATGGAACTGGACGGTTCTTATCAGATGTGTACGAAGGGCGAAATGTATGAATATCTGGTGAAAATCGCAAAGCAGCCGAAAAAGCATGTGCTTACCGACGTTCTGCTTGAAACCCTTTCGATCATTGCCTACAAGCAGCCGATTACAAAGGCGGAAATTGAAAAGATCAGAGGTGTTTCCTGCGATCATGCGGTAAACAAGCTGGTGGAGTACAATCTGGTATGTGAACTTGGAAGGCTGGATGCGCCGGGACGCCCGCTGCTTTTTGGCACAACGGAGGAATTCTTAAGGAGTTTTGGCGTTCAGTCAATCGATGAACTTCCCGTGTTAAGTCCGGTCCAGGTAGAAGAATTCAAACAGGAAGCGGAAGCGGAAATGCATATGAAACTGGATATCTGATCTGGTTTCGTATGCTTTTTTTTCACAAAAAATGAGCATTTTTTGCGTATTATATACATAAGGATTGATGAAATGCTTTTTTGGAGTCTGGTGTATGTGGAAAAAACTGCTGGCATGGATCCTTGTCACTGTGATCTTAACAGGATATGGGATACAGATCGTGGAGGCTTTTGATCAAAAAGAAAATGTGCGGATGGAGGAAGTGACAGAAAAGCCGGATCAAAATTCCCTGTATGCAAAAGCAGCTGTGCTTATGGATGCGGATTCCGGGCGTATCCTGTATGAAAAAAACGGGCACCAGGCGATGGCGAATGCCAGTACGACCAAAATACTGACATGTATCATTGCACTGGAAAACTGCGACCTGGACAGCGAAGTGACCGTGAGTACGCTTGCAGCGTCACAGCCGAAAGTTCATCTGGGTATGCGGGAGGGGCAGAAGTTTTATCTGAAAGATCTGCTGTACGGACTGATGTTGGAATCTTATAATGACTGCGCTGTGGCGATTGCAGAACACATTGCAGGCACGACGGGTGATTTTGCAAAACTTATGAACGATAAAGCAGAGGAGATCGGCTGTGAGGACAGTTATTTTATCACACCGAACGGACTGGATGCCAAAAATGAAAATGGCTTTCATCACACAACAGCGGCAGATCTTTCTTTGATCATGCGGTACTGCATCAAAACATCAGAAATGGCAGAGCAATTTCTTACAATCACAAGGGAAGGACAGTATCAGTTTTCTGATATAGATGGTAAAAACAGTTACACCTGCTGTAATCAT
>ERZ827516.2786-NODE-2786-length-11973-cov-3.296107_pt1 | contig 11973 bp, 11 predicted proteins | sample MGYA00519703_ERZ827516 | MGnify/ENA primary metagenome ERZ827516 (study PRJEB31778, sample SAMEA3449337) | human gut metagenome | biome: human gut; feature: human-associated habitat; material: faeces | place: United Kingdom | collected 2010/2012 ...
GATATTCAATTTCAAATACAGCAGAATATGGAGATTATATTACAGGACCAAAGATTGTTACTGCTGAAACAAAGAAAGCTATGAAGCAGATTCTTACAGATATCCAGGATGGAACATTTGCTAAGGAATTCTTACTTGATATGTCACCAGCAGGACGTCAGGTACACTTCAAGGCTATGAGAAAGTTAGCATCTGAACATCCATCAGAAAAAGTTGGTGAGCAGATCAGAAAACTTTACAGCTGGAACAATGAAAGTGATAAGTTAATCAACAACTAATATTTTTATTAATAATAAGAATGGTACATAAGTCTAATCATAGCCCTCTTTAGTGGATATGTTTGGTATATAATTCTTATTAGATTAGAAGTTGAATCATGCGCGGGTAGGCTGCTTTTTAGCTTACCCGCTTTTTTTGAATAAATAATGGAAGAAGTAAGCCATAAACAGCTTTTAGAAAAAAGAGGAATGTATTATAATCTATATATGGCACAAGTAGATTATTAATTAAAAAGGTTTGCAATAAAAATGCAATTACATACGTATTATATATAACAGACCAATGAAGAGTAGGGTTAATTATGGAGAAAGAACAGACTAATATCATTGATGAAGGACTATTTGAAAAAATAGCAAATGGGGATGATGCCGCTTTTACTGAATTGTATTATGCATCATACAGACAAATATATGGTTTTCTCGTGGCACTGACTAAGAATAAGGAAGATGCTGAAGATTTGCTACAGAACACATATATAAGAATAAGAAATGGAAGTCATTTGTACAGGAAACAGGGCACACCTATGACCTGGATGTGTGCGGTGGCGAAGAATCAGTTCTTGGATTTTGTAAGAAAGAAATCTAAAGGCGTAAGCGTTGATTTTGATGAAGTTGAAAAATACGTTTCAGAGGGACTTGGAACCGGAGTTAAGCAACATAAGGATGTAGAGAATGAAATGGTCTTAGAAAAGGCATTTGAAATCCTAAATAAACAGGAAAGGACAATTGTAGTATTACATATGATTGATGGTTTGAAACACAGGGAAATATCAAAAATAACAGGAATACCATTATCGACGGTTCTTTCAAAGTATAACAGGTCATTAAAGAAACTAAGGGAATTTATTAAAGAATAGGAGGTCATTATGCAGGAAAAAGATATTAAAGAACAGTTAAATCAGGAACTTGACAAAATGGCTCCTGATATTTTAGAAAAGGTTTTAGCAAAACCAATTGAACCAATAGAATCAGAAGAGGATTTGTTTAACAACGAACCTTTATTTGAAGAAAAAAAAGACAAGGGCAAATACTTATGGATTCCACAGGTTATTGCAGTAGTAGCCTGCTTAGTGCTTGTAGCAGTATTGTCATCAATTTGGTTTAAGCCTAACGTTACACCAACGGCACCGGATCCAAAGATGGCTACAGCTTTTACAATTACAATAGACGTAAATCCAAGCATTACAATGAAAGTAAAGAAAGATAATACGGTTGAAAGTATTAAAGCATCAAACAAGGATGCAAAGAAAGTAGTTAAAAAGGTTAAGAAAAAATTAAAAGATGATACAACTTATGGCGAAGCTGTCGAAATGGTTGTGTCAGGCTTAAAAAAGAAAGGATATCTTAAGAAAGACAACATCGCAATGCTTGTTTCAGTAGTTACTGATGACAAAAAAGCCGGAGAAGAAAAGCTTAAAGAAGTAAAAGATTACACAAAAAAGGTAAAGAAAGATAAAAAAGTAAAATGTGCAACAATTTATCAGAATTGTGTTAGCAATGAAAAAATAAAGAAAGTAGCTAAGAAGAATAAGGTTTCAGAAGGTAAGGCAGCTCTTTGTATAAAGATTGCTAAGAAAGAAAAAGTAAGTGTTAAGAAGATGTGCAAGAAGAGCATATTTATACTTATTAAACAGGTTGAAAAAACAAAGATAGATGTTGAGCCGGATATTGAAATTGATGATGAAATAAATGTTGTTCCGGAAGAACCTACAGGAGAAACGGAATCAGCAATAATTGAGGAAACAACAGAGATTGGAAGCGAATCATCTACAGAAAATATGGAAACTGAAACAGGTGAGGAGACTTCACCTGTTTCAGAGAATGTTAATGAGAATGAAACTATTCCGGAAACAGTACAGAATAGTCAACCTTAAGAACAAAGACTTCCCTGGATAACATTAAGTTCATTGAAGCGCTTGTTCATATAATTAAGAACAGCTTTCTTGTTACCGCTCCACAGAGGGGCAACGAGAATTGATTTAGGACCATCACCGGTTAGGCGATGGATAACTATGCTTTTGGGAATATAACGTAAACATTCAGCAATAATGTTTACATATTCTTCCATGGACAGAACTTCAAATTTATTTAAAGAATACTCCTTTTCTAAAGGGGTATTTTTTAATACATGTAAAAGTTGAAGCTTTATGCCTGAAATATTCATAGACGAAACATACTTAACACTTTCAAGAATATCCTCTTTGGATTCAAATGGAAGACCGATAATTAAATGAACAATAACATCAACGTTAATTTTGTTCAGGTTATTAACAGCTGTATTAAAAACGTCCAAAGTGTAACCACGGTTAATATACTTGGCAGTATTTTCGTGAATGGTCTGAAGTCCAAGCTCAACCCACACAGGCTTAATTTTGTTTAATTCACCTAGAAGGTTTAAAACTTCATCAGGAAGGCAATCAGGTCTGGTGCCAATGGAAAGAGCCACAATATCCGGGTGATTAATAGCTTCCGTGAAGATACTTCTAAGATAATCAATATCCCCATAAGTATTAGTGAAAGACTGGAAATAAGCTATATACTTTCCATTTTTGATTTTGGCTGAAACTCTGTTCTTGGCACTTTCAATCTGCTCAGTAATAGACAACATCTTGTCCGCAGCAAAATCTCCTGAACCACCATTACTGCAAAAGATACAGCCTCCTGTACTAATGGTTCCGTCACGATTAGGGCAGGACAGACCGCCTGAAAGGGCAAGTTTATATATTTTGCATCCGAATTTTTCTTTTAAATATGAATTAAGGGAATTGTACCTCATTGTAATATCTCCTTGTAACAAAAGTCAAAATATGGTATAAAATAAATGTTGTAAAAATATGGAGACGTATCGAAGTGGTCGTAACGAGCTTGACTCGAAATCAAGTTGTCCACCCGGGCACGTGGGTTCGAATCCCACCGTCTCCGCTAGAATTATCGCCTGAAAAGGCACAAAGTACGAAAACCCTTGAAATATCAAGGGTTTTCGCCATTTTTACAGTCAATTTTGTAGCTAAAACACAGGGCACAAAATTGGCTGTTTTTCTTATTCCTCCAGACTCGAATCGTCGAAAACTATAATTCTCAAGTAATTTGTTATTGGCTTCATACACTCCTCCTCATGCTGGACTTGAACTGTCGAAAATTAAATCACATATTTTGACCGTAAATTCTTTATTACATATAAAGAATTTACGGTCTTTTCTTAGCAAATATATTGATATTTCTTCGATTATATGCTATAAAGGTTTTACTTGATTTCCCCGAATTGAGCAAACATAGATTCGCGGAAATTATGCTCCAACCGTAGGGGTTGGTTCTACGCAATAAATGCCGTCATTATTCGGATTGTTTGTAAATGTCGGCTGGACTTAAAAAAGACTCTCGGTAGCCGGTCATTATTTTGCGTGTTCTATCTATAAGACCTGCCGATGGAGCAGGCGGTTTTATTTACCACAAAGGTTGCGGCGGTTGTTGTAAGCTGCAAGGGAGCGGGAATCTCTATTCCGCTTCGTTCGGAACTGAATAAATCATAATGACCGATAAGAAAATAGATCCGCGTCCAGCTTGGCGGAGCAATTCTTAATGTATTTTTTAAAGCGCGCAGAGACTGAATATTGTATATATTAATTTATTAGTTCGGCGCAGATTGGAGATTAGTATGCTTTCTGAAAAATATAAAAATTTCGCTCAAATGGTAGTTTACCAAATATATCCTCGGAGTTTTAATGATTCCAACGGTGACGGTATCGGCGATATTCGCGGTATTATTGAAAAGCTCAGATATTTAAAGGAGTTAGGCATTAACGCCATCTGGATTTGCCCTTGCTATAAGAGCCCTAACGATGATAACGGATATGATATTTCCGATTATTACGATATTATGGACGAATTCGGGACTCTTGACGATATAAAGGAGCTGATATCTGAGGCACATTCCTATGAGATAAAAATTATTATGGATTTAGTGCCTAATCATACCTCTACACAGCATAAATGGTTTATTGAATCAAAAAAGTCAAAGGACAACGAGTACAGTGATTATTATTATTGGTTTGACGAACCTGTTAATGATTGGGGTTCTGTTTTCGGGGGAAGTGCATGGGAGTATTGCAAGGAAAGGAATCAGTATTATCTTCATTCATACGCGGTGTCTCAGGCAGACCTTAATTGGGATAATCCCAAGGTTGTCAAGGAAATACAAAAGGTAGTCGACTATTGGACAAATCTTGGTGTTGACGGTTTCAGGTGTGATGTTATCGATCAGATTTCAAAGGATTTTAAAAACGGAAACAACTGCTTCGGTCCTAATCTTCACAAATATATTAACGATCTTTTTGGCCGTCCCGAAACGGAAAGGCTGTTTACGGTCGGGGAATGCTGGGCGAGAGATATTGACGAGGTATGCCGCCACGCAAAAGAAGAAAGAAAAGAGCTTTCTACCCTTTTTCAGTTCGATCATATGGATTGCGGCAGAGAAAACAAATTTGTCCCTAAAAAAGACAGTCTTAAGTCGGTAAGAGATATTCTTATTAAATGGCAAAAGATTTGCTATGATAACGATTTACTTTATACGTTATTTACCGATAATCACGATCAGCCGCCTTTTATTTCAAGAATCGCAGACGATCAAAAGCTGCGCTACGAAAGCGCTTCCTTAATAGCAACAATGTTTTACACTTTGCGCGGAATACCCTTTATTTATCAGGGACAGGAAATAGGTACTGTTTCGTCGAACTATGATTCGATAGATGATTTCAGAGACGTTGAAAGTCTGAATTATTATAAGATTTTTTCTGAGCAGTACGGTGAAGATAAGGCACTTGAAATGATAAATTTCGGAAGCCGAGATAATCAAAGACATCCGTTTTCATGGAACGGCAGCAAATACGCCGGTTTTTCAACTGCTGAGCCGTGGATTCCGCTTAGCAGTAACTTTAATGAAATAAATCTTGAAAGGGATCTGCTTTCGAACAAATCGGTATTTAAGTATTATAAAGAGTTGATTGTACTCAGAAAAAGCTCTCCTGAATTACTTTTCGGTGATTTTGAGGTTTTATCAAAGCCAGAAGATAATTATTTCGCTTTCACAAGAACATACGAGGGAAAAACTGTAACCGTAATATGTAACTTTGAGCAATTCTCGTCGATTACACTGATTGGTAGAACGGAAAGGCTGTTGCTCGGGAATTATTCTGACAGGCAGTTCGCTTCAGAATCATTCAGACCGTATGAGGCTGCAATATTCGGTGATATATAAGAATGAATAAAATGAAGAGATTTAAAATATGATTTTTGAAAACATGGATTGCATCGTGTTTGCAGGCGATTCCGTAATTGATATGGGGTCGTTACAGTCAGTGGGAAATCGGATTTTACTGAACCTGAGTTATCAGTGGCAGAGAATGTTTATTTTGTTGGATACCCAGATAATAGATATGACAAAACGAACAATCTACCACTAATTAGAACAGGGCTTATTTCGAGCCATCCCAAACTTGACTACAATGGAGATCCGGTCTTTATAATTGATGCGCAAGTATTTCCCGGATCCAGCGGGAGCCCCGTCTATATTGATCTAACATATGAGAACTTTAAAAATGGGCAAATAGCGATAGGAAACAAAAAAATAAGGTTGTTAGGTATTGTTGCACAGACTATGGTTCGAAATAATCAGTTGCAGGCGGTTCCGACGGGTACAGCTTTTGCTACACAAGAGGTGCTTGGTTTGGGAATTGTTTTTAAATCTACAACGATAAAAGAATTAATTGATAGTATGCCGACATAAAATTGATATCTTCTGCACACCCTTCGGGTGTTCAAATCAAGACAGCGAAAACGCAAAAACATCTCTATTGTCTTGTCTTCACATTTAGAAACTTACAGACTATTATAAAATAAAATTTTACAAAAAGGTATAAGAAATGCAGACTTCTATGTTATAGTAGCCTGTTTTTTTATTGTAATGTTAATATTTATAGGCATAATGTCACTAATATTAAAGCAACAGAGTTTTGGAAGATATGGGGTTAAAGGAACATATAAATAAAAAGCCGGGTGAATTATCCGGTGGGCAACGGCAAAGAGTTGTAATAATTAGATTAAAAGATGGAAATATAATTAATTAAAATCAAGATATGGTGGCTTTACATCATTGACTAAGAAATGTTTTTGTTTTAGAATAATAGGGATTATAATAAAAATTAGGTTTGTCGTAACTTTAGGTTTTGTGGCAACTTAAATATAAACTAGGAGGAAAGCATTATGGGAATGACAATGACACAGAAGATTCTTGCAAAACATGCAGGTCTTGATGAAGTTAAAGCCGGTCAGTTAATTGAAGCTAACTTAGATTTAGTACTTGGAAATGACGTTACAGCTCCAGTTGCTATTGGTGAAATGAAAAAAATGAATGTGGATTGTGTTTTTTGCAAAGATAAGATTGCATTAGTACCTGACCACTTTACACCAAATAAAGACATCAAGTCAGCAGAACTTTACAAGTGTGTTAAAGATTTTGCAGAAGAAAATCAGATTACTAATTATTTTGAAACAGGAAGGGTAGGTATTGAACATGCTTTACTACCTGAGAAAGGTCTGGTTGTTGCTGGTGACGTTGTTATTGGTGCAGATTCACATACATGTACATATGGTGCACTTGGTGCATTTTCAACAGGTGTAGGTAGTACAGACATGGCTGCCGGTATGGCAACAGGAAAGGCTTGGTTTAAAGTACCATCAGCTATTAAGTTTAATTTGACAGGAAAGCCTGCTAAGTGGGTTAGCGGAAAAGACGTTATCCTTCACATTATCGGTTTAATCGGTGTGGACGGAGCTTTATACCGTTCAATGGAATTTGTTGGAGACGGTATTAAGTTCCTTTCAATGGATGACAGATTTGCCATGACTAACATGGCTATTGAAGCAGGTGGAAAGAATGGTATTTTCCCTGTTGATGATTTGACTATTGAATATATGAAAGAACATTCAACAAAAGAATATACAGTATATGAAGCAGATGAAGATGCAGAATATGATGAAGAATATACTATTGACTTAAGTACATTAAGACCAACAGTAGCATTTCCACATCTTCCTGAAAATACACGTACAATTGATGAAGTTGGCGATGTGAAGATTGATCAGGTTGTTATCGGTTCATGTACTAATGGTAGAATTGAAGATATGAGAACAGCCGCTAAGATTTTAGAAGGCAGAGAAGTAGCCAAGGGAGTAAGATGTATTGTTTTCCCTGCAACACAGGCTATTTATTTACAGTGTATTGAAGAAGGCATTATGACAACATTTATCAAGGCAGGATGTGCTGTAAGTACACCAACTTGCGGACCTTGTCTTGGTGGTCATATGGGTATTCTTGCAAAGGGTGAAAGAGCAGTTGCTACAACTAACAGAAACTTTGTAGGACGTATGGGTGATCCTGAATCTGAAGTTTATCTTGCAAGCCCTGCTGTTGCTGCAGCAAGTGCAATTACAGGAAAGATTTCGGGTCCGGAAGAACTTGGATTATAGTAGATATTTTATAGAAAGGCTGGGTTCATATTATGAAAGCAGAAGGAAGAGTTTTTAAATTTGGAAGCAACGTAGATACAGACGTTATCATTCCGGCAAGATATTTAAATGTTCCGGATCCATCAGAGCTTGCAAAGCATTGTATGGAAGATATAGATAAAGAATTTGTTAACAAAGTATCTAAAGGAGATATTATTGTGGCAGATAAGAACTTTGGATGTGGTTCATCAAGAGAACATGCACCTATCGCTATTAAGGCAGCAGGAGTAAGTTGTGTTATTGCAGAAACATTTGCAAGAATTTTTTATCGTAATGCCATTAACATTGGTTTACCTATTATTGAATGCCCTGAAGCAGCAAAGGGTATCGAAGAAGGAGACCAGGTTGAAGTTGATTTTGACAGTGGAATGATTTATAACAAAACTAAGGGAACAGAGTACAAAGGACAGGCTTTCCCTGAGTTTATGCAGAAGATTATTTCAAACGGTGGATTAATTAATTACATAAATAATGCTAAGTAATACGCAACTATTTTGTGGCAATGAATGTAAAAGGAGACAATGATGAAAGAAATACTTTATAAGAGTACTAGAAGCACAGAAGGAACTTTAAAGGCATCAGAAGCAATCTTAAAGGGATTGGCAGATGATGGTGGACTTTTTGTTCCTTTGGAAATACCGGCACTTGATGTAACAGTTGAAGAATTATCTAAGATGACATATCAGCAGGTTGCATATGAAGTTATGAAATTATACTTCACAGATTTTACGGAAGAAGAATTAAAGAATTGTATCAACAATGCATATGATTCAAAATTTGATACAGAAGAAATTGCACCTTTGGCAGAAGTTGAAGGAACATATTTCCTTGAATTATTCCATGGCAAGACTATTGCTTTCAAGGATATGGCACTTTCTATTCTTCCTTATCTTTTAAAGACAGCAGCAAAGAAGAATGGCGTTGAAGAAAAGATTGTTATTCTTACTGCTACAAGTGGTGACACTGGTAAGGCTGCTCTTGAAGGTTTTGCTGATGTAGAAGGTACAAAGATTATTGTTTTCTATCCTGAAGACGGTGTTTCTGATGTTCAGAAAATGCAGATGGTTACTCAGAAGGGTGCTAACACTTGTGTTGCTGCTATTAAGGGTAACTTTGATGACGCTCAGAGTGCTGTTAAGAGAATTTTCACTGATAATGAATTAAAGGCAGAATTAAAGAAGAATGGTTATGTATTCTCATCTGCTAACTCTATTAACATTGGTAGACTTGCTCCACAGATTGTTTACTACTTCTATGCTTATGCACAGATGGTTAAGGCTGGTAAGATTAATATGGGTGATGAAATTAACTTCACTGTTCCTACTGGTAACTTTGGTAACATTCTCGCCGGTTTCTATGCAAAGAATATGGGTCTTCCTGTTAAACAGCTTATTTGTGCTTCTAACGATAACAAGGTTCTTTTCGATTTCTTTAGCACAGGCGTTTACGATATTAACAGAGACTTCATTGTAACAGTTTCTCCATCAATGGATATTCTTATTTCAAGTAACCTTGAAAGATTGATTTATAGAATTGCAGGAGATGATGCGGAAGCTAACAAGAAGATGATGGAAGAACTTTCAAAAGACGGAAAGTATTCTATTACACCTGAAATGAAAGCTAAATTAGCTGACTTCTATGGCAATTATGCTTCAGAAGAAGAAACAGCAGCAATCATTAAGAAGATTTATGAAGAAACAGGATATGTTATGGATACTCATACAGCAGTTGCAGCATCTGTATATGAAAAATACAAGAAAGAAACTAAGGATGACAATGTAACTGTAATTGCTTCAACAGCAAGTCCATTCAAATTCACAAGAAGCGTAATGAATGCTATTGATCCAAAATATGACTCAATGGGTGACTTTGAATTAGTTGATGAATTATCTAAGATTGGAAATGTAAAAGTTCCTAATGCTATTGAAGAAATCAGAAATGCAGAAATCAGACATAACAACTTATGTGAAGTAGCAGGAATGAAGGATATCGTAAAGAAATTCTTAGGAATGTAATGAATATAAGAAGATAAATATAAGCTGTGGCACAGTGCTTGTTTTAAGGCATTGTGTTCACAGCTTTTTTTATCTTCTTGAATTGAAATCGATTTAATAGTACAATAATAAAGACTATGGTTACAAAAGAGTTTAGGAGATTATTATGGGAATATTAGAAGCAATACTATTAGGAATTATTCAGGGGATTGCAGAGTTCCTGCCAATTAGTAGTTCAGGACATTTAGCAATCTTTCAGAAATTGTTTGGAATGGATGAAGTAGGTATATCATTTGATGTTTTTCTTCATATAGGAACATTGATTGCAGTTTTTATAGTTTTCTGGAAAGATATTTTAAGACTTTTTGTAGACGGAGTAGGAATTGTAGCAGATTCATGTGTTAATGTTTACAGATTTTTTAGAAGCAAGAATAAAAAAGAACCTGTAGAATACATAAGGGTTATAAGAACAGCATATAGAAAGTTCGCACTTCTTGTAATTGTGTCAACTATACCAACAGGAATTATTGGATATCTTGGAAAGGAATTAGTAAGCAACGCAAGTGATACGCTTATTATTCCGGGCATATGCTTGCTTGTTACAGCAGTTTTACTTTTTATATCAGATCAGATGCCTGACGGACAGAAGACACCAAAGAATACAAGTTATTTTAATGCAGTATTTATGGGAATCTGTCAGGGAATAGCAACATTGCCGGGATTATCACGTTCAGGAACAACAATTGTTGCAGGACTTTTATGTGGATTAAGAAGAGATTTTGTAGTAAAATATTCATTTATAATGTCTATTCCGGCTATACTTGGTGCAGCAGTTTTAGAAATTCCTGATATGGGAAAAGATATGGCAACAACAGGTGTGGCATCATATGTAGTGGGAATGATTGTTGCAGCAGTTGTAGGTTACATATGTATTAAGACTATGTTAGTAGTAGTTAGAAATAAGAAATTTAAGTATTTCTCATATTATTGTGCAGTAGTAGGTTTGGTAGCCATTATTGCATCATTTGTAATTAAATAATTAGATTTAAATTACAATAGAATTACAATAAGAAGAGAATAAGAGGAATAAGTAGAAATTAAAAACGAGGTGTGAAAAGTGGCCAATACAACATCAAAAAGTAATGGCAAAAAATCAAATACTAAAAAGGCTACAGCTAAAAAAAAGACTACAAATACAAGAAATAGTAGTTCAACTAGTGCTAAAAAAGCAGCAGAAACAAGAAGACAAAATGCAGCCGAAAGAAAGAGAAAAGCTGAACTGGCAAAGAAAAATGAAAAAATCGTTAAGGAAGTGTATCTCTGGATTTTTGTGGCAGTTTCACTTTTACTCTTTTTAAGCAATTTTGGAATTTGTGGAATTGTGGGAAATACTCTTAGAGGTGTAATGCTTGGGGTTTTTGGCTCAATGGGATACGTTTTTCCAATTATACTTGTAATAGTAGTAGGACTAATGGCGTATAATGAAGCTAACATTTTAGTTGTTTCAAAAATAATAGGATTTTTATTATTTTTTATGGATGGGACATTATTGTTCCACTTAATAGCGTATGGTAGTGATAACGATAAATATTCACATTATTACAAAGTTGGTGCAGCTAATGAGTTTGGTGGAGGCTTTATAGGAAGTGTCCTAGGGAAAACATTACATTCATTATTAGGATTAACAGGCGCTTATATTATTGCAGTGGTATTGCTTATGATTTCAGTTGTGATTTTAACAGAGAAGTCAATTATGTCTGTTATTAAGAAGAATGGCGAGAAAGCATATAAGAGTGCCAAAGAAGAAGCCAATAATAGAAGAGAAGAGAACAATCTTATTAGGGAACAGAGACGTCTTGAAAAGAAAAAACAGAAGGCTGTTGGAGTTAATTTCAAAGACACAACAATTGAGCCTGAAGCTGCTGAAAGTGGCAAAGCTGAGGATAAGAATCAGGATGTTCATGAGATACATATAGAAGGTATTGATGAGCAGCCACTTAAAGAGATGGAACAGGATCCTGTTACATATACATATGAAGAAATGGCAGGAAACAAGCAGATTAAGATTGAAGGATTGGATGAGCCTGAACCTATGGCATATGAGCCGGAAGAGAGTTACAATTCAGGTGAAGAAAGCT
>ERZ827516.2789-NODE-2789-length-11958-cov-5.659834_pt1 | contig 11958 bp, 13 predicted proteins | sample MGYA00519703_ERZ827516 | MGnify/ENA primary metagenome ERZ827516 (study PRJEB31778, sample SAMEA3449337) | human gut metagenome | biome: human gut; feature: human-associated habitat; material: faeces | place: United Kingdom | collected 2010/2012 ...
CTGCACCATGTTATTCATCAGAAATTTCCGGTTTGCACAGATTTACCGGGAATAAGCAGAAGGAGACCAGCATGAAGGAAAACCGGAGAGACTATGAAGAAAAGTCTGTAAATAATAATCTTCTATGATAATGATCGAGCTGGAAGCGCTAAATTGGAGCTTCCAGCTCTTGCTATATATATACAACATGATTTCGGGCATGTCAAGAGCAGACGTCAAAACGTCCTTCTCATCATGCATATAGATTCTGTTATTCTGGGAGTCGTCCCTCATACATAATGCTGAGTTCGCCGTAGACCTGTCCCCAGTTCCGAATGTTCATAGTCCATTTTTTAGTGGCTTCGAAAGTTGCCAGATACAGGGCTTTCAGGAGCTCTGTATCACTTGGAAATACGCTTCTCTGACGGTTGAGCTTACGGTAGGTAGAATTCAGACTTTCGATAGCATTTGTCGTGTAAATAACCTTTCTGACATCCGGTGAGAACTTAAAAATCGGTGTTATTGCATCCCAGTTATCATACCAGCGTTTCATGGAATTTGGGTATTTTGCGGTCCATTTTTCAGTAACTCGATCCAGAGCCAGTCTAGCCTTCTCTTCATCGGAAGCATGGTAAATCGTTTTTAGGTCAGAAGCGAACGCTTTTCTGTCCTTATCCGGAACATATTTTAGCGTGTTTCTTACCTGATGTACAATATACATCTCTGATAAAATGCGTCTCCCTCCCGTACGTATCCATGAAGCACTTCTGAACGCCTTTGCTTAGAACAATGATCTCGTCCGCATATTTCACAGCATTTTTTTCGCCTTGGTGGATAAACTTAGAACCAAGTCCTGATTGCCATTTCTCGCGCTGCCAATCAATGCCGGCCGATGTCAAGTCTTGGACAACATTTTTCACAAATAAATTTGAAAAAAAAGCAAAAAAATAAGCCCTACAAGGCTTTCAGTCGGTATCGAACCGATCTGAGCCTTGTAGGGCTTAACAGTTTACCCTATATGTTTTTTCTTAGACCGCCTGCAGAGAGGTGTTTTCCATCACTTTCTTGAATTCCTCTACTGTCATTCCAGCATCTTCCGCTGCTTCTTCAATTGTCACACGGCCTTCTTGCAGTTTTTCAACAAATAAAACTTTTAAAGAACAACTCAAGCCGTAAAAAAAGTCTTTAGTTATCGTAGTTTTTCTCAGTTGACCATATTATATCACACTCACCAATGTAATATCATGGGCAACTTCGCCTTTTTGAAATTCAATCCATGCTGTTCAGTTTATTCACGAACTGCTGCACGGCAGATACGATCTTACGAATCCTCTGCCGAGAACCCCAGCGCACCGGCGATAGGCGCACAGTACTTGAACGTCTTGCCCATCATGGAGACATTGGTGTTCGCATTGGAAGAAGCAGCGGCAGTCACCGGCAGGAACTTCTTGCCGACATTCTCCACAGAAAATCCGATGTTCTGGAGCTTTTCTCCAGCTTCATCGATCTTGGCAAGAGTCGCATTCTGGATGCCATTTGCGTAACCACCCCCTTTTGGGCATAAGAAAAGCCCTACTTTCTTTGACATAAGTAGGGCAAAATTAAACTATAAAATTCTTAACTTGAAATTTCTATGCTAAAATAGCCTCAGAAATTTCAATTTCCGTTTTTCGGAGGAAAGGAAACAATCATGACAAACCGAGCTGGTACACTCGTGAGTAATCTGTCAGGCAAAATGGCTTATGAATCTTTTCGACCGACTCTGCTTCCACCGAATCCTCCTATTGAGGTGTCTGGTGAGCTTTTCACGAAACTTATGCACTCTTCGCAGGAAGCACCTGATAGGTCACGATCACATCTGTGACATACACAGGAGTCTTGTCAGAGGCTTCGCCCCAGTGGAGTATTTTCCAAGACCTTCTTGAATTCCTCTACTGTCATTCCAGCATCTTTCGCTGCTTCTTCAATCGTCACGCGGCCCTTTCTCACCAGCTTAACCAACATCCGCATCTCGCCAATGTTAATGCCTTCTTCTCTGCCTTCGGCCTTTACGCCCTGACTAAGGTTGCACATAACAAGCACCTCTCTTTCCAGTTCTTCGTTCATTGCAACGCCAAATTCTTCTTCAAGAATTTTCTTTTTCTCTGTGGTTGCTCTGGTCGAATGGAATAACGAACCAGAGTGTTTTGGAACTCCTTGGTTGGGTGTGTACAAACCCAGATGCAGATTCCTCATCCCAAAAGCCAGTCGATGACATTCACAACTTTTATGCCATCGTAATTTCCGAGCGAAAAACGATCCAGTGTCAGGACAATCTTTTCATAATTATCCTGAATGCTCCGCAGCGGTCTCATCTCTCTCTCAAAGGTTTCTTCCGCCGTCATATCAGCGGTCACCTGATAATAGGTAAGCACGCCTTCCTTCTGTGTCACAAAGTCGACTTCAGTAGAACCATATTTTCCGATATTGACTTTGCCGCCCCTTCGTGAAAGTTCAAGATACACAATGTTCTCAATGGTAAATCCAAGATCGTATCGTTTTCTTGGAAGAATGTGGTTTCTGATTCCCATATCTACCATGTAAAACTTATTGTTGACCTTTAAGAGCTGCTTTCCTACAATGTCAAATCGCTCCACAGGATAAAAAACAAAAGACTCTGTCAGGGCTTCAACATAATCGCTGACTGTGTTTTGGGATACTTTTCTGCCAGCTGAGATCAGATAATCGGTTATACTTTTCATAGACACCGGGCTGCCGATAACGCTTGCCAGATATCTGGCAATTGTCTTCAGTAACGCAATGTCTGTGATTTTTCGTTTTCCACTCTCTTTTTCTCTTCTTGTCTGCCGCTGCTCAATATCTTTTACAATGACGGTGTTGTAGATTCCTTCCAAATACTGATCTATTTTTTCATCCGTACGGTTCATTACTGCCACATACGGAATTCCGCCAGTTTTCATAAACTCTGCAAAAGCTTCCTCTTTTGCCATACCTGTCACCGCCATATACTCGCGGAAAGAAAGCGGCAGCATCTTAATCTCTGTGTACCTTCCTGACAAAAGCGTTGCAAGCTCACTTGACAACATATATGCATTGGAGCCTGTGATATAAACATCCACATGATCTCTGATATAAAGGCTGTCAACCACTTTCTCGAATGAAGGAACTTCCTGAACCTCGTCCAAAAAGATGTATGTCATCTTATCAACACACAAACGTTCTTTGAGATAGTTGTACAGCCTCATATAATCTTTTAAGGGTTCGTAATCCAGATTTTCAAAGTTGATAGAAATAATCTGTTCTGGTGCGACTCCATTCGCCAAGAGTCTCTGCTGATACTGTTCCAGAAGTACAGATTTTCCACAGCGACGGATTCCGGTCACGACCTTGATCTGCCGCTCATCTTTCCATGCCCAAAGCTGGTCAAGATATTCTTTTCGTTCAACCATATCTGCATTCCTCCTTTTTTTCTCAGTATAGCATATTATACGCAGAATATCAAATTATTTTCCCGTTTCGGAAACTTTTATTTTATCAGACTCAATATTTTCTAATTATGGAAATTGTCAGATACGAAGCATGGAAAGGTGTTTAACTCCAGCTCCACCAAAGCAGATCTATTCGCATGGGTAGAAACGCTCAATCTATAACCTTCCCATTCCTATGGAATGAAACACCCTCATAGCAGAGAAGATTTACGAATCCTCTCAACTATGAGGGCGTTGTTTTTTATTCATGCAGTTCCAATGGCAAACCATCTGGATCAAAGAAAAATGTCATCTTCTTTTGGGTGTAGCTGTCCAATCGAATCGGTTCGCATCCTATCCCCATCTGTTCCAGTTCTGCTACAGTGGCTTCCATATCCTCCACCCGGAATGCTAGATGCCGCAGTCCGCAGGCTTCCGGTCGATTCACGCGCTTAGGCGGGTTCGGCTCTGCGAAGATCTCCAGTTCAATCGCATCAGCACCCTCACCAACACGCAAATCCAGTTTCCAGTCATTCCGTTCTTTACGGAAGTTTTCTCGCACAATCGCAAATCCCAGCTTATTCACATAGAAGTCTTTCGATTTCTCATAATCTGAAACGATGATTGCCACATGATGAATCGCTGCTAATTTCATATTCTAGGTTTCACCTCTTCTTATATGTACCATACTTGCCGAATCGTTGCTGCCACCAGTTCCAAAAACACAGCCACGCTGCCAACCACCTGCGGAATCATAAAAATCACAAATCCTCCGATCAGCATTTGAAGTGCTTCCATCCCCTGCGACTGCTTCATCAGGAATGAAAGCACTGCCGTTGCGAACAGCACACTGCCCAGCAGATAGAATATCCATGCTGAACAACAATAAAGGAACATCACGAACCATTTCAGCAGCCATACTACTACGAGTATCGGCAGGGTCAACAAGGTCAATATCAGTTTTGCCAGCTTTCGGGTTATACTCATTTCGTCCTCCTTCCGGTTGGTCTGGTGCCCATATTATATCACACTCACCAATGTAATAGCATGGGCAACTTCGCCTTTTTTGATATTTAATCTGTGTGTAATGCTCTTACGGCATCCTGTATACTCTGCTCATATTTGAACTGTACAACGATTCGCCCACCCTCATGCACATAAACATTTTCGATGAAGGCCGATACCATACTTGCCGTAAGTCTCGTGCCGTGCAGGAAATTTTCTGCCTGTTCTGCCGCTGCACGTACCGTTCCTGGAACAACGCTCTGGGCAGCTTCTTCCGCCTTGGATTGTTCAATTTTATCCTGCACCTCCGCAATCTTCCTATCATATTCTTGTTTTTTGTTCTTATAGTTATCCAGAGAGAGCGTTCCGGCTGCGTATTCCTCATACATCCGCATCTTCTCGCCTTTCAGATTTTTCAGTTCCTACTCCATCGATGTTTTTCGACGGCTTGCCTTTCTACTGGCTTCTTTCAAGCTCTGTTCTTCCTTTTTAATATCACCATAGAGAGAGCCTAATAAAGAAAGTTCTTTTTTCAATGCCTGAAATACTGCATTTTCAATATCATTGGCCTGAAATATCTCCGATGAACATTTGGTCTGCCCGATAAGTTCCTGTCCCTCTCTGCACCAGAATATGGGAGAAGCCTGTTTATAGTCATATCCCATAGCTCGTCTGCAATTACCGCATCGAACTTTTCCCTTAAGTGGAAAATCCACGCTGCCCATTACTACTTTATTGCGGTTGTTTATGACAAGCTGCGCTTTTTCAAATTCTTCCCGGCTGACGATGGCTTCATGGGTTCCTTCCGTAATGTACTGCTGCCCTTTCGGAACAGTACGAGAGATAGACTTACCGGAAATCAACCTTTGGCTTTTTCCCAGAACCATCGCACCGGTATACACATACGCTGTGAGAATTTTCCAGACACGAGTGCTATCCCAAAGTATCACAGGCGCAATCGTGTAAGTTGTCTCTTTTCCATACGCCTTATGCTCCCGGTTATAAACACTCGGCACCGGAGCATTTTCATCATTCAGCGTCATCGCTATTTCTCGCGTCCCCAGTCCCAGAATCGCAAGGTCAAAAATACGACGGACAATTTTAGCCGCTGGTGGGTCAATGATATATGATCCTTTTTTATTTGGGTCAAACTGATAACCAAACGGTGCAGAAGATGCTGTAGAAATCCCCTTACGCCACTTCACTCGATTGGCTGTCCGAAGTTTCTTTCCTGCATCCCGGCAGTACATGGTGTTTACCAGATTGCTTACAACCAAATCCATCCCCAGTGTCGCACCATTATAATTGTTGCTGTCATAGTTGTCATTGACGGAGATGAGCCGGACACCCAGCAATGGAAAAATCTGCTCCATGTATTCGCCCACACCAATGTAATCACGTCCAAAACGAGAAAGGTCCTTTACGATAATGGTATCAATCTCGCCACTGCGCACACCATCCATCATCTTCTGAAAGCCCGGTCTGTCGAAATTGCTGCCTGTGTAACCATCATCCACAAAATCCATCACCGGCAGATTTTGCAGACTTTCTTTGTGGGAAATATACCGCTGGATCAGTTCTTTCTGGTTTTCGATGCTGTTGCTCTTGTCTTTTCCATCCTTACCCAAATCACCGTCCGCCCTTGAAATGCGCTGATACGTTGCAATCATTTTCCCGCACTCTCCTTTCCAAAGTCTGCTAACACATCTTGAAATCCAAATACAATGCGAATCCGCTTATCTGCACTCACTTCGATTCTCTGCACGAGGGATTTTACCAGCTGAGCATCAAATCCAAAGTCATCCAGATGCGCTTCCAGGTTGGAAGTCATATTCAGATATTCTCTGATCTGTTGTTCTACTTCCATCTTTTTTGCTTCTGCCCTCTGCAGTGCTGTCCGTAGACTATCATACTGTCTGGAATACTCTTCCCGGATCTGTTGATATTCTTCGGAATCCACCGCGCCTGCCACATAATCCGCATAAAGCTGTTCTCTTTTCTTCGCCATCTGCCCAACCTTATCCGTCAGGCTCATTACCTCACTCTTTGCACGGTAGACAGGATTCTGCATATCTTCGATTTTTCGCAGTTCTTCCAGAATTTTGCGCTTATCACTGAGCCGAACGATGAAAAGATGCAGCTGATCCATTACCAGAGCTTTCAGAAGTTTTTCCGTAATCTGATGTCCGATGCACTTATCATCCGCCTGCCTTGCTCTGCAAATATAGTAGCAAACCTTTTTACTTTCTTCTGCTCCATGCGGAAGCCTATCAAAATCCATCGGTCTGCCGCAGGCTGCACAGAACACCATTCCGGCAAGGTCATTCTGATACTCCGTGCGAATCTGTTCTGTTTCTGCTCTTACTGTTTTGAATACTTTCTGATTCTTCGCCAGAATATCCTGCACCTTTTCAAAATCATCCCTTGCAATGATGGCTGGATGTGTATTTTTTGCCACGTACCACTGTTCTTTCGATAAGTCACGTTTGTCCTGCCCCGCAAAAAACTTCTGTGTGCTTTTATTGTTGATGGTATCTCCCACATAGGTTTGGTTGGCCAGCATATGCCGTATCGAAGTTTCGCCCCATTTTTTATAAGTAACGACATCCTTTCCCTCAACAATTTTCCGATGCCACTCTCGTGGGGTAGGAACCTGCAGCAAGGTCATCCGTCTGGCGATTTCATAAATCGCTACGCCCATCAGTGCCCACTGAAAAATCAACTGTACATAAAAAGCCGTTTCCGGGTCAATCTCATTTCGTTTTGTCACAGGATTCCGAATATATCCAAACGGAGCATCACTTCCGACTGCATAGCCAGCTTCTTTTTTACGCTGCAGGGAACTCCACACCTTTTTGGAAATGTCTTTCGCATACATGGTGTTGATCATATTCCGAATCGGAAGAGCCATGCTTTCCATATTCTCTTTGCGCGTACTATCAAAATTATCGTTGACAGCAATCAATCGAACACCAAGAAACGGAAATACAGTTTCAATATAGTACCCCGCTTCCAGATAGTTGCGACCGAAGCGCGAGAGGTCCTTGACTATGATGCAGTTGATTTTGTCGGATTGGATGTCCTCCATCATCTGCGTAAAGCCCGGTCGCTCAAAATTAGTTCCCGTGTAACCATCATCTGCATATTCTCCTACCAAATGCAGTTCTGGTCGTTCTGCAACGAAATTCTGAATCAGTTCTCTCTGGTTTCCGATGCTGTTGCTTTCAGCCTTATCTCCGTCCTCGATAGACAATCTCAGATAGGCCGCTGCTCGTATGCCCTTATTCTTTTTTTCCTTATAATAAAACAAAGCCATTAAACCTCCCGTCTCCACGCAATTCGCATGGTAAAATCCAGAAAGTTAATGGCTTTTGATTGCACATATTTACTTAACCCGTCTGTATTCTACCAAGCTGTGGCACAAAAATCAAGCTGTAGCGTACATTTTCAAAAAATCTTTTTTTCAGTGTTTTCCCATGCTCTGCAAGAGGCAGTCCCACAGGTCACTGCCCTCTGGCCGGAACGATTCATACACGGTGATACCCTTAATGATGATTTTTCTGTGATGGTCAGGCTCCGTTCGCTCCTGCTTCACTTTTTCGTCCATTCGCTCTTTCTGCTTCATCGGATCAATCCTCCTTTACTAATAGGAATCCAGAAGGGCATTTTGGAATACAGTTTTTGAAAGAAATTTTAAAAAAACTGAAAAGTGTATTCCAAATAAAGGCTGCGGATTCCTATTTATAGAAGCATCTTTTTAGGGTAAGCCTTCGGATTACGGCAGAAGTCTGGGGCTTTTCTCTCTTAGCGCAAGATTCGCCCATAGTAACTCAAAACTCACTTTCGTGATTTTTCGTTCCTGGCAATCTTGATGGGGATTCCGTTCCCCATTCCCACGGTACGCACAAAATCTTGGATTTTGGCTATCTGGCTCCACACGAATGTGTTCGCAGCCGAACGCCTACGGCTTATCGGAAGTTGCTTCGCAACTATAAAAACGCAGGAGGATCACACTATGGCACGACCCAAAAAGGAAGAAAGTATCAGACGCACCAGCAATGTAATGGTTCGTTTCAGCAGCATTGAATATGAACTGGTGGCCGGATATGCAAAAGATGCTGGTTATCCCATCTCTACTTTTGTGCGCAAGCAGGCTCTATCTGAAAAAGTGACTGTCAACTACAACATCGTTGCCGATATTGGCGAAATTCAGAAGTTGACTGCTCAGGCCGCAGGCATCGGAAATAATCTTAACCAGATTGCCCGCTATTTCCACGGCGGCGGTCTGGCTTCACGCGGAATGTTGGAAGAACTGAAAAAGTGTATTGCGGAAATCCGTGAACTGCGGCAGGAAATCGTTCAGCTTGGAGGTGCGTATCGTGGCAATTCTAAAACACATCGCAAGTAAAAATGCCAATTATGGGAGTGCCATCGACTATCTGAAATACCAGCATGATGAATTTCATCTGGTTCCCGTCCTTGATGAAAACGGGAATATGATGCTCCGGGATGAATTTTATCTTGAGGGATTGAACTGTGATCCCGAAACATTCGACCTTGAATGCGAACTGTTGAACCAGGAGTATAACAAGAACAACACTTACGATGAAATCAAAAGCCACCATTACATCATCAGCCACGATCCGAAAGACAACACTGACCACAACCTGACTGGTGAGTGGGCGCAGGCCATCGGCATGGAATATGCAAAGGCCAATTTTCCGGGGCATCAGGCTTTGGTCTGTACCCACACCGATGGTAAAAACGGCACAGGCAACATTCACACCCATATCATAATCAACAGACTGCGCAAATTTGATGTTGACCCGCAGCCATTCACCGAACGGCCTATCGACTGCAAGGCTGGCTACAAACACCACCTTACCAAAGACTATTTGAAGCACCTGCAGAAATCTTTGATGGATATTTGCCAACGGGAGGGACTGCATCAGGTCGATCTGCTCTCCCCTGCCCCTGACAGAATTTCGCCGCAGGAGTATTACGCCAAACAGCGCGGTCAGCAAAATCTGGACATTGCCAACATGGAGCTTATGATCGAGGGCATCACTCCCATGCACACCACTTTTGAAACGGGCAAAGAAAAAATCCGCAATGCCATTTCGGACATTGCAGAACGTGCCACATCTTTTGAAGAATTTCAGAGACTGCTGAAAGCAGAATACGGAATTTCAGTAAAAGACCATCGTGGACGATTCAGCTATCTGCCTGCTGACCGACAGAAGTATATCTCTGCCCGTGCGCTGGGTTCCAATTATGACCGCGACAGACTTCTCCGAATTTTTGCAGAAAATGCAAGGACCGCAGAGCAGAACAATCCTCATTGGGCAGCAGATGACCCTATGGCTATCTTGTTCATCAAGTCTGATCTGCGCCTTGTGGTTGACTTGCAGACCTGTGTAAAAGCCCAGCAGAGCCGCGCTTATGCACAGAAAGTAAAAATTTCCAATCTGCAGCAGATGGCCCGAACCGTTGCCTATGTGCAGGAGCATGGATATGATTCTCGTGAGAAGATTTCCGAAACTGCGGATACCATCTATACCAAAATGGCAAAAGCGCGCGGCGATGCAAAGCTCACTGAAAGCAAGCTGCGAAAAACAAACGAGCAGATTCATTACCTTGGTCAGTATCTCTCCACAAAATCCATTTACGGAGAATTTCTAAAAGCCCCGAATAAGAAGATTTTCCGTCAAGCTCACTCGGACGAACTTGCCCAATATGAGGAAGCACTTCAAATTCTGAAGCAGCACTCGCCTGATGGGAAGTTTCCTACCATGAAAGACCTCCGGGCAGAAAAAGAGCAGCTTACGATTCAGAAGGACGCCCAATACGATACTTACCGCTATTTCAAGGATTATCACAAAGAACTCCAGACCGTGTGTGCCAATGTAGACAGCATCCTCGGCGCAGAACAAGAAGTGCAGCAGCACGAACAGCAGCACACGCGAAAATACGAACCGTCCCTCTAACCAGTTTTCAAAGTCCCCTAGAAACAAAAATAGCCAGCGTATCATGTGGTCCACACAATACGCTGGCTATTCGTTTCACTTACTGCTTGTACCGCAGCATACCATTTTTTAGTTCAATAAATTTCCCATCAAAGATTTCCTGTAACACCTGCCTGCATGGTATCCGTTGCAATCTTCTGACCTCAGACGCTTCCATTACGCGGAAAGTGGTTTGGTGATGATCCTGATAAAACGCAATGAGTGATTCAATGTACGGTTCGGCATCGGCAAGTGTCCAGTTTGATTCTTCTTTTAAACGTGAGAATACCGATACCAGACTGATGCACCGAACATCTTCAAAATTTGTGGCTCCATTCCGAGCATTTTTGTCATCGGAGCAGAATACATAGATCTGCTCACCAAGCATCACCGACAAAACCTGTAATAGCACAAACGACTTGATTTCCCCAAGATTATTTTTCTTACCAACTTCTATATCGAGTCGTTCAAGCTCTTTCAAATAGTCCTCTCTCGATATTACCGTGTAATCAGCCTCTTCCAATACCCGATAATGTTCCGAAAAGTAATCCTTAGAAAAGGCATCGCAGGCCAATTTTAACATCTGCGTATAAGTCGCACACGCCAGCGGCCCTCGCACAAGTGACAGGCTTTCAAGGATTTCCTGATCCGTGTAGCTTTTTATCTTTTGCGCTCCAATCTTCTCGCTCAACCAGATTGGCGCATCAGCATTATACCGATTAAGCTCTGTTACGATTTGTGCATGACAAAAGAACTCATACTCCGGCAATTCCATGACCCGATCAATCAAATGATTGCCGCCATCATCTTGAACAGAGTACGTTTTGGAAATGAAGTCAGTATCCAGCAGTGCGTATCTTTTCACTTCGATCTGACACCCCCTCAATCCAAGCCGTACTCTTTTTTCAGTTGAGTAAGGTAGGCCACATCTTCTTTTTCTCTGGATTCCGTCAGATACTCATGCTGTCTGTTGTACTCAACTTTCTCAAGGAGTGTGCCAAAAGATTCTGTTCCTTTTCCATCGAGCTGCCAGCGTTTTGCTTTACCTGTCAGCGATGCTCTTTCCATTACGTCCGCAGAGCCTGCCTCCAGCAGCTTTTCAGCCTGCTGATGAGATATGTTTCCGCTTTCAAACAAACGCAGTACAACTGCCTTATAGGGCATAGCAAACATATCCATAAGCATCAGGACAGAATCTACTGTAACCAAATCTTTATCAAGCCCATACAGCAGAATCTGCTCATGGAGCAGTTGATCCGACATCAGAAGCAGCCCTGCAAAGGCGTTCGCTTCCAAGTCCTCCTGCGTTCTTCCTGTTTCATCACCAGTTGCCGAATCCAGCATAGAACCATTTTTTATATAGCTCTGGTCTGCATTTTCCACATAGCAATAGATATGATACAGTTCATGCGCCGCCGCAAAAAATTGCTTACAAAGCGGAAGTGCTGTATTTACGCACACAAAAATCGTATCCTGCTTCAAAAAAGTCAATGCCCATAATT
>ERZ827516.2790-NODE-2790-length-11956-cov-5.077388_pt1 | contig 11956 bp, 9 predicted proteins | sample MGYA00519703_ERZ827516 | MGnify/ENA primary metagenome ERZ827516 (study PRJEB31778, sample SAMEA3449337) | human gut metagenome | biome: human gut; feature: human-associated habitat; material: faeces | place: United Kingdom | collected 2010/2012 ...
TGCTGGGTGTGCAGCAGCGCACCGGCTGCCGCATCCTGCTGGCGCAGAAGGCTTTTTCCAACTTTAACGTCTACCCGGTGCTGGCACCCTATCTGGCAGGTACCGAGGCCAGCGGCCTGTACGAGAGCCGCTTGGGCAGGGAAGAGCTGCCGGAGAAGGAGAACCATGTGTTCTGCGCCGCCTACCGGACAGATGAGTTTGAGGAATTGCTGCAATACGCCGACCACATCGTGTTCAACTCGCCCAGCCAGCTGGCAAAGTTCGGCCCGGCGGCAAAGGCGGCGGGCAAAAGCATCGGTCTGCGCATCAACCCGGAGTGCTCCACGCAGGAGGGTCATGAAATTTACGACCCCTGCGCCCCCGGCAGCCGTCTGGGCACCACCCGTGCTCAGTGGGACGCCGCTGTGGCAGCGCACCCGGAGCTGCCCGCCCTGTTGGACGGTCTGCACTTCCATACCCTGTGCGAGCAGGACGCCGATGCGCTGGCGGTAACGCTGGCCGCAGTGGAGAAAAAGTTTGCCGACCTGCTGCCCAGAATGCAGTGGCTCAATTTCGGCGGGGGACACCACATCACCCGCCCGGGCTATGCCCTTGCTACGCTGGAAAACTGCATCCTCTCGGTGCGGCAGAAGTACGGCGTACAGGTGTATTTGGAGCCCGGCGAGGCTTGGGCGCTGAATGCAGGCTATCTGGTCACTACCGTGCTGGACACCCTGCGCAACGGGGATACCAGTCTTGCCATTCTGGATATGTCCGCAGCCTGCCACACCCCGGATGTCATCGAGATGCCCTACCGCCCGCCGCTGCTGGACGCCGGCGAGGCAGGAGAGAAGGCGCACACCGTCCGGCTGGGCGGCCCCACCTGCCTTGCGGGGGATATCATCGGGGATTACAGCTTTGACACCCCCCTTGCCGAGGGCGATAAGCTCATTTTCGGCGATATGGCCATCTACACCACCTGCAAGAACAACACCTTCAATGGGATGCCCCTGCCGCCTATCTGGCTGCTGGGCGCAGACGGCAATTGCCGGGAGCTGGTGCACTTTGGCTATCAGGACTTCAAAATGCGCTTGGGCGCACAGTAAAATAAAAAGCGTTTGTCACGGCCTGCGGGCTGCGACAAACGCTTTTTTCATGAAAGGGGACGTAAGGTGAACGGCAGATAAAACAAAAAAGCACCACACGTTTCCGTGTAGTGCTTTCATTCTGGTGGAGATTACCGGGCCGATTCTGATCACGGTGACCCTCTTGCAGTCCATGCACGGCGCTCTCCCAGCTGAGCTAAACCCTCACTCGTTTGGCAGCAACAAAAAAGCACTACACGTTTCCGTGTAGTGCTTTCATTCTGGTGGAGATTACCGGGATCGAACCGGTGACCTCTTGCATGCCATGCAAGCGCTCTCCCAGCTGAGCTAAACCCCCAGATGTCTTGCCTCGTGCCTGACGACGTGTGTAATTATACCAGCCGGAGGGGCGCTTGTCAACAGTTTTTTGAAAATTTTTTGCAGCAAAAGATCCCCGCAGGGCGTGTGCCCGGCGGGGATCGGGAAGCAGAGAAGTGCTCTTTTGAAAAACGACGCCTTAGCGTGCCTGACGGTCGAAGATCTGCGGAGCCACGCGGCACAGCAGCACAGCGGCTACCATGGTGAGCAGGGTCTCGGGCAGCATATAGCTGCCGTTGTAGGTCAGGCTGTAAGTCCATGCGGCCAGACCATCATTCAGGTTGCCCCAGACCAGCACGCCGGACAAAAAGCTGCACATAAAGCGCAGGAAACCGGCGGCAAAGGTGCCCACGGCCACGCCCACGGTGCGGTTCTTGAAGGGGCGGGCGAACAGCTCGGCCAGACCCAGTGCCATAAAGGCCAGCACATAGTCCAGCAGCACCTCACCGAGGAAGTAGAGGAAGGTGGAAGCGGGAGGAGGGTAGAAGCCCATGATCATCTGCAGGCAGGAGTTCACGAAACCGGTGAACAGACCCCACTTTGCGCCGTGGCGGAAGGACACCAGCACAAAGGGCAGCATGCTCAGCAGGGTAATGCTGCCGCCGTTGGGCATGGTGAAGAACTTGATGTTGGAAAGCACCGTGCCAATGGCGATCATCAGGGCGCATTCCACCAGAATACGGGTCTTGGAATAGGTTTTGGACATGATAAAAAGATTCCTCTCTCATAGTAGTACACAAAAACAAAATGCGCCTGCCGACAGCAGACGCACGGAGGTTTGTTGAACGTACCGGACAGTTCCGCAAACTCCCTACGCCGGCATTGCCCGGATCAGGTAAAGGGTACTCCGCATTATGCGGATCTCAGCCTTACGGCACCCCTGTTTTTATGTCCGCCCACAGTATACGCGCCGGGGGACAAAAAGTCAAGCCCGCAGACATAATCCGCCCCGGCGGCGCGTATGTTATACCATTGCAAAGCTGGAACGCAGGGAGGCGTGATATGAAAGCCGATCCGGAACAGCGCGCCGTGCAGCTGGGGGAGTACATTGCCGCCCACAACGCCACGGTGCGGGCAGCGGCGGCTGCGTTCGGGTGCAGCAAGTCCACCGTGCACAAGGACGTTGCCGTGCGGCTGCGCAGCATCAGCCCTGCACTGTACGGGCAGGTGCGCGCCGTGCTGGCACGCAACAAGGCCGAGCGTCATCTGCGGGGCGGGGCTGCCACCCGGCGCAGATATAGCCGCCGCTAAAGCCCAAAAAGACCGCTGCACTGCGCAGCGGTCTTTTTTTTGAACCACTTTTTCATAGAGGGCGCAGCGAAAAGCGGCTGCTTTTATCCCCCGGTGTGGAACTGCTGCAACGCGCCTTTTTCCAGCCGGCTTACCTGCGCCTGACTGATGCCGATCTCCTGCGCCACCTCCATCTGGGTCTTGCCGCGCAGATACCGCAGCTCCATGATGCGCTTTTCCCGGGGCGAAAGGGCGGCTACCGTATCGCGGAACTGCAACCCGCTGATCCAGCTCTCCTCGCTGTCCGGGTCCCGCACCTGGTCGATCACATACATGGCATCGCCGCCGTCGGTGTACACCGGCTCGTCAAGGCTGAGCGGCTCCACCACCGACTCCAGCGCGGCGGTCACCTCGCGCCGGGCAAGCCCCGCTGCGGCGGCGATCTCGTCCATGGTGGGCTCGCGCCCCAGCTGCTTTTCCAGCGTTTCCCGCGCCTGCATGGCGCGGTAGGCGGTGTCCCGCAGGGTGCGGCTTACCCGCAGGGCGTTGTTGTCCCGCAGAAACCGCCGGATCTCCCCGATGATCATGGGCACGCCGTAGGTAGAAAACCGCACCGGCTGCGCGGGGTCAAAGTTGTCGATGGCCTTGATCAGCCCGATGCACCCCACCTGAAACAGATCGTCCAGATTTTCGCCCCGCTGGGCAAACCGCTGCACTACGCTGAGCACCAGCCGCAGGTTGCCCTCCACCATCCGCGCCCGGGCAGCTTTGTCCCCGGCGTGGGCAAGGGTGAGCAGCTGCCGCTTTTCCGCCTCGGTCAGCACAGGCAGCTGCCCTGTGTTCACACCGCATAGCTCCACCTTGTTGTACATCCAAACGCCCCCGGTCTTTTAGCTTTACCGGAAGTATGGCTCTGCGCGCCGGGCGCTATGCGTGGAAAAAATTGAGCGCCCCTCCGCAAAAGAGGGGCGCATTATAGACAAAGCTGTAATTTTATGGTATGCACCAGCGGCTACTCGCTTTCAAGGCGGGCTTTCAGGGTGCGGATGATGCGCTTTTCCAGCCGGGAGATGTAACTCTGGCTGATGCCAAGGGCATCGGCGGCTTCCTTCTGGGTGCGCTCCACGCCGTCGGTAAGGCCGAAACGCAGTTCCATGATCTGCCGCTCCCGTGCCGAGAGCGCCGCTACGGCGCTGCGCAGCACCGCGCGCTCGGCGTCCTGCTCCAGCTGCTGGCTTACCGCGTTGGCATCGCTGCCAAGGATGTCCGAGAGCAGCAGCTCGTTGCCATCGCCGTCCACGTTCAAAGGCTCGTCGATGCTGGCCTCCTGCCGGCGGTTGGAGCTTTTGCGCAGGTACATCAGGATCTCGTTGCCGATGCAGCGGCTGGCGTAGGTGGCCAGCTTGATGCTGCGGGCAGGGGTGAAGGTGTTTACCGCCTTGATCAGCCCGATGGTGCCAATGCTTACCAAGTCCTCGGCGGGCACACCGCTGTTTTCGTACTTTTTGGCCAGATACACCACCAGTCGCAGGTTGTGGGTGATCAGCTCCTCGCGGGCGGCAGCGTCCCCGGCAGCCATGCGGTCAAGCAGGGCTTTTTCCTGCTCGGGGGTAAGGGGCGGGGGCAGGCTTGGCCCGCCCGCCAGATAATGCACCGCGCCGCAGTAGCGCAAACGCCCCCACAGCCGCTGCCAGACCTTGCGGAAAAACTGCAACATGGATATCCCTCCTGTGCACTATTTATTATATGTATTATAAGGAAACTGCATCAGGGAGGGCTGAACCCTCTCAGTCACGGCTTACGCCGTGCCGGCTCCCCCAAAGGGGGAGCTTTTTTGCCATGACGGAAAAAGTATCGGATGAATGATAAAAGATTACGGCAATGCTATAAGCTCTCCCTCCGGGAGAGCTGGCGCGGGAGCGCCTGAGAGGGCGGAAAACTCCTACACCCCCACCTCCTCCGCCACGTCGTCCCCCAACAGCAGCGTCCATGCGCCGGTGGGGGCGTCCGGGGCGCAAAAGGCCGCCAGCAGGCCGGGCACGCGGCGCTGCCCACGGCACAGCGCGGCGGGCACGGCGGGCAGCAGGCAATGGCCGGTAACGGCGGCGCAGGGTACAAACTGCACCCTCAGCCCCGGAGGCGGGGCAGTGCCGGAGGCAAACCAGCTGTCTAAGTAGGCGCGCAGCGGTGCGGGCAGCCGGCTGCGCAACGGCGGGTACTGCACCAGCACCACCCGCCGCCCAGCAAGGGGGTCTTGCAGGGTAAAGCCGGTGTCGTGGTAGGCCTGTACCGGCACTGTTGCCCCCGCAATTTGCAGCACAGCGGCAAAGCAGCCCCGCTGCGGGCGGCCAAACACCGCCAGCAGCCCGCGCAGCAGCCCGTACACCCCGGCGCAGCAGAGCAAAAGCTGCCCCGGGCGCACCGGTAAAAGCACGCTCAGGTTGTTGGCCTGTACCCCGGGCAGCACCACCGCGCCGCACAGCAGGCCGTTCAGCGCCGCATACCATCCGCACAGCCGGGCAAAGCTGCGCGCCCCGGACACGCCGTAGCACACCGCCACCACCCCGCAGCAGCTGGCGATTTTATATAGTACCGCCAGCGGGGCGGGCCACGGAGGGGCCAGCAGGACAAGGGTGCTGACCGCAGCCGCCGCGCTGCCCGCGCACAGCCGCAGCCCGGTGCAGCTGCGCCCGCATAAAAGCCCCGCGCCCAGCAGCAGCGCGGCGGCTGCGGCAAAGTTTACCAGCAGCAATTCGTCCACAAAAACAACTGTTTTCATTGCAAAGCACCGCCTTATGGTTCTGGTAGTCTATTTTTCACAAATTTGCGAAAAAACTTGTCACACCAGAAAAACCCGCATGAACAGTGCAGTTTTGCTACAAAAGCCGGGACGATGTTTCACAGTTTTTACACTTTTTTCAAAAAAGTACTTGAACATTTCTGGAAAGTGTGGTATATTATTGCCATCCTAATAAGGATTGAGCCGGAAACACCGGTTCGAAAATATTTTTTCTATTTTTGAAGGGAGTAATTCATTATGATGATGCCTGCAAATTTCTCTGCTGTGTCTGAGAACGAGATGACCTACGTTATGGGTGGTAGCGTTGCTGACTACCTGGCACCCGCTATGGGCGCTGCTCAGTGGCAGAACTTCCACAAGAACCTGATTACCATCGTTGGTAACAAGTACGTTCAGGGCTTCCTGGACAACACCGTTGGCGCTGTGTTCAGCGGCACCTGGACCCCCGGCGACGGCCTGACCGGCTTCGGCGGCCAGTTCAGCACCATTTGGAAGAAGAACTACACCGATAATGTGACCAATGAGTCCACTGGCGCTCAGAAGTTCGGCTACGGCGCTCTGGGCGTTGTGAACAGCATCCTGAACGTTGCTGGCAACCTGGCTGCTATCTACAACCTGGGCTTCGGCACCGCTAAGAACATCGTTGGCGAGGGCGTCTACAAAGCTTAAGTAATCAGCTTGACTGATAGGCTCATGCTTGCGTGACTGTACCCCTAGGGGTGCAGGGAACATACTAGCATAATAACACCCCCGTAGGCTTATGCCTGCGGGGGTGTTTTTTTATCCCTTAAGTCTCGCTGCGCTCGCCAGCTCCTCCAATAGGGACGCCTTTTGCACTGCCGGAAAGTTTGCGGTCTAGCTGGAAACTTTGCCACTATGCCAAAAGCCCAATCTCAGCGGGGGCTGTCATCGAGCGCAGCGAGATGACTGGGGGAGTTTGCGTGCGAACCCTCTCAGTCCGCTCCCGTTGGTCGCGTCCAGCTCCCCCCTCGGGGGAGCTGTCAAAGCCACAGGCTTTGACTGAGAGGGTTTTCCCACGTTCACACTTCTTTTACCAGTCTGTTACTTTCCGTTTTGTGCTGTTTGTGGTATACTATGGTCAACATGGGTCACCATGGCAACATTGAAACAGACAGGATGTGAAATCCTCTTATGAAAGATGGTTTTTTAAAGGCAGCTGCCTTTTCGCCCGCGCTGCGAGTGGCAGACTGCACCTATAACGCGCAGCAGGTGCTGGCGCAGCTGCAAGCTGCCGCGCAGCGCGGGGTAAAACTGGCGGTATTCCCGGAGTTTTGCCTTACCGGCTACACCTGCGGCGATTTGTTTTTGCAGCGCACCTTGCAGCAGGGCGCACTGGATGCGCTGGAGTGGCTGCTTGCGCAGACCCGCGCACTGGACACCGTGGCGCTGGTTGGCTTGCCGCTGCTGGTGCACGGCAAGCTGTACAACTGCGCTGCCGTGCTGTGCCGCGGGCAGCTGTTGGGCGTTGTGCCCAAGACCTACCTGCCCAACTACGGCGAATTCTACGAAAAGCGGCAGTTCACCCCCGGCAGCACCGAGGTGCAGACGGTGACCGTCTGCGGGCAGCAGGTGCCCTTTGGTACGTCACTGCTGTTCCGCTGCCGCCAGATGCCCAGTTTTGTGCTGGGCGTAGAGCTGTGCGAGGACTTGTGGAGCGCCCTGCCGCCCTCCACCTTCCACGCACTGGCGGGCGCGACCGTCATTGCAAACCTTTCTGCCAGCGATGAGACCGTGGGCAAGGCCGAGTACCGCCGCGCACTGGTGGCAAACCAGTCTGCCCGGCTGCTGTGCGGCTACCTGTACGCCTCGGCGGGGCACGGCGAAAGCACCACTGACATGGTGTTTGCCGGGCATGACCTCATCGCCGAGGACGGCAGCATTCTGGCGGAGACTGCGCCCTTTGCGGGCGACCACGCCGAGACCGAGCTGGACTGCCAGCGCATGGAGGCCGAGCGTGTCCGCAATACCAGCTTTGAGCACACTGCCGAGGGCTACATCACGGTGGAATTTGACCTTACACCGGAGGAAACGGTGCTCACCCGCCGCATTGACCCCGCACCCTTTGTGCCCGGTGACCCGCAGCGCCGCGCCGCCCGCTGCGAGCTGATTTTGAAGATGCAGGCTGATGGCCTTGCCAAGCGGTTGGAGCACGCCCACGCAAAAACAGCGGTCATTGGCATTTCCGGCGGCTTGGACAGCTGCCTTGCTCTGCTGGTGGCAGTGCGCGCCATGAAGCAGCTGCACCGCTCCGCCGCCGATGTGCTGGCGGTGACCATGCCCTGCTTTGGCACCACCAAGCGCACCCGCAGCAATGCCGAAATTCTGTGCGGGGAGCTGGGCGTAAGCTTTCAGGAAATTCGCATCGCCGACACCGTGCGCAGCCACTTTGCGGATATCGGGCAGGACGAGACTGTGCTGGATGTCACCTTTGAAAACGGGCAGGCACGGGTGCGCACGCTGGAGCTGATGGACCTCGCCAACCGCACCGGCGGCCTTGTGGTGGGCACGGGCGACCTTTCGGAGCTGGCGCTGGGCTGGGCGACCTACAACGGCGACCACATGAGCATGTACGGCGTGAATGCCGGTGTGCCCAAAACGCTGGTGCGCTATCTGGTGCAGTACGAAGCTGAGACTGCTGCCACCGCTGCTTTGCACGATGTGCTGCTGGATATTCTTGATACCCCGGTGTCGCCGGAGCTGCTGCCCGCCAAGGACGGCGAGATCGCACAGATCACCGAGGACTTGGTGGGCCCCTACGAGCTGCACGATTTTTACCTGTATTATGTACTGCGCTGCGGTTTTGGCCCGGCAAAGATCTACCGGCTGGCAAAGGCGGCCTTTGCAGGCAGAGCAGAGTACACGGATGCCGTGCTGTACAAGTGGCTGCGCAACTTCTACTGGCGCTTTTTTGCTCAGCAGTTCAAGCGCAGCTGCCTGCCGGACGGCCCCAAGGTGGGCAGCGTGACCCTTTCGCCCCGGGGCGACTGGCGCATGCCCAGCGATGCCTGCGCCACCCTTTGGCTGGCAGAGCTGGAGCAGCTCAAGCTCGGGGAGCAGTAAGCCATGAAGAACAAAAAGCTTTTGACCAATATCCTGTTTGCGGTGGTGGTGCTGGCCATCGCAGCGGTGCTGCTGGCCGTGCGCAGCCACAACGCCACCGGCGGAAAACTGACTGCCCAGCTGATTTACGGCGACGCGAACGCCGTGATGGACATTCCGCTGGAAAAGGACGAAACTTACAGTGTGGACACCGGTTATTATACGGTGCATATAGAGGTAAAGGACGGCAGAGCGCGGTTTATTGAATCGCCCTGCCCGGATCACATCTGCGAGGGCTTTGGCTGGCTGTCGGCGGAGGATCAGACCGCCACCTGTCTGCCTGCCCGCGCCGTGCTGACCATCGTTCCGGTGGGCTGAAAAAAGGAGTATTCTCATGTTGGACGAAAACGAGCATTCCCGCAAGGAGGACGGTCGTTCCTTGCATCGTCTTTTGCACAAGGCTGAGCAGCAGGACGCTACTGTAGTGGTGGACAGCGCCGCGTTTTTCTCGGAGCTGCCGCCGGAGCAGGCTGCGCCGCCCCGCCGCCCGCAGCAAAACACCCGCCGCAACACTGCTGGCGGGGAGAATGGGGCGTACCAGCCCCCGAAACGAGGGAAGATCTTGCTGATCGTACAGGCAATTTTAAGCGTTCTGGCGCTGGTGCAGCTGTGGCGCACCCAGATGCTGCCGGTGCTGTATCTGGTGGTGCTGGCGGCGCTGCTGGTGCTGCTGTGGCTGCTGGTCAAGCGCTGTCAGGAGTACAAAACTGCAGGCACAGTGTCCCGGGTGTTCTCGGTGGTGCTGTGCGCCGCCATGGCGGTGGGCTGCGTGTGGGCACAGCAGGGCCTCGACGCGCTGGGCAATATGACCAACGGTTTTTTGAGCAACGCCGAGGCCAATAAGATCACCAAAGAGCCTTTTGTGCTGTACCTGAGCGGCGTGGACACCCGCGGCGATCTGACCGAAAAAGCGCGCAGTGATGTGAATATCATTGCCGCAGTGAACCCCGTTACCAAGCAGGTGGTGCTGATCAACACCCCGCGCGATTATTATGTGGACCTTGCCGGAACAAACAGCAAGGATAAGCTGACCCACGCCGGGCTTTACGGTGTGCAGACCAGCATGGACACCCTCGGCAACCTGTACGGTGTGAACGTGGAGCACTATATCCGCATCAATTTTGCAGGGTTTATCGACATTGTTGATGCGCTGGGCGGTGTGGACGTGTATTCCGATCAGGCGTTCACCTCGGTGGGCAGCCCCGGTTACTACGACCCCACCACCTTTGTGGAGGGCTGGAACCATCTGGATGGTAAGGCTGCGCTGGCTTTTGCCCGCGAGCGCCACGCTTTCAAGACCGGCGATGTGCAGCGCGGCATCAACCAGATGAAGGTGATCGACGCCATGCTGAACAAGATCAAGTCCCCGGCGCTGCTGATGGGCTTTACCAAAATTCTGGACGCTGTTGCTGACAGCTTTGTCACCAGCCTTTCCCAGAACCAGATCAGCGCACTGGTGCGGATGCAGCTGAGCGATTTTGCAGAGTGGAACATTGAAAGCTACACCGTTACCGGCTCCTCCGGCAGCAGCACCAAGTGCTACTCTGCCAAGGGGCAGAAGCTCTATGTCATGAAACCGGACGAAAACTCCGTGGCAAAGGCCAAGGAGATGATCGCGGCGGTGCTGGGCGGCGAGGGCACGGTAAGCTCCACCACCCAGACCCCGGAAAAGACGGACGTGTACACCCCCACCGCCGACCCCGATGCCGCTGTCTCTGTGCCTGAGACGCCCGCCGACAGCGTGATCGTGGAAGAACCGGTGGAAAGCGTGCCCGAACAGTCTGGTGAGCAGCCTGCGGAGCAGCCCACCGAACAGCCGGCAGAGCAGCCTGCGGAAACGCCCGCCGAGCAGCCCGCTGCCACCGAGACGCCCCAGCCGGAGACCCCCGCCGAGGGCGGCAGCACCGAGACGCCCGCCGTCAGCCTGCCCACGCAGGAGCAGGTAGAGCAGACCGCAGGCTCGCTGTACAGTGCCGCTTCCACCGTGTTGGATGCCATCCTTGGCGGCAGCGGGAACTGAGCAACCCTTTTGCGTAAACAACAAAGAGGTCACTGCACAAATCCTGTGCGGTGGCCTCTTTTTACGTTGCTGCAACAAAAAAGCTGCCTGCATAGCAGCAGACAGCGCAAAAACACAAAAGGGAAAACGAGATAGACCGTAAGCCGGGTTCTGTATTAAACGACGATCTGTCTAGGCCTGCCATTGCTGACAGGCTCGTGCCGCCTTCGGGACACGCGAGCAGCGCTGTACGTCCCATATAGGCGTTGCTTCCGGTAGGGTTTACAAAGCCGCATGGTCACCCATGCGCTGGTGAGCTCTTACCTCGCCGTTTCATCCTTACCGCATTGCTGCGGCGGTTTGTTTTCTGTTGCACTTTCCCTAAGGTCACCCTCGGCTGCCGTTAGCAGTTACCGTGCTCTGTGAGGCCCGGACTTTCCTCAGAGCGGTCAAAGCCGCCCCGCCGCCGTATGTTCCACTCGTTTTCCGTTCCTCATGATACCATAAAAAAGTAAGATTTGCAAGTGAAACGAATTTTTGTTATAATATCATTTGTATTTTTTGTGGATTTTGCAGGGGAGGGGCAGGCCATGCAGCTGTATTTTGCCGTGCCGGATACGGCTACCACCCACGAGGGGGTGCTGGTGCGCAGCTTTCTGCGCCAGTGTGCCGTCTCTACCGACCTTGCCCGGGCGGTCAAGTTCCGGGGTGGCGGCTTTTTTGCGGACGGTGTGCCTGTGCTGGCAAACCGGCGCATCTTTCCCGGGCAGGTGCTCTCCTTTGCGCTGCCGCCGGAAGGGGACGGTGTGACCCCGCAGCCGGAGATCCCGGTCAAGGTGGTCTACGAGGACGCCTTTGCTGTGGTGCTGGAAAAGCCGCCGCAGCTGGCGGTGCACCCCACCCTGAACTACCCCGGCGGTACGCTGGCAAACGGCTACGCGGCGTGGGCGGCTGCCCACGGCCACAGCCCGGTGTTCCGCCCGGTGAACCGCATTGATAAGGACACCAGCGGCCTTGTGCTGGCGGCGAAAAACGCCTACGCCGCACCGCTGCTGGCAGGCGGGGTGGCAAAGCTGTACTATGCCGTTGCGCAGGGCGCGCTGCCGCCGGGGGAAGGAGTCATCGATGCACCCATCGGCCGCCGGGGCGACAGCATCATCGGGCGCTGCGTCACCCCCGAGGGCAAGCCCAGCCGCACGGAGTATACTATTATAAAGGAAGAAAACGGTCTTAGCCTTGCAGCCTGTGTGCCGGTGACCGGCCGCACCCACCAGATCCGGGTGCATTTTGCGTCTATTGGCCATCCGCTTGCCGGGGACGACCTTTACGGCGGGCACCGTGACCGCATTGCCCGGCAGGCGCTCC
>ERZ827516.2793-NODE-2793-length-11923-cov-117.030839_pt1 | contig 11923 bp, 8 predicted proteins | sample MGYA00519703_ERZ827516 | MGnify/ENA primary metagenome ERZ827516 (study PRJEB31778, sample SAMEA3449337) | human gut metagenome | biome: human gut; feature: human-associated habitat; material: faeces | place: United Kingdom | collected 2010/2012 ...
GCAAGGGAAAGCCTTGTACATGGCGAAGGGAAGCAGTTAGATAACTTAATACAAATAATGGAAAATGTGTGAGACATTATGAGAAGTCCTGAGCAAGTATTAAAAGCTTTAAACAAGCATGGTAAAGTTTCGGATTACAAGTTCGAAAGGCTGTACCGTATCTTATTCAATGAGGAGATGTTTCATGTTGCTTACCAGCGTATTTACGCCAAACCAGGCAATATGACACCCGGTACGGATGGGAAAACCATCAATCGGATGAGTCTTCAAAGAATAAACAAAGTCATTGCATCTTTGAGAGATGAGTCTTACAAGCCTAATCCGGCAAAAAGGATATACATACCCAAGAAAAACGGTAAGAAAAGACCGCTTGGAATTCCTTCCTTTGAGGACAAACTTGTACAGGAGGTGGTGCGCATGATTCTTGAAGCCGTCTATGAAGAGGTGTTTGCAAACACCTCACATGGATTCAGACCAAACAGAAGCTGCCATACCGCATTGACCCATATCCAAAAGACATTTACAGGTACAAAATGGTTTGTGGAAGGAGACATTAAAGGATTCTTCGACAACATAGACCACAATGTATTGATTGCAACTTTGCGGAAACGGATTGCCGATGATAGATTTCTAAGGCTTATCCGCAAGTTGTTGAATGCGGGATATATTGAAGACTGGAAGTTTCATAATACAAACAAGGGAACTCCACAAGGCGGTAATATCAGTCCTATACTGGCAAACATTTATCTTGATAATTTTGACAAGTATATGGAAGAATACGCCCTACGCTTCAATAAGGGAAAAGAAAGACACATCACCAAAGAATACAAGCAACTTAGCGATAAGATGCAACGCATCCTTAAAAGCATCAAGAACATACAGGATGCAGATGTCAGATTACAGCTTAGGGATGAGTATGAGAAACTGAGACGTGAAAGGCAAAAGATTGAGAGCAGAGACAGTATGGATGAAACATACAGAAGGCTTCGATACGTAAGATACGCAGATGATTTCCTCATTGGTGTTATCGGAAGCAAGGCAGAGTGCGTTAAAATCAAGTCGGACATTACCAAGTATATGGAAGAAAACCTCAAGCTGGAACTGTCACAGGAAAAGACATTGATAACAAACGCACAAAAGCCCGCGAAATTTCTTGGCTTCGATGTTTCAGTCCGTAAGTCTGATGCTATCAAGCGGGACAAGAACAATGTGCCAGCCCGTTATTACAACGGTAAGATAGTCCTAAAGGTCGCCATAGAAACGGTGCGGAACAAACTGGAAGAATACAGCGCCATCAGATACAAGGTAGAAAATGGCCGACAAGTTTGGTTTGCAAAGTTCAGAGGCAATCTTATGAAGAAGAAAATCGAGGACATAGTGGCGGCATATAACTCTGAAATCAGAGGGTTCTACAACTACTACTGCATTGCCAACAACGTGGCATACGCGCTCTCAAAGTTTGGATACATCATGGAGTACAGTATGTACCATACCATTGCAGGAAAAACCAATAGCACTGTAAGCAAAGTCATTGACAAATATAAGGTTGGGAATGACATTATAGTGCCATATCAGGATGCAAAAGGTAAATTACGGTACAGGAAATTCTATAATGAGGGATTCAAACGTAAACCACCAATGTACTATACGGAGGTAAACGACTTATCCTACACAATCGCAATTCCACAGCCGACACTTACTGAGCGATTGGATGCGAGAACATGTGAATTATGTGGAAAAGTCGGACCTGTAGTCATGCGTCATGTCAGAAAGCTAAATCAGCTTAAAGGAAAAACTGAATGCGACAGGCTGATGCTTGAAAAGCATAGGAAGACATTGGTTGTCTGTGAAAAGTGTTATGCCAAAATACACAGCCATGCTAAATAAAGTCATGTTATCAACGGAGAGCCGTATGCGTGGAGACATGCAAGTACGGTTTGGGGGCAGGTACGGGAAAACCTACTGCCGAAAGGCAGTAAGGCGTTCTGTACCGAGCCTACGCGCGGGCAGGGGCGGGAACATCATCGCACTGGCGCGGGAACTCTACGCATCCGACAGCCTGCCCTACCTCTTGAAACGGATAGCGGAGCAGGCACCCAGCGTGCGCCCGGTCTCCTTCTCTTTTGGCGGGCAACCACTCTCAAAACCGAGCTTCCAGCAGTTGGAGGCGGTACCGCTTTCTTCCCCCGCCCTATTGTCCTATCTGCGGCAGAGGAGGATAAATACGGAACTGGCAAAAAGAGAATGCAGGGAGGTGCGCTATCTGACTGGCGGCAAACCCTACTTTGCCGTTGGTTTTCCCAACCGTTCGGGAGGCTACGAGATACGCAACAAGCTCTTCAAGGGCTGCATAGCACCGAAGGACATCACCCACATACGGCAGGAACAGCCGAAGGAGACCTGCTACCTCTTCGAGGGCTTCATGGATTACCTCTCCTTCCTCACCCTGCGGCTGGAAAGGTGTCCTGACCGCCCCGACCTTGACGGGCAGGACTACATCGTACTGAACTCGACTTCCAACCTCTCCAAGGCAATCCGACCATTGGACGGTTACGGGCGCATCCATTGTTTCCTCGACAACGACAAGGCGGGAATGGAAGCTGTTCAGGAACTGCGGGAGGAATACGGATTGCGCATCCGGGACGCGTCGCACATATACGGAGGCTACAACGACCTGAACGACTTCCTGCGGGGTAAACAGAACGGACAATCCGAACGGAGGCGTGAGAAGCCGGAACCGGAGAAAAGCCAACAGAAGGCAGAGCAACCGAAAAAGAAAAACGAAGGTATCAGGATGTAACCGTACAGCCACCGGAAGGCTTTGAAAAAAGCCATAGCTCATTAGGGCTTTTTCTTCACGCAATGCACGCATCGCTAAAAAAGCCCCAATGAGCAAAAGGGACGCCGCCCCTTTTGAAACCCCGGAGCCATGCGGCATGGGAGCAAGGCAGGGGAAGTATTAACCGAAAAAAATGTATTACAGTTATGGGATATGCAGTTTTGCATTTGGAAAAGGCAAAGGGTGCGGACGGCGCAATGTCCACACACATAGAACGTACCGTCCACCCGAAGAACGCGGACAGAATGCGCACGCACCTGAACCGGGAACTGGTGCAGTTTCCCGAAGGAGTGAAGAACCGCACGCAGGCGATAGCGCACCGGATAGAGACGGCGGGCATCAGACGCAAGGTGGGCACCAACCAGGTAAGGGCAATCCGGGTGCTGCTCACCGGAAGCAACAAGGACATGAAGCAAATGGAAGAGGACGGGAGGCTTGACGGCTGGTGCAACGACAACCTGAAATGGCTCCGGGAAACATACGGAGATCGTAACCTCGTGTCGGCAGTCCTGCACATGGACGAGAAGACGCCTCACATACACGCCACTATCGTACCGATAGTGACCGGGGAGCGCAGGAAAGCCAGAAAGGAAGAACAGAACGGGAAAAAGAAATACCGCAAGAAGAACACGCAGGATGTGCGGCTGTGTGCTGATGACGTCATGGCAAGGCACAAGCTGAAACACTATCAGGACACCTACGCACAAGCCATGAGCAAATACGGCTTGCAAAGAGGAATAGACGGTTCACTGGCAAAACATATACCGACCTCGCAATATTACAAGGAACTGGTGGAACGGCAGGACAGCCTGCAGGAGAACATAGAAACCCTGCTGGGGCTGGAAGAGGAGGCACAGAAGAAGCTGAAAAAGGTCAAGGGGGAAATCAATGTGCAGAAGATGAAGGGGGCGGCGGTGAACGCCACCACAGCCATAGCGGACGGGGTAAGTTCTCTTTTGGGCGGCAGCAAGGTCAAGAGGCTGGAAGCGGAGAATGAGGGGTTGAAGCAGGACATAGCCAATCTGCAAAGACAAGTACAAGCCGAACAGAGGGAACAGACAAGAATGGAGAACCGCCACAACAGCGAGATAATCAGGATAGATCAGAGCTACCAGCAAAAAATCAAGGAATACGACAACAGACTGGAACAGATAGACACCTATTTCCCTATCGTAACGGAACTGCTGCCCATAGCTGAACAATGCAGGGAAGTGGGGTTCACCGAGGAACTGACAAGGCAAATCGTCAGCCTGCAGCCCGTAGGGTTCAAGGGCAGGCTCTATTCGAAGGAACACCGGGAAAAGTTCAGGACAGACCACTCGACGGCAACCGTAGAGAGAAATCCGCAGGAGAAAGGAAAGTTCCGGCTGTGCATTGACGGTATGCCCATACTCGAATGGTTCAGGATGAAGTTTCAGGAACTCAAAGAAAAGCTGGGTGTAAGCCACGCCCAAAAAGAAGAGGACACCCCCAAAAGGGGATTCAGGTTATAAAACACAAGAAAATGAGAAAATTCAAATATATTTAGTTGGGGTTATTTAATTATTTTTCATATTTTTGCATCGGATTGAGCAAAACTCTCTCCAAAACATATTAGAATTTTTAGAAGCGTTATGCTTATCGTTCAGTCGGAAACCTAGGAAATTTCCCAGACATACAAACGATGATAGCATAGTGGTTCTCACGCTATAGCGTGGGCTGCTATTGGTACATCTGTTTGTATAGGCTTTCCTAGGGCCTCCGATTGAAGATGTGAGCATTGCAGTTCCACGCTTGAACCGAATATTGCAAAATATCAATCTGATTATCAAATATTAACATCGGAAATCGTATGATAATGATACCATATAGTTCCCGATATTTGTGAGGATTAGCCTATTCTTTCTTGTGCAACCTCAATGGCTTTTCGCTTTAATTCGTCTTCATCTTCTATAGCATCCAATACTTTGTCTGCCAGCCATAGTGTAAGAAGTTCATTTTTATCAATATTGAAATACTCAGCTAATTGTATTACTTGTGTCCGTTTGGCATATCTATCGCCACGCTCTATTTTGCTAAACATTGGAGTGTCTATATCAAGCAAAGCTGCCAATTGCCTTTGTAGCACACCGTGTTCTTCTCTCAACTCTTTTATTTTGTCTCCTAATAACATGGTCTTTATTCTTTTCAGTTCAGTATGTATTTTCGTCGAAATTCGATGGATTTAAACATTTTTGACGGAATAGGCTGTCATTATCCGCTATAATATGACGGAATCCGTTATAAATTCCGCTATAATTAGCGAAAACCGCTATATCTGTTGTGGTTATTCTTTCAAGAACCAAGTTCGCCCATTAGCAAAAATAAGTTTATCTACACTTAGAGCATTAAGAATGTCTCCTAATATCCTCAATTGCTGTTCCCGTGTTTTAGCTTGCGGCATTACATCTTTGATGTATTCGTAGATGCCATCACGTTTGGCGCCATCTGATCCTGCATTCTTAAGATATTGCAAAACCATTTGTTTAATTTTGTCCTTATCAAGTCCTTTTTGCTTGGTGTAACCTTGCAATTGACGAGTAGCTTTAGCAACTCCTAAAGAAATTGTATAATTGGGAGCATCGCCCTCAATAAGTCCCCTGTTCAGCAAGTCTTTTGCAACATCTTCATGTATGAATCTGCCTTTCTGTACAGCGTCGAGAGATATGCAATCCCATAATGACAGAGTGTTGTCGGTCTTCAATAAATCCGTATATCGCTTATTGATCTCGTTACCATATATGCGTACTACAACCTTCTTTTTCGCCGCATCAATCTCGTAGTCCGGCATCGGAAAGTGTCTGCGCCATTGTTCATTAAACATTTTCTTGATGCCACGACTTACGGTATCAATCATATTGAAGTCCACCATTGCCTTGCATAGGCATTCATTGCGGAAATAGGTCTGAGATTCCTCATTTCTCAAAGCATTTTCCAAAGTTCCGGGGATGAAAGTACCGGCGTTGGAATAATATAGATAGCCGGGATTCTCAACGAAATTGACACGCTGTTGCATCGTGTAATCTTGATGAGCAATACAGTTATGAAGTGCTTCGCGTATAGTGTAGTCATCATACTGCTTCATTGTATCTGGGAAAAGCGTACCACCAGGCATTTCACGCAAAGTCAGATTTTCAATCTTTGAGAGAATTTCATCTACTGTCAGTATGAATGGAACAGTGAAATGTTCGTAGTCAACCACATCTTGATTTGCATCCCTGCGTGTCCAGGTTACCTGAGCGACAACAGGGCGCAGTTTAAAGGCTGATTCGTATTTGCCTAACAATATGATAGCGGCACGAGTGATGCTTCCATTTCTTGTTAGTCCGCATTTGCCAAGAAATGTCTGAATATCCCAAGCATTTACCTCGGATTCGGGAATACGGCTATGTACCTTCTTAAACATTTTGCGGGCTTTAGCTATAGCAACTTCGTCAAGGTCATCTATCGTTGCATCAGGAACAATCTGTGCAGACCAATCTGTTTCACCAAATATTGGCTCATCAAGAATGACATTCATGCGTTCAGTGGTCAACTCTACAAGAGAATCTTCAATTCGCTGCCATGCTTTGTTATGAGCGTAAACAGGCAATTTGGGACGATGCTTGGGAATATGTATTACCCAAACTTTCTTGTTAGTGTCATCGGTAACAAACTCTTCAATATCGAGACCTTCTGTCGAAAGATTAACACATCGTTCCGTTAAACGAAGAATTGCCTTTTGCCAGTCATAATTATAGGTATCCGTCCCGACAATTTCCAAAGAACTGTCATGTACCCCTATCACTAAATGGCCTCCTTCCATATTGGCAATAGCCGACACATATGAGATGACATCGTTTTTCTCATCCCCACAGAACGAGTTCTTCAAATTCTTGAATTCCTTCCATTCGCAACGAGCATTCTCTTGTGGATAGTTGCGAAGGAGATATTGTTGTAGTTCTGACTCTTGCATAATTACCCAATTATACTTTCACTTTCATCATTATGTTTCTCAGCATTTCGGATGACGCATTCTTTACTTGTATTGGCATAGCAGTAGACACAGAAATGACGACAAGTATTATACATGCCGATGTCCTTGCTGACCATACATCCACATACCTTACGTTGCCCTGTATCCTTTACATTACGCACCTTCTCTGGTATTGGTGGCAAATTACCAAACAAGTCTTTTTCTGGTAATTTCAATGTATGTAGATAATAGACAAGTTCCTTATCGTCAGCAAAAATGCGTTTCATCAATTCGCCATCAATGCAACGATTGTGTTCTATCCCGTATTTTTCAAGGTCAATATTTTCAGCACAAGTGGCGATTTCAACATCCCAACCATCTTTGTGCCAAGCTTCACGAATCTTTTGAAGACCTTCTACAATTTCTATTCGTTGAGCAAGGTTGGCTTCGGCATTCTCCACATTCTCCTTTGTAAAGAGCATACTTTCCTTAACAAGATTGTTTTGAACCTTGCGATATGCTTTTACATCAACGAAACTGAATACAAGCTTATTTGTGTAACCTTTCAGTTTATTTCCAATGCGCCAAATGCGCGTCAAGAGGTCACGAGGAGCAATGTTTGGCGTAATTATTAAAGGATCAAAACGCCAGATTACTTTCTCCTTACCAATCATATCAGAAAGTTTCTTGAATGTCTCAACTCTGTTTTCGACAGACGAAACATTAGGCTCAAAACCTTCTTTTACATAATCGTTGAGTGTAACCTGAAAGTAGTAGTGTATTCCTTTTTCGTCAAGCTCATGAAGGTATGGGAGAATCGGCTTTGGGTTTTTTGTCCAGAAAATCACCACCTTGCAGTTTTTGAACGAAATATACATTTTCTGCTGGTTGAACGGATTATACCAAGCACAATACCCTTTAGCCAAGCGGTTGAAGAACCACTTGGCATAAAAGGCAGGAATATCGGTTGAACGACTTGCAGAGACAATGACAGGAGCTGTAGCTTCTACTTGTTCACCTGTATCGTTCGTGATAATAATTTTACCTATTGGCATAACGATTAAATAAATCTTGCATTAACTGCTCAAAGTACTGTTTATTCTCATAAGTTCCCTCTACGATAGGAGGATAACCACCTTTATCATAAAAACACCAATGCTTAAAATGATCAATGGTTGATCTATTATCTGTAGGGTTATCCAATGGATTAGAACAGTATTTACCACCAGGAGCATAACCTTTTTGAAATGTTATTACCTTTCTGGAAAGCGTTTCTCGCATTTTTATAGGTAGGTAGTTTCTTGAAAGGATAAAATAGTTAACATTTGCATCCTCTACAAATTTAGATGATGTTGGATGTATTGGTTTCAGGTTTCGCTTTTCAACACCACCCTGCGAAATAACTTTATTTCCTTGTGGTTGTGGATGCGAAGTCGTATTTAAACTTTTAATACTTGAAATTAGTTTCTCAATCTTCTTATACGCAGCATCAGTTGGTTTCAAGAAGTTGTCAAGGATGCTCAAGAACGCTTCTGGATCTTGCCTTTTACTCTCAAGTTCTATAGCTTTATCAATATTTTCTTTTTGGGTCTTTAAGCCTTCCTTACCTACAATCGAATAAATTTTACTACGGAATTGTTCTGGTGTATAAGAGCCCTCATCTCCTGCAAAATTAACAGCATCAAGAGCTTTGTACGCTTTAGTTGTAGTAATACGTGAGAAACTACTAAAAATATACATAAAAGCTTTAGGACTTTGAACTATATTTTCAAGTTCAACAGCCTTATTTATTGCCTCAACAACTTTCTGCTGTTTTACAACTTTTGACTCTACATTATTTAGATTCTCAATAATCTTAGATCCCAACTGACTTTCTACAATAACTGAAGTATTATTGCTCGCTTTTGGTAAGACTGCATCCTTTATTTCTACTCCATTAAGCATTCGCCAAACATTACTTGCAAATGATTGATAATAATCCTTATTGCCATTAATCAATACAGACGTAAATGTCTTTGGCAGAGACGTAAAACCTCTTGTGGCACCATAGATGCCATAAGCTAACTTATAATTACAGAATCCTACTTGTACAAGGTACTCTACCAAGCGATCAATGTTATCGCCTTTCTGACAGAATGCAGCAAACGATGAAAGTACATCATTTTCAATAGCGAATAAGTCAAAGGCGGAGTTCTCCTGAAAATGATTAAGTAATGCTCCAACATAAGCAGATGCAGGATTTGAGTCCCATTTATCTCCAAGCATGTTCCTTAGAATCATACCTCCATTATATGCCTGTGCCAAAGGTTCTTCTACGCCATTTTCTTCCATTACAGATTTGTACTCTGCCATAAACTGGGAGCAAATAAGGTTCTTATAGAAAGAACTTTGGTAAGATGTGTCCAAAATATGCAAAGACAGATTATCATCAACATTCAGCAATTCCTCAATGGCATACTTTTCACGTTGAGCATTATCTTTTGCTTCCAATTTACGAATGGCGCTATTCATATTGTCTGTGACACGAGAAAACGTCTCTGGGGAAACATACTCTAAACAACTCCACAATTCGTTTGCATCATAGACTCTACGAAGAGGAAGTTTGTTACAGAATGCGTCATAAACACCCCAGTAGTGCAAAAGATTCTTGGCATCTTTTGTAGAAAGACCTTGCGGATTGTCAGACAATTTTAACTCTAATAAATTTTTGTTCCAAATGGTATCTTCATCTATTGAAGAATAGATTTCATTAAACACTCTGATTCCATTCAAGATAGCATCGTCTTGTGCCTGAGTGGGTCTTTTATCAGGAGAATTTACAACAGCAGAAAGCGTGTTACGAAGTTTTCTTGATAAAGCTTTCAATTTGCCAACCTCGTTGCTGACCGAGCTATTAGCACCTATTAGATAACAATAAATGAAACCTTTAATTCTGTCTAGCAGAACGTCTCTACTAACATCTATAGGTTCATTCTTGATCTTGAAATTTACATATAAAGGATTCCATAAGAAATCATCTTTTTCAGATTGAGTAAATAAATCTTTGGCAACGCCAAAAAATGTTTTTTTCTCTTTGGGTTTAACACCTATGTTAGGAGCATAAAGCTTATAGAACTTATTCTCCAGACTTTGTTCTGCCTTTGACAATACACCCTGACGCTCCTGATAACTATTAAAATAGATACGACAATGAAAAGGGTTAAGGTTGATGGTATGATAGCAGAGATAGGCCTCTACTCCGTCATGTTCCTTAGCCTTCTCAAAGAATCCATCTTTATAGTCATCAGTTTCTATCTCAATAACCATAGGATAGTTCTCAAGGTCATTTTCTTCAATCTCGAACCTTGGATATTTACTGTACAATATTATTACTTGGTCTTTGTCGTTCGCGCAGACAGGATAGAAGCGTTTGTTACCAAAGCCGCGTCTTGCGTAAAATCCTAAGGGCGAAATTGACTCTGAAGACAATATGTTATTGAAATTCAGAGTACAGGTTGGTATGTATAATTTCATAATTATCCTCGTTTTTTAGGAGTTGACAAACCTCATAGTGTTAATTTGGGACCGCTCGTAAGACTCGTATCATAAAGCGAAGTAGGTACATCATCAAAAAGACTGGAAAGATTGCCTGAGTGCATTATATACAAAGCACGATAGGTTCTTGTTACGGCCACATATAGTGGATTTCGGTTTGCATCGTCTTCAACAGTACATTCAGGAATGAAAACATGTTCAAATTGAAGTCCTTTAGAACTATGGTAGGTCATCATCTTTGGATTGTCTGAAGAAAAATCTAGATCCATAAACTGTCCATACTTAGCTTCAACGTTAAGACCATGATTCTTGAAATATTCATATGCACGCTCTACTTCATCATTGTGTCTAAATAGGATGCCGACATCCTCCATGTTTTTGTTTTGAATAAGCGAAATGATGGCATCATACTGTTCAGTAATGTTATTGTACTTGATAATCTTTGGCTTTTCAACACCCTCTTCAGTACAACGCTCTTCAAGTTCGTCACTTTCGGAATTTAGATACTGTGCAAGACGGGCTATCTTTTTGGGTAATCGATGATTGAACACAAGCTGTTCGACAGGGAACTTAGTAAAATACTGTATATCCTCCATTGAAACAGTTTGCTTATCTTTAATAAAAGTATAAAGTTGTTGAGCCGAATCACCATACAACAATAATGCTTTTTTTGCCTTAGAACGGAATAGTTCTATATCCTCTTTGGAAAAATCTTGTGCTTCATCCACAATAATATAATCAGCACTTGGACATCCAGCTCTATTCTGCCAATGCCAATGATAATCAACATTTCGTTGTGGAATACCTACCTGTGAAATGCCATCAGCCATATATTGCATTAGTGCTTTAGTGAACACAATGTAAAGATAGGTACCCTTATGCTCATCTTGTATTTGTTTTGCCTTCCACAAGGCAAGAATGGACTTTCCGCTACCAGCACACCCTTTAACAATGTAGGAGTTATCTGTTTTCTTGTTAATCACCTTTACCTGGTAATCATCAAGTTCGGAATCTTTAACGTAAAAACTTCTCTTAGCCATGATTAGATTTATAGATTTATGTTAAAACTATCAATTATTATTTTATTGTTTTTAGATCGACTGCAAATTGCCAAACCATCATTTTGCTTGTATTTGGTGGGGTGTATGACGTGGATAAGGTTTGCTGTTTCCATCCCTTGCATGATAGCTGTCTTAAGCGGTTTCTTACACAGCACTCGATAACACACCCTGCTTTCGTCATTTGATTTGTGAGAATGACTTACGCTGAATGTTTGCTGCATAAAGCAAAAGTCTCTACATCCATCATGACAAGCACACGACAACGGTAGAAGCGTCTCAATGGTTCTGCTTTTACAAACATAGTCATTTATTGTATTATTCATCAATTGAGGATAGAAGTATCCTGAATGTTCGTCTTTAGTTGTTACATCAAGCATTATAAGCAAACCATTTTCATGAAGAAAAGCCGTAAGTTTCTTTGCCATTATTGCGTATGCATTTATTGGTAGGACTTCTTTAGAAATTAAGGTGAGTTCTATCAATTCAATTTATCCTCTTGTATCAGACAGCAGAACT
>ERZ827516.2794-NODE-2794-length-11916-cov-4.031616_pt1 | contig 11916 bp, 7 predicted proteins | sample MGYA00519703_ERZ827516 | MGnify/ENA primary metagenome ERZ827516 (study PRJEB31778, sample SAMEA3449337) | human gut metagenome | biome: human gut; feature: human-associated habitat; material: faeces | place: United Kingdom | collected 2010/2012 ...
ACCGGTTCGCCGGTCCTCGCCCCAGCTCCGTGGCCACCAGTTTCGGAACCCTCATCCATGCGGTTGCGCAGCAAGGCAGCGAGGAAGGGCTGGACCATCTTTCCCACAATGCCCAGGCGTTGGCCGCACTGGGCTTGGACTCCACGGCCGGCGCGGAACGTCGCATCGAGGCTGTCTCGGCACGGCTTAATGCCATCTATCAGAGCAAACGTCCTGATCCGAATGCCATAGCCGACACCCGGAACCGCTATGAGGCCACCCGTAAGGACGAGTCCGCGGCGGATACCCTGCGCAACATCGCCGATTACTTTGTGCGCAGCGACGCCGATCCGGAAACGTATCTTGGCAAGAACTCCAGCAACTTCAGCATTGGCGCATTGGCCGGTGCCGAATGCGAACGGGAGTTTGCCGCACGATTCGATGTGCGTGACATACTCGACGCATACAATGCCGTGCCCGGCCTGCACCCAATCGGTCGGAACACGCTGGTCCGTCTGATGGGAGCACTGGTCGGAGGGTGGCCGGAAGGCATGGACGAGCATCTGACCGTGAGACTGTCCGGGCGCATCGACCGTATGGAAACCCGCGTACTCGCAGACGGCGGCGAATGCATTCGCCTCATTGACTACAAAACAGGCAGAACGCCCACGGTCAAACAGATTTTCAATGATTTGCAGCTCGTGTGCTATCAGCTTGGCCTCGTGTTCCCCGAAGACGGGCCGCGCGGTGCCAAGGCACTTGCCGCAATGCCGCATATCAGCCAAAGCGTGCTATTCCATGTCGGGCAGAATGCGGCACCAGCCAGAAGCTACGCTCCGGAAGGTGCCTTCCAGCCGCCGCTGTTCACTGATGGCTCGTTGAATGCCGAACCGTTCACGCCCCGATACTGGTATAAAGACCCCAACCGTTTCTTCGACATACCCGCCATAGATCCGGCTACTCCTCCCGAAGGTGTGAGTGCCGAAGCGTGGGCGCAATTCGCCGCGCTCGCCGGTACGCAGACGTTATGGTCGCTGACCATGATCGCCCGCGTATTCTATGCCGCGGCGGCCAGCAGATCAGCCATCATCGAGGCCCATCCGCAAGACACCCATATCGGATTCTGCCGTATGAAGAACGTCTGCCCTGCCTGTGCAGGCCAGATCGACACGATTTTCGAAACGAGGCAAGCATGAGCACGTTCACTCCCAGTGCGGAACAGGCCGCCATCATCGATGCGCCAGTCGATGCTGACGTATTGGTGGTTGCCGGTGCCGGTTCCGGCAAAACCTTTACGATGACCCAACGCATCATCGCGCTTATCAATCGAGGTGTGGCACCTGAACGCATCCTGGGCCTGACCTTCACACGCAAGGCCGCAGGCGAACTGCTGGAACGCGTCTCCGCCGCAGTGGCCGGTGATATGGCGGGCTCTACGACCGCCACGGTGTCTGATCGGGCATTCCTCAAGCCGGCCATTTTCACGTATGACGCCTTCTTCCAGACCATCGTGCGCCAATATGGACTGCTTGTCGGATTCGATCAGAACACGCAACCATTGAGCGCAGCCGGAGCGCTTCAACTGGCCACCGAAGTCATCGACAGTCACATGGATCTGGCGTTCAGTGAGGATTTTGGCGCCTTCTCCAGTTTGGCGAACCGTGTTCTGGCGTTGTCGGATGCCATTGGCAGTGCCATGATCGGTGCCGGCTGCACCAGCTTCGATGATGCGATCAATCGAGTACGGCAATGGGATTCGGCATTCATCAATCGATTGCAACAAGCCGTTGCAGATGAACCCATGCCCGAGGACGAGCCGAAAATCCCCAAGATCAAACGACTGAAGAAAGATACCGACGCCAGCTGGCAAGCCAAGCTCGATGACCGTGCCGAACATTTGCACGCCCGCTGCACCTATCATTGCGGTGCGCTGCTGGAGACCACACGCAAACGCGATATTCTGCTCCAGCTGGTGGAGGCCTATGCCCAAGCCAAGCGGGAACGCAATATGGCCGAATTCTCCGACTTCACCATTGCCGCGTATCAGCTTATCGAGCGCTTCCCCTCCATCGGAGAGCGTACGCGCCGCAGGTACAGCCACGTGCTGCTCGACGAATATCAGGACACCTCCACCACGCAGGCCGCTCTGCTGGCAGCACTGTTCCACGTGGATGCGTCACAGAGGTCCGCCGTCAACGCGGTGGGTGATCCGTTCCAGTCGATTTACGCATGGCGTGGTGCCAGCCCTGGTGCATTCCGTATGTTCCAGCAAGATTTCCACCTGTCTGCCGGATACAAGCCATTCCCGCTGTCCGTCACCAGGCGAAACAGCCGTATAGTGCTCGAAGCCGCCAATAATCTCACGCTGCCGTTGCGCTCCAATCCGTCGCGTCCTTCCAGCTCATTGATGCGTGAGGTCGATGTCTCATCGCTCGACCCCATGCCTGATGCCCCCGAAGGAACATTGGGAGTACTGGGCTTCGCCACGGCCGGGCAGGAGATCGACGCCGTAGTGCGTTTCTGCAAGACGGCCATCGCACGGCACCGTTCCGCAGCCGAACAACAGGAACAGATGCCGGGCGAACAGAAAGCGCCGGTCGCCGTGCTGTTTCGGTCCAAATCACATATGCCCGAATATCAGGCGGCATTGGAACAGGCCGGATTGACCACATTCGTGGTCGGCTATTCCGCGCTGTTGGAACGTCCGGAAATCCGCGATCTGATGGCGTTGCTGCACGTGGCCGCCGACCACACCGATACGGGATCGCTGATGCGCTTGCTGGCCACGCCACGATTCACCATGTCCGCAGCGGATTTGACCATGTTGGCCCGTTTTGCTGAAGAACAGAACACGGAACAACGCTTCCAAGCATTGGTGCAGGCCGGCCTTGCCCAACCGGATACACCAGCGAATGAATGGGCGGCTGTGGTGCGTGAGTACCGCGATCAGGTGGCCAATGCGGTATTCCTGCCAGACGTATTGCTACGCGGCGACCTGGTAAAACTGCTTGAACGGTTGAGCGCACACGGGCGCAACGCCATAACCCGGGCCGCGGTGATGCTCCGTCAGGTGCATGATGCCGTCGGGCGGCCACTGGGCGACGTGATTCGCGCCGGCATAGAAGCGTTGGATCTTGACATCGACACCGTATTGGCCGGTGTGCTGCATAATCCGCAGCACCGCGCCAATCCCGCTTTGGCGCATATGCCTATGGATGCGATTGTGGATTTGGTGGATACGTACACGCAAGAGATTGCCGCTGAGCAAACTCCCTCGTTGCATGGGTTCATCACATGGGTGGATCATCTGGCTTCGGTGGAGGATGAAGCCGCCAGTCTCCCTGACGCTCCGGTGGATGTGGAACTGATGACCGTACACCAGTCCAAAGGGTTGGAATGGGATGCCGTTGCGGTAGTGGGGCTTACCGCCGTCGGATTCCCCAGCAATCAGGGCGACCATCTCAAGATCGTGCTGGACGAGCACCATACGGGAGGCACCGAGCAAGGTCACTGGACCGCACCCGAATATCATGAGACCGCCGACTCCTGGCTCACCAACCCCACCGCCGTACCCGTGCCTATGCGTGCCGATGCCGGCATTCTGCCGCGATTCCCCCATGATGCCGATGTGGAAGCCGACCCCATCGCATCGTTGGCGGCTTTGGATGATGTGGAGCTTATTGATGATGAAGTGTTCGGCTCCATGCGCGAATTCGGCGATGGCGTGGAAGAAGTGGATGCATCCGGCTGGTATTTGACGCAGGCGGAGGAATATGGGCGCCGGCTGCATGCCGACGAACGTCGATTGATGTATGTGGCGCTTACCCGTGCGCGAGAAGATGCCCTGATGACCTATTGCGCCTATACGGGCGAATCCGGGCGGGACCCGTCAGTGGTGCCCAAAGGCTCTCGCGCCGCTCAGCCATCCAATTTCTGGCTTGAAGTGCATGACGCGCTCCAAGCCCGTGAACATGCGATATCGGCTCAGGACTGTGTGGAACGGCTGCAAGCCGCCAATGCCGGGAAGCCCATGCTGATCTCGGCGCAAGGCGAAGCGATTGCCACTCCCGAAGGGTTCTTTATCGGAGAGCATGCCGCGGCATACGGTGACGCCGTGGTGGGGGAGGCATGGCAGACGCCGATTACGCAGACGGATGCCGCTGTCGAATTGCCGTGGCCGGCTACCCTCAGCGACGCAGTGCATGAACAGCTGTCACGTGGCATCGATGTTATCGCCGCAGATTCCTCGTCACTTGAGCAGCACCAAGACGCCGGTCCACTGCTGCAACGGGCGCAATTGCTGGTGGACGACGCCGATTTGATGGCCGATGCCGCCAGCGGCCAGTCGCTTGATGAGGCAGTCAAAGCCAAGGCGCAACGCGTTCTGGCTGCAGGACGCCAGAACGTGACAAGCCTGCAAGCCCGCGTAGGTGGCATGAACGAACGGGAGGAGCGCCTCTACTGGCGTAGCATTATCCGCCCGATTCCGCGCATATCGTCTCCGGCGGCCGAGGCCGGCACGCAGTTCCATGCGTGGGCTGAGCAATTCATCAATGCCGGTAAGCCGGATGAAGCGGTACTGGCATATGAAGCCGAATCAAGTATGCCGCATACAGGTCAGGATGCGGGATTCGTTTCCCGGGAAGCCATGTTGGCCGATTTGGCCGAACGGGAGCGGCAATGCCGCAAGCCATCCACACGGCAGCCCGCTGTCCCACAGCCCACGGCTCAACAATCCGCATCCGCCGTATCCGCCGCCTCCGCCACTTCCATAAGTAGCGACAATGCCACCGAGTCCAAGCTGGTGGCGTGGCAGCGCAGACTGGCCGAATCATCGTGGGCCAAGCGCATCCCGGCGTGGACGGAGCGTGCCATCGTCGTGGACGTGCCGGGCGTGGGCCTGGTCAATGGCAAACTCGATGCGGTATTCATCGGTGGACTTGACCCGTCCAGCACCACCGCACGCTTTACCGTGGTCGACTGGAAAACCGGTCGTCGGCCCACCAAGCCAGACGACATCACCCGCAAACTCGCCCAGCTCGACATGTACCGACTGCTGCTGGCAGCGGTCGAAGGTGTGGAATTGGACAGTATCGACGCCACTCTCTACTATGTCAGTGAGCCCGACGAGGGCTTGCGCGAGCTTCACGCCCGCGCGAAAACCAAACAGGAAATCCTTACCGAGTTGAGCTCCGGCATTCCCGAACAATCTGACAACGACTGAGCCCAAAGGCTCATGACCTGTACAGCATCGGACGGCCTTCACCGGCGGAGAGACCTTATGCATCGCAAGGCATCTCCGACGATGAAGACGACTGGCCACGTACCGGTCCGCGGTTGAAACGCGCCGCGTGACGTTGCTTGGGAACCGCTACCCCTCGGATGGCACGTGTGGGCGGGCGCACGTGCCGGACAACGCACCAGTAAGGAGTTATTGTGTCCACGACTCGCGCGGTTTCGAAGTCGTCCGCTGCCCACTCGCCCTATCGGCGCCTGTTCATGCTGCCCGGAGCCAAGGCGTTCTGCCTGTCCGGTGCGGTGGCACGATTGCCGATCTCCATGATGAGTCTCGGCATCGTTCTGGCGCTCAACCATCTCTACGACAATTGGACCATCGCCGGCACCATGAGCGCCGCCTATGTGCTGGCCATGAGCTGCGTCACCCCGTTCTACGCCCGCGCCTTCGACCGTTTCGGCCAAGCCCGCGTGGGCCGGCTTGCGCTCGCCGTGCAGATCGTGGCCATGCTCGCCTTCGCCTTCGCGGCGTTGGTGCGCGTGCCGATTCCGCTGCTGTTCGCTTTGGCCATCATCATGGGTCTGACGCAGTTCTCATTCGGCGCATTGGTCCGAACCCGTTGGTCCTATGCGTTGCGCGGTGTGGAAGATGGCGAACAGCTGCTCAACACGGCCTACGCCATGGAAGCCGCCATTGACGAGATCGTCTTTATTCTGGGGCCGATTCTGGCGGCTTGGCTGGCCACCTCCGTGCATCCGGTATCCCAACTGTTCGTGCCCACCGTGGCATGCGGCATCGGCGGCACCATATTCTTCTCGCTGAAATCCACCCAGCCGCCGGTCATCGTGGAACAGGTCAGCGTGGCCGCGCACGATGACGGCAGCCCCGCTGCAAGCGAAGATGCCGACCAGCTGACCCTGCGCCAACTCAAACGCAGCGGTGCCAAGCCCAAGAGTGTATTGCTCTATGCCGGCGTACTGCCGTTGCTCGCCGTGTTCATCGTGTTCAATATGAGCTTCACGTCCTTCGACGTGTCCATTACCGCCACCATGAAATCCATGGGACTTGAGCCCTTCCTCGGTCTGCAATTGGCGATGTTCGCGGTCGGCTCGTGCATCGGCGCGCTGGTGTTCGGCTCTTGCCAACTCAAAGGCTCCCATTGGGCGCATATGGTGATGTTCCTGTCGCTGCTGACCGTCGGCTACGTGTTCTTCCGGTTGTCAATGGACAATCTCATCCTGCTGGGCGTCTTCGAAATCCTCGCCGGCCTGACCGTCTCGCCGACGTTCGCCACCGGCAACCTCATCGTCAAGGATCTGGTGCCGGCGGAATCCCTGACCGAAGGACTGAGCTGGGTAACCACCGCAGGCACGGTCGGCACGTCGATCGGCTCGTCCGTGGCCGGCATTGTGCTTGACGCCTCCAACCCTCATGTGGGCATGATGCTGCCATTCATCTTCACGCTGGCGTCCGTGCCATTGGCGTTGGCCGGATGGGCCTTGGCCAAGCGGCGTGGGTGAAACGGGATCGGGCTACGCCCGATGGATGGTTGGCGGCTTCGCCGGGGTCTCTCCCTCAGTCCGCTTCGCGTCCAGCTCGAACGCAATTAATGATGGCTTTCAGCCAACTGAATTATTGCTCACTGTCGTTCGCCCTCACCTAAAAACGCCTCCGGCGTTTTCTTCACGGTTCGGCTCATCAGAGGGAGCTCGACTTCACGGTTCGGCTCGTCAGAGGGAGCTTGATTCTGTGGACGGGGTATTGGCGTGAGGGCTTGGCGGTGATAGGCTGATTGCCGATTGGAAAACGTCCCGGGTACATTGCCGGGCAGGTACGGGTAGACAGGGAAGAAGACATGATCAAGGTTTCGGTGGTCGGAGCAAAGGGCCGCATGGGCTCGCACGTGGTCGAAGCGGTGAACAACGCCGAGGATACGCAGCTGGCGCTCGCATTGGATGCCGGCGACGACCTGACCCAGATCACCACCGACAACACCGATGTGGTCGTCGAATTCACCGTGCCGTCCGTCAGCCTGAACAACGTGCTGACCCTGATCGGCCAAGGCGTGGACGTGGTGGTCGGCACCACCGGCTGGACCGACGAGAAACTCGCCCAGGTCAAATCCGCCATCGCCAACGGTCCGAAGCCCGAAACCCAGAAGGTCTTCATCGCACCTAACTTCGCGATCTCCGCCGTACTGGCCGACTACTTTGCCACCAAGGCCGCGAAATACTTCGAATCCGCCGAAGTCATCGAACTGCACCACCCCACCAAGGTGGACGCCCCCTCCGGCACTGCCATCCACACCGCCCACGGCATCGCCGAAGCGCGCAAGGCCGCAGGACTCGCCCCCGTGCCGGACGCCACCGAAACCGATGGCGGCTCACGCGGCCAGGTGGTCGACGGCATCCACGTGCACGCCGTGCGTCTGCGCGGCCTCAACGCCCACGAGGAAGTGCTCTTCGGCAACGCCGGCGAGCAGCTGACCATTCGGGCCGACAGCTTCGACCGCACCAGCTTCATGCCCGGCGTCCTGCTTGCCGTGCGCAAGCTCGCCGGCGACGCTCCGGCCGGCCTGACCATCGGCCTCGACCACTTCCTCGACCTGTAATCGACCCGCAGTCGACCAGTAGTCGCCCCCGCATTTCAGGCAGGGAAGCGCGCCGGGACGCGCATCACGGCATTGCCACCGGCTCCGGCCATAATGCCACGCATTCAGCAACAATCAAGGTACGTAGTATAAGAGTCCACAATGGGAAGTACGGTGAACACTATGAGCGAGCATGACATGCACCTTCTTGAGCCAGCACCTTTCGGCCGCATTCTGCCGGCTATGGTCACCCCGATGAAATCCGACGGCAGCGTCGATTTCGCCGCCGCGCAGAAGCTCGCCAAATACCTCGTCGCCGATGGCGCGGATGGTCTGGTGGTCAATGGCACCACCGGTGAATCGCCCGTCACCCATATGGATGAGAAGGTCGAGCTGGTCAGGGCCGTCAAGGAGGTCGTCGACGTTCCGGTGATTTCCGGCGCCGGCTCCAACGACACCGCACACACCGTGCGTATGGTCGAACAGACTCAGGAAGCGGGCGCCGACGCGGTGCTCGTCGTCATGCCTTACTATTCCCGCCCCTCGCAGGACGGTATCGTCGGCCACTACAAGGCCGTCGACGAATCCGCCGAAAAGCCGATCATCGTCTACGATGTTCCCGGCCGTACCGGCTTGAAGGTCAAGGTCGAAACCTACGACCGACTGGCCGAACTTGAACACGTCAAGGCTGTCAAGGACGCCACCGGCGATCTTGCAGCCGCAGTGGAGAAGCAGCAGCGCACCGGCCTCGCCTGGTATTCCGGCGATGACGGCCTGTTCCTGCCGTTCCTCTCCATCGGCGCCGTCGGCATCATTTCGGTGATTGCCCACGTCGCCTCCAACCCCATGCAGCAGCTTGTCCAGGCATTCGATCGCGGCGATATCACCACCGCCCGTCGCCTCGCCAACCAGCTCGCCCCCCTTGTCCATGCGTTGAATGGCGACGGCTATCAGGCCGTCATGGCCAAGGCTGCGCTCAAGGTCAAGGGCGTTATCCCCTCCACCACCATGCGTCTGCCGAACATCGGTCCCGACGCCACTCAGCTTGACAAGGCTGAAGAGGGCATGCGCGCTGCCGGACTGCTGTAAGCCCGAAACGCTGCATACGGGTTGCCAGCCCGCCGCCCCTGCATGACAGAGCAGAGGCACCACAACAGAAATCCCAAAAAGGTTATGGCACAAGAACAAAAGAAAACAAGCAAGAACACGAATTCTCGCCGTCGCGGTTCCGCGCGCGGCCGCAACGCCAACGGATCCAACAGCCGTACGCCGTCCCGTAAGATCAACGCCACCCGGCAGGCCACCGCACCCCAGCAGGATGCCGTGCTGATCGCCCCGCCGAAGTACCGCAAGGGCTCCATGCGCATCACGCCGCTCGGCGGCTTGGGCGAAATCGGCCGCAACATGAACGTGATCGAATACAACGGTCACCTGCTGCTCATCGACTGCGGCGTGCTCTTCCCCGAGGAGGAGCAGCCGGGCGTGGATCTCATCCTGCCCGATTTCAGCTACATCAAGAACCGTCTCGACAAGGTCGACGCCCTGGTGCTCACCCACGGCCACGAGGACCACATCGGCGGCGTGCCCTACCTGCTCAAGCTGCGTCCGGACATCCCGCTGATCGGCTCCAAGCTGACCCTCGCCTTCGTGGACGCCAAGTGCAAGGAACACCACCAGAACCCCACCAAGGTTGAGGTTGCCGGCCGTGAGAAGCTCAAGGTGGGCCCCTTCGACCTCGAATTCGTCAACGTCACCCACTCCATCCCGGACGCCCTGGCCGTCTATGTCAAGACCCCGGCCGGCTCCCTGATCGACACGGGCGATATCAAGCTCGACCAGCTGCCGCTCGACCACCGCATCACCGACCTCGTCGAATTCGGCAAGATCGGCGAAAAGGGCGTGGACCTGCTGATGATGGACTCCACCAACGCCGAGGTGCCCGGCTTCGTCAAGCCCGAGACCTCCATCGGCCCGGCCCTTGACCAAGCGTTCGCCCAGGCCACCCGCAAGATCATCGTCGCCAGCTTCTCCTCCCACGTGCACCGTGTGCAGCAGGTGGTGGACGCCGCCCACAAGTACGGCCGCAAGGTCGTGTTCGTCGGCCGTTCGATGGTGCGCAACATGTCCATCGCCGCCGACCTCGGCTACCTGCACATCCCCGAAGGCACCGTCGTGGACCTGAAGCAGGCCAACGACATTCAGGACGACAAGCTCGTCTTCATGTGCACCGGTTCCCAGGGCGAACCGATGGCCGCACTCGGCCGCATCGCCGACGGCAACCACCGCGACATCCACATCAACGAGTTCGACACCGTGATTCTCGCCAGCTCCCTGATTCCAGGCAATGAGCACGGCGTCTACAAGGTGATCAACAAGCTCGTGCAGCTCGGCGCCAAGGTCGTCAACCGCGACAACGCCGCCGTGCATGTGTCCGGCCACTGCAACGAGGGCGAGCTGCTGTACATGTACAACATCGTCAAGCCCAAGTGCGCCATGCCGATCCACGGCGAGAACCGTCACCTGGTGGCCAACGGCCTGATCGCCGTCAAGACCGGCGTGGACCCGCAGAACGTGGTCTTGGCCGAAGACGGCGACGTGGTCGACCTGTATCACGGCAAGGCCGCGGTCGTCGGCTCCGTGCCGTGCGGTTACGTGTACGTCGATGGCGATTCCGTCGGCGAGCTGACCGATGACGAGCTGGAAAAGCGCCGCATTCTCGGCACCGAGGGCTTCGTATCCGCGTTCGTGGTGGTCGACACCGACAACCACGAGGTCGTCACCGGCCCGAAGATCTACCTGAACGCCGTGGCCGAGGACGAAAGCGAGTTCGACAAGGTGCGTCACCAGATCGTCGAACAGCTCAACGACCAGATGATGCAGGGCACGCGTGACACCTACAAGCTGCAGCAGACCATGCGCCGCACGCTCGGCAGCTGGGTTGCGCGCCAGCTGCACCGCAAGCCGATGATCGTGCCCGTCGTGGCCGACATCGCCCAGGACGTCGAAACCGTAGAAACCAAGTAGTCCGGATTATCCAGGGACGACCGTAAGGAGTAATTGAAGTCATGCCCGGTTCTAATCTCACTCGTATTGAAGCCGAAGAACGTAAGGCCGTTATCGAAGCGCCGATTCACTATCACGTCGACCTTGACCTGACGGTCGGCGCGAAGAACTTCGGTTCCAAGTCGCTCATCTGCTTCAACGCGAAGCCTGGTTCGTCGACCTTCCTCGACCTGATTGCCGACGAAGTGACATCCATCGACCTCAACGGCAAGTCCCTGGACCCAGCCGTGGCCTTCCAGGACAACCGCATCGAACTGACCGACCTCAAGGAGAAGAACGAGGTCACCGTCGAAGCCAAGTGCCGTTACTCCAACACCGGCGAGGGCCTGCACCGCTCGGTCGACCCGTCCGATGGCAACATCTACCTGTACTCCCAGTTCGAGGTGCCGGACGCGCGCCGCGTCTACGCCGTGTTCGACCAGCCTGACCTGAAGGCCACCTTCGATTTCAAGGTGCTCGCTCCCGCCAGCTGGATCGTCACCTCCAACATGCCGGTTGCCACCATCGACGGCAAAGTTCCGATCAGATAAATCATCATATAAGGATACGCGTATACCATCGCATCTGCCGATGCACCGAACAGCGACAGCAGTGGACGGGCAAACAAAAAGCCGATCACCATCAGTATGACAGCACAGACACATACCATGGAATACGACGTATTCATAATACGTTCCGCCTTTTTTTGATCATTCTTTCCACGCTCAATCGAAAACAGCGGAGCGCCGCCGCTTCCAAACAAGTTGCTGAATGCTGTGATGATAACGATCAGCGGAAAGCACAGACCGACTGCACCGAGTGCCGCCGTTCCTACCTCCGGGATCCGCGCGATGTAGACGCGGTCTACAATATTGTACAGCAGACTCAAAATCTGAGCAACCAGCATCGGGAGCGCTGCCCCGAGGATGTTTCCGGTTACGGTTCCATGTTCGAAATCAATTCGTTTCATTTGTTCCCTCATTCCCTTCTTTTTCACTTGCTTTTCAGTATAGCATGGCGTATTCTATATGTAAATTATTGTTTTTATATTGAAATTGAATAATTTTTA
>ERZ827516.2801-NODE-2801-length-11898-cov-3.496158_pt1 | contig 11898 bp, 8 predicted proteins | sample MGYA00519703_ERZ827516 | MGnify/ENA primary metagenome ERZ827516 (study PRJEB31778, sample SAMEA3449337) | human gut metagenome | biome: human gut; feature: human-associated habitat; material: faeces | place: United Kingdom | collected 2010/2012 ...
AAAACGCAGGACAGACATCCGGACAGACCACACAGGCATCCGGAACCGGTGCGGCTGGAAATACCGGAGGCGGTGGAGACAGCGATGATGAGACCACAATAACAAAGACAGTTGTGATCAATGGCGTTACTTATCTTGAAACAACGACTGTGGAGAACGGTGTCAAAAGCGTACAGAGAACTGCAATCAGTGGAGTTGGTGAAGAGTAGTGACTATCAAAAAAATCCGAAGGATTAACGTGAACCTTCGGATTTTTTTGCTACAATCAGGAAATACCATTGTATGAAATTTTTTGCATGATATCAACAAATGTTAAAATAGCATTGTATGAAATTCTTTATATGATATCAGCAAATGTTAAAATAAAATTGCTTGCAATTTATTACATGATATGATAAGATGTCTATTGTTCGAGCAATTCGAAAACAGAATAAGCCGGCGTGGCGGAATGGCAGACGCACCAGACTCAAAATCTGGCGGTGGCAACATCGTATGGGTTCAAGTCCCATTGCCGGCATTGAAAAAAGATTCAGTTTTTACTGGATCTTTTTTCTTATTCATGATAATAGAATGTTCACGGAGCGCGCATTCTATTATTTGCTCTTGGATGAGATAAAAATTTAATATGGGCGAAATATATAGAAGATAGAGGTGATTTCATCCATTTTATAATAGAAATTCATTTAACATACAAGAAAATGGGTGAAAAAGGATGAGATTTCATTATAATAGCCCACGAAAATCAAAAAGTCAGGGTGAAAACAGCAGAAATGAAGGAGTTTCGCCCAAAATGATAGAGGAAGAAGCTGAAAATAGAAAATAATGGGTGAAAGTGGTTTGAAAGATGGAAATTTAGCCCGTTCATCTGGTGGATGTCTGTTATGTGTGGATCAGAGTGAAAGCAGAGTAAATTTAAACGGAAACCCCATTCACAAATTCGCAGGAAAGCTTTGAAAAAGCACTGTGTGATCAGTAAAAAAGTGTAATTAATTTTTACATTGCAATAAAAAAAATGGAAAACCTTGTAAACCAAAGTTTCCCATCATTAAGAGAAGAGCGCGAGACGGGACTCGAACCCGCGGCCCCGACCTTGGCAAGGTCGTGCTCCACCAACTGAGCCACTCGCGCATATGTAAATTGTTTTGTATCTGTCTGCCAGACACATCGATATCATACTATGGGAAACAGGATTTGTCAACAAATTTTTTGAAAAAGTTATAATGAAAGCTGAAAATCATGCATTTTGGAGAAAAAACCATTTTTTGATTTAAAAAAGAATTAATAATATTCATCTATATATTAAGTAGGAAAAATGCTATAATACGGGATGTCTGATTAGCAGGATGCAGACAGTGGACATTTAAGGAGGAACTATGGAAAAGAAAAAAATAATTATCCCGGTTGTAACCATTGCAGTGATTGGAGCAGTTGGAGGAACCGGTTATTATTATCGTGACAATGTGATAGATGTGGCAACAGAGGCATTTGATGTAGTTGCAGAGAAGATTCCGTTTTTACAGTCGGGAAAATCGGATGATAAAGTGTATGTTGAAAAAGTTTCCAAGATTATGAATACATATACAGGAAACACCAACCGGTATAATGGTGTTGTGGAGTCACAGGACAGTTATGAGGTAAATGTGGATTCGTCACGTACCATCAAAGAGATTCTTGTAAAAGTGGGGGATGAGGTAGAAGAGGGGCAGACACTTGTCACCTATGATACCAGCGAACTTGAGATGCAGGTGAAACAGGCAAAACTTGAACTCGAGGGAATCCAGAATGAGATTGACAGTTCCAATAAAAAGATAGCCACATTGACCGATGAATTAAATAAAACGACAGATGAGGACGATAAATTTTCACTGACGACAGATATTCAGTCGGAGGAAAATTCCATCGAGGAGAATAAACTTGATCTTGAGAGCAAGAACCTTGAAATATCAAAATATGAAGACCAGATCGATGCATCGTCTGTTGTCAGCAAAAAATCCGGCGTGGTAAAGGAAATCAACGAGAACGGTACAGACAGTAATGGCAATAATGCTGCGTTTATGACGATTCTTCAGACAGGTGAATACCGTGTAAAAGGAAGTATCGATGAGCAGAATGTATGGATGATCTCAGATGGACAGGCGGTCATCATACGTTCGAGGGTGGATGAAAGTCAGACATGGAATGGAACGATTTCAAAGATTGATACAGATAACGTGCAGAAAAGTGATGACGATTCATCTTCAGACAGTAGTGTCTCTGCAACAAAGTACCCGTTTTATGTGGAACTTCCATCTGCAGAGGGATTGCTGTTAGGACAGCATGTATATATTGAACTTGACGAAGGTCAGGACGATCAGCAGAAAGAAGGAATCTGGCTGTATTCCAACTATGTTGTTCAGGATGACAGCGGTGCTTATGTCTGGGCGGCAAATGATAAGAAACGTCTGGAAAAACGTTATGTAGAACTTGGTGAATACGATGAAGATCTTGCAGAGTATGAGATTTTATCCGGACTTTCGCTGGACGACTATATCACATGGCCGATGGAAGGACTCTATGAGGGTGTAACGACCGTGACAGATGTGAGCGAGGTCGATTATTCTTCGCCTCTTTATAATCAGGATGGCACCGAGATGCTTGATTATGGCACTGAGATGCTTGATTACGGTACGGAGATGATGTATGAAAACGGAATGTACGACACGGAAATGATGATTGATGATGGCATGCAGAATTATGTAAATGGCGATATGGAAGATGGATCAGGTTATGATGGAGCTGACGATGGCGATTCTGCGGATGATGCGGAATATGATGACTCTGATTACGATGATTCTGACTATGAGGATTCTGATGATTCCTATGATGATTCCAATGATATGGAGGTAGGGGAATGATACTGAATCTGCAGAATATTTACAAGGATTATCAGCAGGATAAGCTGGTCGTTCCGGTATTAAAAGATGTTTGTCTTACCGTGGAAGAGGGAGAGTATGTTGCGATCATGGGACCGTCCGGTTCCGGAAAGACAACACTTATGAATATCATAGGCTGTCTGGATAAGCCGACGAGCGGGACTTATGAGCTGGCAGGAGAGGACGTCTTAAAGTTAAAAGACAAGCAGCTGTCAGATTTAAGACTGCGCAGTATCGGGTTTGTATTTCAGAGTTTTCATCTGATGCCGAGAGAGACTGCGGTGGAAAATGTATCACTGCCGCTTAGTTATGCCGGCGTGAAAAAAAAGGAGCGCAGGGAGCGTGCAATCAAAGCACTGGAACGTGTCGGACTTGGTGACAGGGTGGACTTTCGTCCGACGCAGCTTTCCGGTGGACAAAAACAGAGGGTTGCGATTGCGAGAGCAATGGTCAATAATCCAAAGATCTTACTTGCGGATGAACCTACCGGAGCACTTGATTCCAAGTCAGGAGAGCAGATCATGGAACTGTTCCAGAAACTCAATGAAGAGGGTGTTACGATCGTTATGATCACACATGATCCGCATATCGCATCCAATGCAAAACGCATGGTGAAAATCATTGACGGGGAGATTTTTGAGGGCGATGAAAAGGAGGATGCATCATGAAATTAAAAAAAGTAATCGCAGTCATTGTCGTACTTGCCGTCACTGTTGGTGCAGTCACCGGAGGAATTTATGGTTATAAGTCGTATCAGAAGAAGAATCTGGTGGCAGAAGTACAGTCTGTTTCCAGTTTAAACTATGGATATTATGGGAACTCTGAAACAAGCTATGGTGTTGTGACGAATGATTCTTCCCAGGAAGTATATTTAGATGATTCCAACAAAGTGCAGGAGGTTTATGTTTCAAAAGGCGATACAGTGAAAGAGGGAGATCCGCTGATCCAGTATGATACATCGGAGGCAGAGATCGATATCCAGAGGAAAAACCTTGAGATCAGTACAACAGAAAACAGTCTTGCGAAGGCACAGCATTCTTTAGAGTCATTAAAAAACACAAAACCGGTGGATAAGACACGGCCTTCTACTGCCAGTACTGCATCCTCGTACATAAATAAAAAGCTGCAGGAATTAGAGCAGAAGAAAGCCTACATAGAGTCACTGCCGGAAAAGGATGCGAAGGATAACCGCATTTATAATTATGTGACGGAAGATTCGGAGCCATATAATAAAGACACGGCAGATGGGACAGCAGAGAATCCTTACATTTATTATTGTAATAAAGATGTTTTTGCATATGGAAGTTTTTACAATTCGCTGCGGCCGCAGAAAAAATCAGATGGCACCTATACGGATGGAAAATATGTAAAGTTTATTATCTGCAAAAAAGACAGCGATGGGAAAATGGTGTTTGAAAGTGTGGAAACAGGAGATGAAGTGGTGGATGACAGTACTGAGTCGAATGGTGACACAAAAGAAGTTACAGTACAGAAATATGAGCCTGTGGCAGATGACAGTATTTCACCGAATGTAAAAGATGTCGATGGAAGTACCATGCCTATGGACTATGATAAAAGCCGGTCCTGGTATGTTTTTTCAGGAGAAGAAGTTGGAAAAAGTCTTCAGGATTATCTGGATGAACTTGAGAATGAAGATAACTGGAACGATGAAGATGACTGGGAAGAGCCGGAAGGATATACCGAAAAAGAACTTGCAGAGGCAATCAATGACAAAGAATCAGAAGTAAAAAAACTGGATATACAGCTTCGCAAGTTAAAACTGGAGCTGGAAACGTTACAGGACAGCATCAATGATGGTGTGGTTTATGCAAAACTTGATGGTGTTGTGAAATCTGTGGGAGATCCGGATCAGAAACAGGATGATGGGAATGCCTTTCTTGTGGTAACCGGGGATGACGGACTGTACGTGAGCGGTACGATCAGCGAACTTTTGTTAGATGAAGTCAAACCGGGAACGGTTGTTACCGCAAATTCATGGGAATCAGGAATGACATTTGAGGCAACCGTAACGAGCGTATCGGATTATCCTGTGAGTGGCAATTCCTGGGGAGAAGGAAATCCGAATGTTTCTTATTATCAGTATACTGCATATATGGAAGACAGTTCTGCACTGAAAAATGGAGAATATGTGGATCTTGCAATTCAGACAAATCAGTCAGAAACAGGCGGAATTTACCTTGATAAGGCATATGTGAGACAGGAAGATGGAAAATCATATGTTATGATCGCGGATGAGAGTGATCATCTGAAAAAACAATATGTTGTAACCGGAAAAACAGTATATGGTACTGCAGTTGAGATCAAATCAGGACTGACAGAGGATGACAGGATCGCCTTCCCTTATGGAAAGACAGCAGTCGAGGGAGCAGCAGTAACAGAGGATGAAAGTATTGAATATTAATCAGGAGGAACAGGATGTTTGAGAATATAAGATTATCTTTTCAGGGAATCTGGTCCCACAAGATGCGTTCCTTTCTGACCATGCTTGGAATTATCATAGGTATCGCAGCGATCATTGCGATCGTATCGACGATCAAAGGAACGAATGAACAGATCAAAGAAAACCTGATCGGCTCCGGAGAGAATACAGTGGAAGTGCCTCTTTATCAGGGCGAGTGGGAATACGAGATGGATTACAACGGAGTGCCGCAGGGAGTGCCGCTTGTAACGGATGAGGTCATGAGTGACATCAAAGATCTCGATCATGTAGAGAATGCATCTGCATACTTAAGCAGACAGGATTACAGCGGAGTGTATCATTTAAATACGGCTTTTTCCGGTGGATATGTGCGCGGAATCGACAACAGCTATTTTGATACCTGCAATTACATTATGAAAGAGGGACGTGCTTTTACGGATGAGGATTTCAAAAAGTATAAGAAAGTAGCTATATTGGATACGGATTCCGCAAATGCCCTGTTCCAGGGAGAAGATTCGGTCGGAAATACGATCGAGATCCAGAAAGAGCCTTATACGGTAATTGGAATCGTGACAAAGGCGAAGGTGTTCGAGCCGGTCATCAACTCAATTGATGACTATTATACCTACGCGCAGGATTCCGCCGGCTCTGTGTATGTGCCGGCGACGACCTGGCCGATCATCTATCAGTATGATGAACCGCAGAATGTTGTGATCCGTGTGGACAGTACCGATAATATGACATCCGCAGGAAAAGCATGTGCAGATGTGCTCAATAATTATCTGTCACCCAAAGATGATACGATCCAGTACAAAGCAAAAGACCTGTTAGAGCAGGCACAGCAGATTCAGGAACTCAGCAGTTCCACTAATACGATGCTGATCTGGATTGCGGGAATTTCCCTGATCGTCGGTGGTATCGGTGTCATGAATATCATGCTGGTATCCGTCACGGAGCGTACACAGGAAATTGGATTAAAAAAGGCGATCGGTGCAAGAAAGTCAAAAATCCTGAATCAGTTTTTGACGGAGGCAGCGGTGCTTACGAGTTTAGGCGGTGTGCTTGGTGTGATCGTAGGTATTATATTAGCGGAGATCATTTCCTATGTGACAACGATGCCGGTTGCGATCAGTATTCCGGCAGCGATCGGTTCTGTACTGTTTTCCATGGTCATCGGTATCGTATTCGGAGTTTTCCCGTCCTATAAGGCGGCAAACTTAAATCCGATCGACGCATTGCGCCACGAATAAGCACTTTGACAGCGGTGCAGATCTGAAATGGAGATTAACGTGAAAAAAATCGTGATGTTTGAAGGGGGCGTGGAGACGCTCGCATATTTCTCAAAACAGATGGCAGAACAGTTTGTAAAAATGGGATATGCAGTGTTCTTCTACAACCTGAAAGATGAAAAGGGAAGTGCCAAAAGGCTGAGAAAATTTATAAAACCCGGTGAGACCGTGATGATCACGTTCAATTTTCAGGGACTCGAAAAGGAAGATGGCGTTTACAGTGAAAAAAGCGGTTATGTGTGGGATGAGTATAAGATCCCGTGTTACAATATAGCGGCGGATCATCCTTACTATTACGATAACCGCCTGCATGATCTGCCTAAAGGATATCATCACATCAGCATTGACCGGAAACAGGAGGCATATTTCTTAAAATATTATCCCGAATATCAAAGTTTTGGATTTCTTCCGTTAGCGGGAACCGGGCTTGACGGGGCACTTGAGGTACCTTATGAAAAACGGGATATCGATGTGATCATGACCGGAAATTATACACCGCCTTCGTTTTTTGAACAGCATATCAATTGGATCAATGATGAGTATGCGGCGTTTTACCGCGGGATCATTGAGGAATTATTAGAAAAGACGGACCAGACAGTTGAGGAGGCAGCACTGCGCCACTGTGAGCGGGAGATGGGAGAAGTTGCACCGGATGATTTCCGGCTTGTGATGCACAAGATGATCTTCATTGATCTGTATGTCCGCAACTACTGGCGCGGAATGGTCATAAAGACACTGGCAGAGGCGGGAATCACCGTGGATGTCATTGGAAAAGGCTGGGAGGAACTTGAATGTTCTGCCATGCAGAATGTGAGGATCCATCCGCAGACTGATTCCCTGACTTGCTTAGAGCAGCTTTCGCACGCAAAGATCTCGGTCAATGTTATGCCGTGGTTTAAGGACGGTGCGCATGACCGTGTGTTTAATTCCATTTTAAACGGGGCAGTCTGTGTCTCGGATACCAGCCGGTACCTCAGTGAAGAGTTAAAAGAGGGTGAGGGTGTTTCCTATTATGATCTGAAGCATTTAGAGCAGCTCCCGGTAAAAGTCAAAGACTTGCTGGCAGATGAAAAGCAGATGAGAGACATTGCCATGCGGGGAGTGGAAAAGACAGCAGAAAAGCATACCTGGGCACAGCGTGCAATAGAGCTGGAAGAAAAAATCAGGGTATATTAGACTTGCATTACGGAAATAATGAGTGTATAATAACGTCAGAAATTGGCAGTGATGGAAGCTGCGGCAGCAGGAATGTTTCAGAGAGCCGGTGGATGGTGAGAACCGGTACAGGAAAATGCCTTTCCACTTCCGGAGTCAGTGATGAAAGTCACGGGGTCGTATCCCATAGCATACGAATCGAGAGGTCATTGCAAAAGGATTTCCACAAAAAGCTTTGGATAAGAATGCTGCAGTGACAAGATGGGTGGCAACGCGGAAGAGTGATTTATAGCCTTTCGTCCCATGTGCAGGATGGCACACAGGGCGGAAGGCTTTTTGTGTTATCAGGAAAAATGTCAGACAGAGATTTGCTGTCCGGCAAAATCAGAAATTTACAAAAAGAAGCGGCAGGTTCCGCAGAAAGAGGAGAACGATGATCGATTTAAAATTTTTAAGAGAGAATCCGGAAGTTGTAAAACAGAACATTAAAAATAAGTTTCAGGATCACAAACTTCCGTTAGTAGATGAGGTAATTGAACTTGATGCAAAGGCAAGAGCTGTACAGCAGGAAGCAGACGATTTGCGTGCAAGCAGAAATAAACTGTCAAAACAGATCGGACAGCTGATGGGACAGGGCAAAAAAGATGAGGCAGAGGCAGTAAAAGCACAGGTAAATGCCAATGCAGCACGTCTTGCAGAGTTAGAGGAGCAGGAAAAAGAACTGCAGGAGAAAGTAACCAGGATCATGATGACGATCCCGAACATCATCGATCCGTCCGTACCGATCGGAAAAGATGACAGCTGCAATGTAGAGATCGAAAAATTTGGCGATCCGGTCGTACCGGATTTCGAAATCCCATATCACACAGACATCATGGAGCGTTTCAATGGTATTGATCTTGATGCGGCAGGAAAAGTTGCAGGAAACGGTTTCTATTATCTGATGGGCGATATCGCGCGCCTTCATTCTGCAGTGATTTCCTATGCGCGTGATTTCATGATCGACCGTGGATTTACTTATGTCATTCCGCCGTTTATGATCCGAAGCAACGTTGTTACGGGCGTTATGAGCTTTGACGAGATGGATGCGATGATGTACAAGATCGAGGGCGAGGATCTCTATCTGATCGGTACTTCCGAACATTCCATGATCGGTAAATTCATCGACACGATTAACGATGAAGAAAAACTTCCATACACACTGACTTCCTACTCTCCATGTTTCCGTAAAGAGAAAGGTGCACACGGTATCGAGGAGCGTGGTGTATACCGTATCCACCAGTTCGAGAAGCAGGAGATGATCGTGGTCTGCAAACCGGAAGAATCTAAGATGTGGTATGATAAATTATGGCAGAACACGGTAGACTTATTCCGCAGTCTGGATATCCCGGTTCGTACTTTAGAGTGCTGCTCCGGTGACCTTGCTGACTTAAAGGTAAAATCCTGTGATGTTGAGGCATGGTCTCCAAGACAGAAGAAATACTTTGAGGTCGGAAGCTGCTCGAACTTAGGAGATGCACAGGCAAGACGTTTAAAGATCCGTGTGAAAGGTTCCGATGGAAACAAATATTTTGCACATACCTTAAACAACACGGTTGTTGCACCGCCTAGAATGCTGATCGCATTCTTAGAGAACAACTTAAATGAGGACGGAAGCGTCAATGTACCGAAGGCATTACAGCCGTACATGGGCGGAAAAGAGAAACTGGTTCCTTTGAAATAAGAAGAAACAGCTGTGGGGACGAGATCCTGAAACAGTGAAAAATATAAGTTATAACAAAAGAAGTGTATGTTCGGTGATTCCCGACATACACTTCTTTGTTTATGACAATAGAATGATTAGCATTTCTCCGGTTCCGGATAATCTACACCGAAAGTTTCAACGGTAACAGTTTTCATGCGTTGTGGCTCTAATGGTCTGTCACTGTAATCAGTTGCTGTCTCTGCAATCTTATTTACGATATCCATTCCCTCAGTGATCTTGCCGAAAGCCGCATAAGCTCCATCTAAATGTGGAGAAGTTTTGTGCATGATGAAGAACTGGCTGCCGGCGGAATCCGGATGCATAGCTCTTGCCATGGATAAAACGCCCTCTGTGTGTTTCAGGTCATTTTTGAAACCGTTCTGGGAAAACTCACCTTTGATGTCATAGCCAGGCCCACCCATGCCGGTTCCGTCCGGGCATCCGCCCTGGATCATGAATCCTTTGATCACGCGGTGGAAGATCAGTCCGTCATAATAACCGCTTTTAATTAAACTGATGAAGTTGTTGACAGTATTCGGGGCGATTTCCGGATACAGTTCCGCTTTCATGATATCGCCATTTTCCATTTCAATCGTAACGATTGGATTTGCCATAATTGCGTACCTCTTTTCAAAATAATAGTGTCTGCAGATGCTTGTAACATCATTACAGGATACCGCTTTATTGTAGCCGAAAAAAAACGAGTAGTAAAGTAAATAATTTAAGAAAATCTTTGCTTGAATTAAGACTTCTTACAAGGTAACATAATACAGAGAAGTTTCGTACGAAAATGGGATAAGATATTTTACGATATAAAACAGTTCAGAATTGGGAGGATTGGATATTTGGGTCGTCAGAAAAGAAAGGAGTACGCATTTTATGCAGTGTTAGCCGGAACATTTCTGCTGATTGCAGGAGCGTATGGTTCCGGTGAAAAGTCTGTGCAGCAAAATGCGAAAGAGATGGGAGCGGTGGCAGAGAAGGCAGTCGCCGAACCGGAGTATGTGCCGGCAGTCAGACTGTATGCCGGGATTTTTACAAAATTAGACGGGGAAGAGTATGCCGTGATCGAAAAAAATAAGGACATTCTGGTGGCTGCCGCAAACCGGGGATATTTTGATGAGTCGGATGTTTATTCATTTTTACAGGGACCAAAGTCCTGGGGAGAGGGACGGGCATGGTCCGGTGAATGGAGCAATCAGTATGTGCGCGGCAATTATTTTGGCAATTTCGGGTGCGGATTGTGCTGTATGGCAAATATATACAGTACATTTTCAGGTCATACCTGTTCGCCGTGGGACATGTTTTTGTATGCAAGAGAGGTCTCCGGTTACACACCGACGAAAAAGATCGGTGCGATCGGCTGGGGCGATATGAAAACTGTCATGCGCAAATGTGGATTTGATGCGGAGCTATACACAAAGCCGCAGGATTACGAAACTTTTCGGGATCAGGTCAGATCTGCAAAGAGTGTAGTTGTTTTGGTCAGCAGCCATGATGACAATACTTACTGGAAAAAGACGGGTGGTCATTATGTAAATATCAGTCTTTATAAGGAAGATACCGATGAAGTGTTTCTTGCAGACCCGGCGGATCCTGATGGAAACCGGAATTATATACCGCTGCGCTATGTATATGATGCTTTAAAAACAGTCAGTAAATATCAGTATTTGCTGGTAAATGGATATTCCGAGGAACAGAACCAGTGGAAACAGGATGGAATTGATGAGGCGTGGGTTGCACCGTGAGAATGACATCTGTTATAATGGCGGTAAGTTTGTGAAAAGTGAATTTTGGTTACAGATTTTGTTAGAATGGAGAAGATATGAATCAGGAAGAAAGAAGGCAGAAAAGACAGGATGAGTTCAAACATGCAGCAGTGGTGGTTACCGTATTTGTACTGGTCTTGGCAGTAATGATCATTGGGGCGGCAGCTGCCCTGCATAAGTTTTTGCCAAAGGGCACAAAGGAAGTAAAGACACCGGACACACAGAGCACGGAAATTTCAGATGATACACAGACATCACAGAATGGAAGTGACGTGGCAGAACCTGCCGTGGACCCGTTAGATGAGCAGGCAGCGCAGCTTGTATCAGGGATGTCCTTAGAGGATAAGGTGGCGCAGATGTTTGTCATAACACCGGAAGCGCTGACGGGATATACCAGTGTGACGGCGGCCGGAGATACGACCAAAACAGCATATGAAAGCAGACCGGTCGGAGGTCTGATCTATATGGCAGACAATCTTCTCAGTACAGAACAGACGACAGAAATGCTTACCAATATGCAGAACATTGCAATGGAGCGGACGGGACTGCCGGCATTCTTAAGTGTGGACGAGGAAGGCGGAACGGTTGC
>ERZ827516.2814-NODE-2814-length-11857-cov-4.240807_pt1 | contig 11857 bp, 8 predicted proteins | sample MGYA00519703_ERZ827516 | MGnify/ENA primary metagenome ERZ827516 (study PRJEB31778, sample SAMEA3449337) | human gut metagenome | biome: human gut; feature: human-associated habitat; material: faeces | place: United Kingdom | collected 2010/2012 ...
TCATGGATCGCATGTACCGTCCGACGGTCGACGGCCTATGCGGCAACGACGACTGCGGCCAGATGTCGGCGTGGTACATTTTCACGGCGATGGGATTCTATCCCGTCTGCCCGGGCACCGACCAGTATGTGCTGGGCGCGCCCTACCTGCCTTATATGAAAGTGAGGGTCGGGGAGGGGCGTTACCTGGAAATTAAGGCGCCGGGCGTCAGCTCTAAGAACCGGTATGTGCATGGGGTGAAACTCAACGGGAAACCCTACACCCGGGCGTATATCACCTATGCCGACCTGAAAGGGGGCGCCGTGCTGGAATTCGACATGCGTTCCACGCCCGACAAGCGCCGCTGCTTTTCGGCCGAAGAACGGCCCTACTCCCTGAGTTGCGAACAGTAAAACGACTGCAAACATGAAATTTACGCTGATAAAGCTTGTTGTCGCATGCGCTGCGTTGCTGTGGGCGTTCGCGGTTGCGGCCGAGGATGCCCCGCGCATCGGCTATGTCCGTCCGCTGGTCGGCACCGACGGCTTCGGCAACGTCTATCCCGGGGCGCAGGTGCCGTTCGGCGGCATCCAGATCAGCCCCGATACGGACGACGATTATTACGATGCCGCCTCGGGCTACAAATACGCGCACAAGACGCTGATGGGATTCTCGCTCAACCATTTGAGCGGTACGGGTATTCCCGATCTGGGCGACTTCCTCTTCATGCCGAGCGTGGGGGAAATCAAGCTCGAACCCGGTACACATGACGACCCCGACGCCGGTTACCGATCGCGGTACAGCCACGACGAGGAGTGGTGCTCGCCCGCCTATTACGGCGTGAACCTCACGGACTACGGCGTGAAAGCCGAGATGACGGCGGCGCAGCGCAGCGGCATCCTGCGCTTCACCTATCCCGAGGCCGACGACGCCTTCATACTTGTCGACATGCGGCATACGCTGTGGTGGAAATGCCGGTGGGCCAACCTGCGCAAGGAGGATGACCACACCATCACGGGCTATAAACTCGTGCAGGGCTGGGGCGCCGAGCGCCATGTTTATTTCGTGGCCGAGTTTTCCGAGCCGCTCGACGACTTCGGCATCATGGAGGGCGGCAAACGGGTGTGCTACGACACGAAACGTTTCCGCAGCGATTGCGAGGCGTGGGGCGAAGACCTGAAATTCTGGGTGCGTTTCGCCACGCGGCAGGAGCAGCAGGTGACCGTCCGCGTCGCCATTTCGTCGGTCGACCCGGCGGGCGCCCGGGGCAACCTGCACGAGATCGACGGCCTTACGTTCGACGAGGTGCGCAGCCGCGGCGAGCAACTGTGGGAGCGGGAGCTTTCGCGGTTCACGGTCGAGGGCCCGCAGCGGGTTAAGGAGACGTTTTACACCTCGGCGTACCGCTGTTTCCTCTCTCCGTTCCTTTTCCAGGATGCGGACGGCCGCTTCCGCGAGCACGACAAGAGTATCGGGCGCGCCGAGGGATTTACCAACTATACGACCTTTTCGTTCTGGGACACCTACCGCGCCTTCCATCCGCTGATGAACCTCGTGCGGGCGGACATGAGTGCCGACGTGGCCAACTCGATGCTGGCGCACTACGACAAGAGCGTCGAGCGGATGCTGCCCGTCTGGTCGTTCTACGGCAACGAAACCTGGTGCATGATCGGGTACCATGCCGTATCGGTACTGGCCGACATGATTGTCAAGCAGGTTCCCGGCTTCGACTACGAGCGGGCTTTCGAAGCGATGAAACGCACGGCGACCAATCCCAATTACGACTGCCTGCCCGAATATACGAAACTGGGCTGGGTGCCGTTCGACAAGGAGCGCGAATCGGTTTCCAAGACCCTCGAATACGCCTACGACGACTATTGCATCGCGCAGGCAGCCCGCGCGCTCGGCAAGGAGGAGGACTACGACTATTTCCTGCGCCGCTCGCTCTCGTACCGCAACCTGATTGACCCCGAAACGAAGTTCATGCGGGGCCGAGACAGCCAGGGCCGCTGGCGCACGCCCTTTACGCCCGTCGCCTATCAGGGGCCGGGCTCGGTGCACGGCTGGGGCGATATTACGGAGGGATTCACGCTGCAATATACGTGGTACGTGCCGCACGACGTCGCGGGACATATCGACCGCGTGGGCCGCAGGCTGTACGAAACGCGCCTCGACTCGCTCTTCGTGACCGAACTGCCCGACGATATTCCGGGTGCGCACGATATACAGGGGCGTATCGGCGCCTACTGGCACGGCAACGAGCCCTGCCACAACATCGTCTACCTGTACAACTACCTCGGGCAGCCGTGGAAATGCCAGCAGTGGGTGCGCCGCATATCGGACGCCTTCTACGGCAACGAGCCCGGCTCGTTGAGCGGCAACGACGACTGCGGCCAGATGTCGGCGTGGTACCTGTTCAATACGATGGGCTTCTACCCGACGGCGCCGTCGAGCAATGTCTACAACATCGGCTCGCCGACGGTCGAAGGCGTCGAACTGCGCCTCTCCAACGGGAAGTCCATTCGCGTGACGACCGAGAACTGGAGCCCAGAGAACGTCTACATTCGCCGCATGTACGTCGATGGCCGCGTGTGGGACAAGTCGTACATCACGTACGACGACATCCGTGACGGCGTACACCTGCATTATGTGATGGGTTCGCGGCCCGACAAGCGGCGCGCCGTGTCGGCTGCAGCCGTCCCGCCGTCGCTTCCCGTCGCCACAGGGCCGGACAGATAATATGAACAACCGAAAAACAGGTATCTTTACACTATGAAACACTTTATTTTTGCGCTTACGGCGCTTACGATGCTCTCCTGCTCGCAGGAGGCGCCCCGCAATGTTGCGGAACTTTGCGACGACGACCCCTCGACATCTTATGCGATGCCGGCGTCCCGCCCCTGCCGGGTCGTCTTCGACGGCTTCGACACTCCGATGCGGAGTTACCGCGTATACTCTTCGGGCGAAGTGCCCGCCGCAGATCCGGCCGGATGGGTGTTGAGCGGCTCGCACGACGGCCGCAAATGGGTCGAACTCGACCGCCGGGAGGGATGCGTATTCTGCTCGCGTTTCCAGGAGATTACCGGGCGGATTGCCGAACCCTCGAACTATACGGCCTACAAAATCGAATTCCTGCCGCGCGAAGAGGCCGATACGGTCGCCGTGGGCGACGTGCGTTTCTACGAGCGCGACAGGGAGGAGGCGTGGAGCGGTTTCGTCTATCCCGCGGTGGATTTCGAGGTGCTTGACCCACAGACCGAGGGTGCAGCGATTTACGCCACGCTGGTACAGGATCCCGGGGCGTATGTCCGCTACCACACCCGCAAGGTTGCCGAAATACTTTTCTACTCAGCTGCCGATACGATGAACACGGTGGGGAAAATTGACTATACGCTGAAGGATTATGCCGGGGTTTCGGCCAAATCGGGCAACCCTGCGGAAACGGCGATCGTGTACAGTACGCAGCACATCGAGAAGTCGGCGCGCGAGTCGCTTTACAAACTCGACTATGAAACGCGCGGCGTGCTTTTCCACGAGCTGGTGCACGCCTACCAGTTCGAGCCGAAAGGGATTGGAAGCTATTCAACCAACAGGGAGTTTTGGGCCTGCATCGAGGGTCTTGCCGACGCCGTGCGCGCCGAGGCCGGGCTGTTCGACATTGCGGCGCTCCGCAAACCGGGCGGGCATTGGCTCGACGGCTATAAGACGACCGGATTTTTCCTGCAGTGGCTGACGACCATGAATCCTGACGCCCTGCGTGAATTCCACGTTACGGTTCGCGATATGGATGTCTGGAGTTTCGACAAGGCCATGCGTGCGATGTTCGGCCCCGAAAAAGGCATCGAGCAGATGTGGGCAGAGTACCAACAGTTTTTGCAGAGCCAGGCGCCGCAGGCCTGACACCCGCATGGCAAGATATTCGAAAACGAGGCTCCATGGAGCCTCGTTTTATATGGTATGATGCCTGATCCTGAGTATTGTGTCTGTTCGAAGCGGATGTTTCTTGTAATTTATTGAGTTTAATATGGACAGTTTCGCGGACATCCTCTTCGGATATGGTACGGAGTACAGTATGAAAATATAATAAAGCACAAAATGAAGATCCTGAGAGAATACATCGCAATTGCCCCTCTATTTCGGAGGCGATGCTCCTGATCTTATATTCGCAACCATTCCGCAGCTTGTTTTGCAAGGTTCAGGATCTCGATACTCAACACTTTCAACTCGCGTGTCCGCTGTCCCAGTGCGGCGATCTGATGTGGTATTGCAATGTTGGAAAAGTGCATATTGATGACCTTTACAATCTGGTTATAGTTATTGCCGATGCGCTGAAACTGGAAATAAAAGTCGTTAAGTCGGGCGACGAACTGCGTCTTCGACGGGTCGCGTCTGATAACGACGGACTCTTCGCTGAAGATTTTTTAACAATAAAACGACTTCGGTTATGCTCCAATCCGGCTTTGCTGAGCAGCTCGCAAAAGCGGATGTTCTACTCTTCATTAAGCCGGAAAGAGTATTTATAACTCGGCGTTCGGGGCTTCTTATCGGTCTTGTCTGTCGGTTTTCGGTTCATATCCATATATGGCTTAAAAAAGGGTCGCGACTCGGGAGCGACCCGGGCCTCGCAGAGCGAGAACCTTTGTCGGACAAACCCAAATTTGTCGGACAAAGGTACAACTCGCTGTTTTCTGGCGAAAACAAAAATCCGCGGCGGAGGATTTCTATCGAAGGTTTCGGAAGTTCTCCAACTTTTCATTGAGACGCTGGGCTTCGAGGCTTTTTTTTGCCGGCAGTTTTATTTGCTTTGGCATTCCAGAGAGTAGAACGAACGGAGAGTTTGCAGCTGAACTGCGCCATCGTACCGTTGATCGTAATACGGCCCCTGACGGGAACCTGCCCGATTTTACAATTTTATTACTCGGAGCACATGCAGAAAATAAAATTAAATACCTGGAAACAAGATATTTACTCTTTTTCGCACTTCCGGTTACCTACAACAGCCCGGCCGTAAAACGGCCGGGCTGTTGCGATTTTAAGCTTCACCCATCTTGGGGCCCGCTTCGGGAACCGGCGGAGGAGTGGGTATTTCGATCTTGCCCACATTGCTTTCATAACGCACGATATTCTCCTGCAGCGAACGCAACAGCCGTTTGGCGTGTTCGGGCGTGAGGATAATGCGGCTCTTGACACGGGCTTTCTGCACGCCAGGAAGCACCGCGGCAAAATCGATAATGAATTCCGAGGTGGAGTGGGATATGATCGCCAGATTCGAATAGTGGCCCTGGGCCACCGTATCGTCGAGTTCGAGGTCGATCCCGAATTGTTTCATTTCTGCCATAGGCCCGCTTGTTGTTTCTGCAAATTTACCGACTTTCGACTGCCAATATACAACTCTGCGGCCAAAGTTTTCGATATTTTATCAACATATCGGCCATTTCCGACAATCGGCCGCGCCCTTTTTTCACGCGGCCTTGACGGATGTCCGAGGTTTTTCGTATCTTTGTTGCCTGAAACTCCGCAACCGAAGAAAATGGGATTGGAAATCTTGGACGTTATGTTCCGCGGCATCTGCGTAGGCGTGGCGGCATCGATCACGGTAGGCCCCGTGGCCGTGCTGTGCATCCAGCGCACCCTGTCGAAAAGCCGTCGTTCGGGAATCGTCTCCGGCCTGGGCGTAGCCTGTGCCGACACCTTCATGGCCATGGCGGCGTTGTTTTTTTACTCGATGCTCCAGACCCAGATCGAACAGTACAACACCCTGCTGCGCGTGATAGGCGGCATCTTCGTGGTAATCGTCGGCGTCTACATCTTCGCCCAGAACCCCGTACCGCAGATACGCCGCAACCGGGCGGGCAAGACGTCGCTGTGGCAGGACTTCGCCTCGATCTTCGGGCTGACGATCGCCAATTTCATCATGGTGATCCCCTACATCCTCGCCTTCTTTGCGGTATTCAAGATTTCGGGCGGCGACATCACGCACGAAGGCGTGGGAGGCTTCTTCCGCGCCATGTTCATCATCGCCGGATTCTTCGGCGGCGCCGCGGCCTGGTGGACGATGCTGGCCTTCGTCATCAACCTTTTCCGCCGCCGCTTCCGCCCGCGCCACATGCTGACGATCAACCATGTCGCCGGCCTTATCATCGGGATACTGGGTATTTACACGATACTTTCAACATTCTTTGATATATTCCCCAATGTCGGATAACAAACACAAGATCATAATCGCCATCGACGGCTTTTCGTCGTGCGGCAAGAGTACGTTCGCCAAAGCCATCGCCCGCGAGCTGGGTTACATCTTCATCGACACCGGTGCCATGTACCGCGCCGTCACGCTCTATGCGCTCGAACACGGTGCGATCCGGTCGGGCATCGTCGACGAGGACGCAGTCGTCAGGCTGCTCGACCAGATCGCCATCACGTTCCGTTTCAACCCCGAACGCGGTGCCAGTGACATCTACGTCAACGGCGACCTGGTCGAAGGCAAGATCCGCACGATCGAGGTGAGCAACTGCGTGAGCCGCGTGAGCGCCATCGCCCCCGTACGCAGGAAACTGGTGGCCATGCAGCAGGAGATGGGGCACCGCCGCGGCGTAGTGATGGATGGCCGTGACATCGGCACGGTGGTCTTTCCCGATGCCGAACTGAAGATTTTTATGACGGCCGACCCGCGGGTTCGCGCCTGCCGCCGCTATGACGAGCTGCGCGCCCAGGGCGACCAGGTGTCGCTCGAGGAGATCGAACGCAACGTGCGCGAACGCGACAAGGCCGATATGGGGCGTGCGATATCGCCGCTCAGGCAGGCCGAAGACGCCATCGTACTCGACAACAGCTGCATGACGGTCGGGGAGCAGATGGCGTGGTTTATGAAGGAATTCGAACAAGTTACCAGATAGGAGCACGGATCGCCGTGCACAGGGCACAGTGAAAGGGTTGCGAATAGAGATCGACGACAAATCGGGCTTCTGCTTCGGCGTAGTCCGGGCTATTTCGAAGGCCGAGAAAGCCCTCGCCGAGGGGAGTACGGTCTATTCGCTGGGCGACATCGTCCACAACCGCATCGAAGTGCAGCGCCTCGAACGGCTGGGGCTGCGCACCGTAACCCACGCCGACATGCCCGCACTGGGCGGCAGGCGGCTGTTCATCCGCGCCCACGGGGAACCGCCCACGACTTTCGCGCGCGCGAAAGAGCTCGGCATCGGGGTGATCGACGCCACCTGCCCGGTGGTCGCCCGTTTGCAGAACCGCGTGGTGAAGGCGCACGAACAGATGCACCCCGTCAGAGGGCAGGTCGTGATCCTCGGCAAACGGGGCCACGCGGAAGTCGTGGGGCTCACGGGACAGGTGCAGGCACCGACCATCGTCATCGAAGGCGAAGAAGACCTCGGCCTGATCGACTTTACGCGGCCGGTCTATTTCCTGTCGCAGACGACCCAGAGCATCGCCCTGTTTGAGGCCCTGGGTGCCGAGATGCGCCGCCGGGCGGCACACCCGGACGGGGTGCGGATCGACGACACGATCTGCCGGCAGGTATCGAACCGCGAACAACACCTGACGGAATTCGCACGCCGCTTCGACGTGGTGGTGTTCGTCTGCGGGCGCAAGTCGTCGAACGGCAAGGTGCTCTCGGAGGTGTGCCGCAGGGCGAACGCCCGGACACATACGGTCGAGGAGGCCGCCGAGATCGACCCGGCATGGTTCCCGGGTGCCGAGTCGGTCGGAATATGCGGCGCCACGTCGACCCCCAAATGGCTGATGCAGGAGGTTGCCGACCGCATCGGGCAAATTGGGAGAAGATGATAAACAGAAAAACGACCGCATGCAACAAGCCCCTCCCAAGGAAGGGGTTTGGGATGGGGTCAAAATTGCAAACGGCGCCGGCGGCGGCTACGACCGACAAAGGCATTGTAACGATACAAATCCAACAAAAATCACTGTTATGAAATACTTCATCCGTTCGTTAAAATATTTCGTAGCCCTGTGCGTTATCTGTGTAGCCATCCTGGCCCTGATGCTCGCAACGGGGACTTCGGCACTCACGCTCGACCAGACGGTCTACGTAATGTTCCACACCAGCCGTTACGCGACGCTGTTCGCGGCGATCGTGGTGCTTGCGGCGCTCTACCCCAGATTCGGGTTCGTGGTGCGCAAGGTCGAAGGCGACGTGGAGCAGAACCGCGAACAGATCGTCAACGCCTTCAAGTCGGCAGGCTTTTCGCTGCGCGGAGAGGAAGACGGGGTGATGACATTCCGCGCCGACGGCCCGCTGCGCAAGCTGATGCTGCTGGGAGAGGACGAAATAAAGGTTTCACAATACGGACAGTGGATTCAGATCGACGGCATACGCCGCGGCGTCGCCCGGGTCGAATACCGGCTGGATTCGTACATACAAATGAGTAAATATGATTAGGAAAGGATACAGATACCTGCTCACGGCCGTCATTGCGGCCTCGGCGGCAGCCCTTTTGACCTTTGCGGCCCGCAACGACTTCGGGCTGGGGCGCAACATGGAGATCACGGTCAATATGATGCGCGAACTTTCGCTCGGCTATGTCGACCCGGTAGACCCGGACAAGCTGATGGAAGGTGCCGCAGAAGGTATGGTCAGCGACCTCGACCCCTACACGGAGTTCATCCCCGAAGACCAGATGTCCAACTTCGAGCTGCTCACCACCGGCAAATACGGCGGCGTAGGCTCCCTCATCCGCAAGAAAGGCGACTGGGTAACGATCGCCCAGCCCTACAAGGGATCGCCCGCCGACCGTGCCGGGCTGAAGATCGGCGACAAGATCCTCGCCATCGACGGCAAAGATGCCAAGGGCTTCACCACCGAGCAGGTCAGCTCGCGCCTCAAGGGAGACCCGGGTAGCAAGGTCAGGGTGACCGTCGAACACCTGACGGGCGGCACCGAGACCGTCACCCTGCAACGCGAACGGATCGCCATTCCGGGCATACCCTACGCGGGATGGGTGGGCGAAGGCATCGGGTACATCCGCCACAGCGATTTCACCGAAGGTTGCTACGAGGATATGCGGGCAGCCATCGAACGGCTGCGTTCGCAGGGCGAGCTGAAGGGGCTGATCCTCGATTACCGCAGCAACGGCGGCGGCATCATGCAGGAAGCCGTGAAGATACTGGGCATGTTCGTCCCGAAAGGCACCGAAGTGGTGAGTACCAAAGGCCGCACGGAAGATTCGCGCCGGGTATACCGCACCGAATCGGAACCGATACTCCCGGACTTGCCGCTGGCGGTACTCGTCAACGGCAACTCGGCATCGGCATCGGAGATCGTGACGGGAGCGTTGCAGGATCTCGACCGCGCGGTCATCATCGGCCAGCGCAGCTACGGCAAAGGGCTCGTGCAGACCCCGCGCCCGCTGGGATACAACGCCATGCTGAAGCTCACCACCGCCAAATACTACATCCCTTCGGGACGCTGCATACAGGCCATCGACTATTCCCACTCGCAGGAGGGCACCGTCCGTTCGGTACCCGACTCGCTCATCTCGGAATACACGACCCGCGCCGGACGCAAGGTCTACGACGGGGGCGGCATCATGCCCGACATCCGCACTGAACCGGAGTACATCAGCCGCTTCGCCATGACGCTCTATGCGCTGGGGTTCATCGAGGATTTCGGGGACGAATACGTGCGCCGGCACCCGGGACAACAGATCGACATCCGCACGTTCTCGATCACGGACGGTGATTACGCCGAGTTCGCCGAGTTCATGAAGGACAAGGAGGTTCCCTATGAGTCGGATACGCGGCGGGCACTCAAGAAACTGCGCGAGGCTGCCAAAACGGATCGCTTCGAAGAGGTGGAACAGCAGATCGCAGCCATCGACTCGACGCTCCGGGACGACACGGCGACCAATCTTGAAACCTACCGCAAGGAGATCGTCGAGTCGATCAATAACGACATCGTACTGCGCCACGGCTATTCGGAAGGCGTCATCGAGCATTCGCTTCCCGACGACGGCGACGTGCTGAAAGCCATCGAAATACTCGGCAACAGGCAGGAGTACGCGCGGATCGTCACCGAGCAGGACACCCCGCGTAAATAAACACAGGCCATGAAAATCCGCCGCGACATATTCTCGTTCCGCAACCGCGTGGTGGTCATCATCGTGGGGGTGTCCCTCGGCATGGTGTCGCTGCTCTACACCAACAACATGGCCAAGCGCCTGAAGGAAAAGGAGCAGCACGACGTGACGCTGTGGGCCCATGCGATGGAGCGTGCGAACCGCAACGTGATGGGAGGCTCGATGGAAGACCCGCTCATCACCGACATCGTGTCGAACGGCAACAACATCCCGTTCATCATGACCAACGAGAACCTGGAGGTGCTCCAATTCCACCTGGTTCCCGAAAAAATCATCGACCACCCCGACCGGCTGCGCAGGCAGATCGACAAATTCACGGCCGAGAACACCCCGCGCACGGTGCGTTTCTGGTGGTCCAACGACCACTACCACATCATCTTCTACGGGCGATCGGCACTGCTCAAATCGCTCTACTACTTCCCCTATGTCCAGATATTGGTCATAACGGCCTTTATCCTGCTGGGGTTCATCGCATTCCGGTCTTCGAAACACGACGAGCAGAACCGGGTGTGGATCGGGCTGGCGAAGGAGACGGCACACCAACTGGGCACCCCCACCTCGTCGTTGCTCGGGTGGATCGAATACCTGCGCTCGCAGGACGTGGATCAGAGCGCCGTGGAGGAGATGAACAAAGACCTCACGCACCTGATGAAGATCGTCGACCGCTTCTCGAAGATCGGCTCCGAAACACCCCTTACCCCGGCCAACATCAATGAAGTAGTGGGCGAGTCGGTCATGTATTTCCGTAAGCGCATCCCGCGCAACGTGACGCTCGACTACAACGGGCTGGCCATCGCCCCCGTGCAGGCCAACATCAACGCCGCACTGTTCGAATGGGTGGTCGAGAACCTGATGAAAAACTCGCTCGACGCCCTACAGGGGCACGGGTCGATCGACGTGCGCATCTCGTCGGACGACAAGAACGTGATGATCGACGTCAAGGATACCGGCAAGGGCATCCCCAAGGGGAACTGGAAGCGTATCTTCGAACCGGGATTCACGACCAAGACCCGCGGCTGGGGGCTCGGGCTCTCGCTTTCGCGCCGCATCGTGGAGGATTACCACCAGGGTAAGATCGGCGTGACGGAATCGGAGATCGGCAAAGGCACGACGATCCGCATCACGCTCAAACGCATATTCGAGGAATGACCGACACGCTGAGACATACCGTGCCGGTTCCGCTGCCCCGAACGCAGGAATCCGGCGTTGCGCCGGTACACGGCACCGGGGGTTCCGCCACGCCACAGACAGCGGCCCCGGCCGGGGATTCCGTACCGCACCGCCATGCAGGTATGCCCGCGACACCCCCGGGGGACTTGCCCGCAGCACGGACTCTCCAAGCACAGTCCCCGACGGACAGTACGGAAAATACGGCCGCAGGCGACACGCTCGCCGCAGACAGTGCTGCGGACGGCGAATTTCCGTTCTTCCCCTTCGGCGACCCGTTCCCGGAGCTGCCGGCAACGCCCTGGCACGACGTCCCGGCCGCGGAGGTCTTCGGCACGGCATCCGTGCTGGTTCCGCAGCAGCCGATATATTCCGCCCGGGCGGAGTCGCTCACCGAAAATCCCGTTTTCCAGGGTTTCGTGCTGTTGCTGGCCGCAACCTATGCCATGCTCCTCTACCGCAATCTGGAAGATGTGCGCCTGCTGCTGACACGTGTTTCGCGCGACAGGGCCACGGGAGAACGCCTGACCGAAGACCCCGGCGGCAGCGGGTTTTCGCGCTTCCTGAATATCGCCACGACGATCGGCATGCTCTTCATGGGGGTCATG
>ERZ827516.2822-NODE-2822-length-11836-cov-4.882098_pt1 | contig 11836 bp, 9 predicted proteins | sample MGYA00519703_ERZ827516 | MGnify/ENA primary metagenome ERZ827516 (study PRJEB31778, sample SAMEA3449337) | human gut metagenome | biome: human gut; feature: human-associated habitat; material: faeces | place: United Kingdom | collected 2010/2012 ...
TCATCCTCGGCTCCGGCCCGAACCGCATCGGCCAGGGCATCGAGTTCGACTACACCTGTGTGCACGCCGTGCAGGAACTGGGCAAGAACTATGACACGATCATGGTTAACTGCAACCCGGAGACCGTGTCGACCGATTACGACATGTCCGACCGCCTGTATTTCGAGCCGCTCACCTTCGAAGACGTGCTCGAGATCTACGAGGCCGAAAAGAAGATGGGTCCGATCAAGGGCGTCATCGTCCAGCTCGGCGGCCAGACCCCGCTGTCCCTGGCCGCCCGACTGAAGGCCGCAGGCGTTCCGATTCTCGGCACCACGCCTGAATCCATTGATCTGGCCGAAAACCGTGAGCTCTTCGGCGAGGTGCTGAAGAAGGCCGACATGAACGCGCCGCGCTACGGCACCGCGCTGAGCCTGGACGAGGCCCGCGAGGCCGCGCACGCCATCGGATACCCGGTGCTGGTCCGTCCGAGCTACGTGCTCGGCGGCCGTGGCATGGAAATTGTCTACGACGACGCCCAATTGCGCAAGTACGTCGATCGCGCATTGAAGGAAGCCCAGGCCGACACCGTCGTGTCCGGCCGTCTGCCTTCGCCGCTGCTCATCGACAAGTTCCTGCAGGATGCCGTGGAAATCGACGTCGACGCGCTGTTCGACGGCGAGGAGCTGTATATCGGCGGCATCATGGAGCACGTCGAGGAAGCTGGCGTCCATTCCGGTGACGCCGCCTGCACCCTGCCTCCGAGCACGCTGTCCGATGACCAGATCCGTCGTCTGCGTGAAGGCACCTACGCCATTGCCAAGGGCTGTGGCGTGCAGGGCCTGATCAACGTGCAGTATGCCTTCATGGCCAACACTCTGTACGTCATCGAGGCCAATCCGCGTGCCTCCCGTACCGTGCCGTTCGCTTCCAAGGCCACCGGTGTGGCACTGGCCAAGGCCGCCGCCCGCATCATGGTCGGCGAAACCATCCAGCAGCAGCGTGACAACGGCCTGCTCCTGCCCCACGGCGACGGTGGCGACATCCATCGTGGCCAGCAGGTGGCCGTCAAGGAATCCGTGCTTCCGTTCAAGCGATTCCGCACTCCGCTCGGCAAGACCGTCGACGTGCTGCTCGGACCGGAAATGCGTTCCACCGGCGAGGTCATGGGCTTCGACCGCGACTTCCCGCACGCGTTCGCCAAGAGCCAGCTCGCCGCATACGAAGGCGGCCTGCCGACCAGCGGCAACGTGTTCATCTCCGTGAACGACACCGACAAGCGCCAGCTGCCGCTGTTCGCCGCGCGACTGGTCGAGCTCGGCTTCAACATCTGGGCCACCGAAGGCACGGCATCCGTGCTGCGCCGCTACGGCATCGATTCCAAGATCGTCGACAAGATCAGCGTGCGTATGGACTCCGATCCAGACGACCCGATCACCACCTACCATGCGGAGGGCAGCGTCGGCAAGAACGTCGTCCAGCTGATCGAGGAAGGCGCGATCGACCTGATTCTCAACACGCCGAACTCCCGCGGTTCCCGTTCCGACGGCTACGCCATCCGTTCGGCGGCTATCGCAGCCGACCTGCCGCAGTTCACCACCATGACGGAATTCTCCGCCGTGTTGATGGCTATCGAGGCGGTGCGCAATAATGATTATCAGATCATGAGTATTCAGGATCATTCCACGCAGCTGTTCGAATTGGAAAGCCGTGACTAATGATGAGTAGCCCCAGCAGTGAGGAAGTGAATGCCCAGCGTTCGGATTTCGGTCTGCGACTGAGCAATTCAATGGCCAAATACGGCCCGTTGTGCGTCGGCATCGACCCGCATCGGCAGCTCCTCACTGACTGGGGCTATAACGTCGACGCGTTGGGTGCGGAACTGTATTCCATGCGTATGCTGCAGGCGGCCAATGGCCGTGCCGCAGCTGTCAAATTCCAGTTCTCCATGTTCGAACGGTACGGTTCCAAAGGCATCGCCGCGCTTGAACGCGTGCTCTATGCGGCACGGCAGATGGGTGTCATCACCATCGTCGACTGCCTGCATGGCGGCCTGCCGACCACGATTTCCGCGTTCGCGGACGCCTATTTCAAGCCGGGCGCGCCATTGCTGGCAGACGCCATCACCCTGCTGCCGTATTACGGCGCACGGTCATTGGGAGGCGTCATCAATGACGCGCTCAACAACGGCAGGGGCGTGTTCATCGCCTCGTTGACGTCCAACCAGGAAGGCGCCAGCCTGCAGACGGCGATTCGTCAGGCAGGCGAATACAAGGGTAAAACAGTGGCGTACGGCATCGCCAGCACTGCTCAGAAATTCAATAAGGGCAATGATGGAATGGGTTCCGTCGGCCTTATCATCGGTGCCACCATCGGGCAGTGGATCAACGATTCGGGCGTCGATCCGGCCAAGTTCACCGGACCGATTCTTTCCCCCGGCTACGGATGGCAGGGAGCGGAGACACGTGATTTGAAGACCGTGTTCAAAGGCACCAAGGGCAATGTGCTGGTCACGGTATCTCGTTCCATCGCCACGCATGGTCCCGACATCGCAAAATTGACCGAAGCCACCGCGTCGGTCGCCAGGGATATTCGGCAGGCATTGACCGAGGCTCAAAACGAGAACGCCGATGATGCGGCTGACGGAGACGCCGAATAATTTCTTTTTCTGAATAGTTTCCTTTTTGGAAAACAAGACATAACCAAGAGTGGGGATGGAATGGCTGATTCTCAACATGGACGTTTGATTGTGCTCTGCGGACCCGCCGGAGTGGGCAAAGGCACTGTTCTGGGGCGCGTACGCGAACAGCACCCCGAAATCTGGCTGTCGGTGTCCGCCACGACACGCCAGCCTCGTCCGGGCGAAGTGGACGGCGTGAACTATTTCTTCATGACCGAACCTGAATTCCTGGCCAAAGAAAAGGCGGGGGAGTTTCTCGAAACCGCCGACGTGTTCGGCCTCGCCCACTACGGCACACCCGTGAAACCAGTCGTGGAACATTTGGAACGCAATATCCCCGTGGTCTTGGAAATCGACCTACAAGGAGCCCGGACGGTCAAACGGCGCGCGAAGGAACTCGGCCTCGAAGTGCTTACCGTGTTCATTGAGCCGCCGTCCTTCGAAGAACTGAAACGTCGTCTGATCGGCCGTGGCACCGAAACCCCTCAGCAGCAGGCCAAAAGGCTTGAGACCGCCAAGGTCGAGTTGGCCGCTGCGCCGGAATTCGACAAACGCATCGTCAATAACGTGGTCGACGAGGCCGCAGACGAGCTTTGGCATATCATCGCCGAAGAGTTCGGCCTGTAATCCGTCAATCCGACTATCCAGCCAATAAAAACCGGCATACGAAAAGGGCCTGCACGAAATCGCGCAGGCCCTTTTCGTATGTTTGAATCAGGCGAGACCGGACAGCTTGTCGATCAGCTCCGGATCACGGGTCGCTCCCTTGTCAGCGGAGCGGGCGAAGGCAGCGTAAGCCTTCAGAGCCTGAGAAACCTTGCGATCACGATGGGCGACATAGCCATCGCCGGCCTCCAGCTCGGCGCGGCGCTGAGCCAGCTCCTCGTCGGAAAGCTCGACGTTCACCGTACGGTTCGGAATGTCGATGTTGATGATATCGCCGTTCTTGATCAGAGCGATCGGGCCCTTGTTCGCGGCCTCAGGCGCGATATGGCCGATGGCCAGACCGGAAGAACCTCCGGAATAGCGGCCGTCGGTGAGCATGGCCACCTGCTTGCCGATGCCCTTGCCCTTCACGAAGGAGGTCGGGTACAGCATCTCCTGCATGCCCGGACCGCCCTTCGGGCCTTCGTAACGGATGACCAGAGCCATGCCCGGCTTCAACGTGTCGTTGAGGATGACCTCGATGGCCTGCTCCTGGGATTCGACGACCAGCGCCGGTCCGCGGAACGTCCAGATCTCCTTCGGCACGCCTGCGGTCTTCACCACGCAGCCGTCAGGCGCGAGGTTGCCGCGCAGCACGGCCAGACCGCCTTCGGTGACCGCCGGATGGTCGATATCGTGGATGGCGCCGTTGACACGGTCACGATCGAGCGAATCGAACAGCGTGGTGTGCGTCCACGGTTCAGGGGAGACGATGTGGCCCGGAGCGGCCAGATACATCTGCTTGGCTTCCTCGGTGCAGGTGTCGCGCATGATGTCCCAGTCGTTAAGCTTGTCTTCCAACGACTTGTAATCAATGGAATGCACGTCGCGGTGCAGCTTGCCGGCACGGTCAAGCTCGCCGAGGATGCCGGTGATGCCGCCGGCGCGGTGCACGTCGGAAATCTCCCACTTGCCGGACGGCGAGGCCTTGCAGATGCACGGCACGGTGTGGGAAATACGCTCGATGTCGTCCAGGGTGAAGTCCACGTCGGCGGACTGCGCCATGGCGAGGATATGCAGCACGGTGTTGGTGGAACCGCCCATGGCCACATCCATGGTCATGGCGTTCTCGAAAGCCTTCTTGGTGGCGATGGAACGCGGCAGCACGGAATCGTCGTCATCGTCGTAATACTGCTTGGCGATCTTCACCACCTGCTCGGCGGCGCGCTTGAACAGGTCCTTGCGGTAGGAATGGGAGGCCAGAATGGTGCCGTTGCCCGGCAGAGCCAGACCGATGGCCTCGGTCAGGCAGTTCATGGAGTTGGCGGTGAACATGCCGGCGCAGGAACCGCAGGTCGGGCAGACGGTCTTCTCATAGTTGAGCAGTTCCTCATCGGAGACGCTGTCGTCGGCGGTGGCGTACATCACGTCGATAAGGTCGGTGCTCTTGACGGTGCCGTCGGCGAGCACCGTGGTGCCGGCCTCCATCGGGCCGCCGGAGACGAACACGGTCGGGATGTTGAGGCGCAGGGCGGCCATCAGCATGCCCGGCACGACCTTGTCGCAGTTCGGGATGCAGATGAGGGCGTCGGCGCAGTGCGCGTTGCACTGGTATTCGACGGTGTCGGCGATGATGTCGCGGGAAGGCAGGGAGTAGAGCATGCCGGTGTGGCCCATGGCGATGCCGTCGTCCACGGCCATCGTGTTGAACTCGCGCGGAATGCCGCCGGCTTCCTTGATAGCCTCGGAAACGATGCGGCCGACCTTGTTGAGGTGGACGTGACCGGGCAGGAACTCATCGAACGAGTTGGCGATGGCGATGATGGGCTTCTTGCCCATGTCGTCTCCGCTGACGCCCGCAGCACGATAGAGGGCTCGGGCGCCTGCAAAGACGCGCCCTGACATAATTTTTGCAGATCGCATTTCAGTCATGGTTCTATTCAAGCCCTTGTGAGGGACACGCCACTTGTCAAGAGTCGAATAATGGAATTTGCAAAAGCGTAACGTTTCTCACACATATTTTTGGAATACATTCCTCCACTGGAAGTCTGGCGGAGGTCCGGCAGAAGTCCCCCCAAACGGCTACACTTGTTTTGGTTGAGATAGATTTTCCAATGTCTGGAGATAAGAACAATGGCTTTTGGTACTGACCCGACACCCGACGGTCTTGCGGACCCGCCGATCGACGACCTGATGAAGCACGCCGATTCCAAGTACGCGCTGGCCATTTTCGCCGCCAAGCGCGCACGCCAGATCAACTCCTACTTCACGCAGCTCAACGAGGGCCTGCTGCAGAACATCGGCCCGCTGGTCGAATACCAGAACAATGAGAAGCCCCTGTCCATCGCCTTCCGCGAAATCGACGAGGGCCTGCTTGAGGAGACCTTGGGCGAGGACGACGCCAACGAGGGCAACTGATCGATTCCGACAATTCGTTTGGATTGTTTGGACAGTTCGTCGCCGAATGATGGCGTGAGAGTTCTCTCACAACTGATTTTGAGCGACACGCTTGCCTGAGTTATCGCAATCAGCTATAACTCATCATCAGGAGCGAACAAGACGTAAGGCTCGAGCCACCGCGCTGGTTGGCACGAGCCTTTATTTATGCCCGCTTCCGCAGTGACAAGTAAAAATTGACACCGTATCATTGTGCCTCGCATCCCGCGGGGCGATAAGTCCTGAAGAAAGGGATGATATGACAGAAGAACATCGGCTTATTTCCGCCGAATCCGTGACCGAAGGCCACCCTGACAAGGTCTGCGATCAAATCTCCGACGCCATTCTTGATGATCTGCTGGCCCAGGATCCGTCCAGCCATGTGGCCGTGGAGACCTCCGCCGCCACCGGCGTGTTCCTGGTCTTCGGCGAAGTCACGTCCAAGGGGTACTGCGACGTGCAGTCCAAGGTCCGCGAGACCCTGCGCAACATCGGCTACACCTCCTCCGAAGTCGGCCTTGACGCCGATTCCTGCGGCGTTGTGGTGGCCATCACCGAACAAAGCGCCGAAATCAACCAGGGCGTTGCCCGTCTGACTGGCGATCAGGAGACCGCCGCCAGCCGCGAAGAACGTTACGAAGCACAGGGTGCCGGCGATCAGGGCGTGATGTTCGGCTACGCCACCGACGAGACTCCGACGCTGATGCCGCTTCCGATCTATTTGGCACATCGCCTCGCCTTCCGTCTGACCGAGGTCCGCAAGTCCGGTGAAGTGCCGCACCTGCGCCCGGACGGCAAGACCCAGGTAACCATTGAGTATGACGATAACGATAAGCCCGTTCGTCTGGACACCGTGCTGATCTCCACCCAGCATGATCCTGAGGTTACGCAGGATTGGCTTGCGGTTGAGCTGAAGAAGCACGTGATTGACCCGGTGCTTGATGAGGTGCTGGGTTCCAAGGTGCCGCATGACAACTACCGCCAGCTGGTCAACCCGACCGGTTCGTTCATCCTGGGCGGCCCGGCGGCCGACGCCGGTCTGACCGGCCGCAAGATCATCGTGGACACCTACGGTGGCGCAGCCCATCATGGTGGCGGCGCGTTCTCCGGCAAGGACCCGTCCAAGGTCGACCGTTCTGCCGCATACGCGACTCGCTGGGTTGCCAAGAACATCGTGGCCGCCGGTCTGGCCCACAAGGTTGAGATCCAGATCGCCTACGCTATTGGTGTTGCCGATCCGGTGTCCGTCAACGTGGAAACCTTCGGCACCGAGCAGGGTGTGACGCGCAGCCAGATCGCCGCCGCCGTGCGCAAGGTCTTCGATCTGCGCCCCGCTGCGATTATCGACGAGCTGGATCTGAAACGTCCGATTTATCTGAAGACCGCCGCGTATGGTCACTTCGGCCGCACGGACGTTGAGTTCCCGTGGGAGAAGACCGACAAGGTCGAGGAGCTCAAGGCCGCGATTGCTGGGGAGTGAGGTGCTCTAATTAGGACAGAGAGATCATAAGAATACCATAAGAATAGGGTGCTTTCCGCTGTTGATGGCGGAAAGCACCCTATTTGTTTTTCGCAGTGTCCTACGAATCTGTTCTTATTTCAATCCACGCACCCCAGTGGGGTGCGACATGCGGCAGGCCTCCGATGACCAGTCGAAGGCAATTTCAATCCACGCACCCCAGTGGGGTGCGACTTGGACGTGCGCAACATCACGCGCGATGATGGTTTATTTCAATCCACGCACCCCAGTGGGGTGCGACCGGGCGAGTACCGGGATTGCCGAAGCTGGGATGTATTTCAATCCACGCACCCCAGTGGGGTGCGACCTGCATCTTAGCGCCGACTATTACCCGATTTACAACATTTCAATCCACGCACCCCAGTGGGGTGCGACCTGCTCATCAACCCCACCGAGCTCGCACTACTCATTTCAATCCACGCACCCCAGTGGGGTGCGACCTGCACCCTCCCGTCACGCTCGACAATCAGACTATTTCAATCCACGCACCCCAGTGGGGTGCGACACCATGCGTTAAACGATTCATCATTCTCCTGCATATTTCAATCCACGCACCCCAGTGGGGTGCGACGATGATTCACCGCGCGACGGTTGGTTTCGGCCTTATTTCAATCCACGCACCCCAGTGGGGTGCGACTATGTCGGTATTCTTTTCGACCCGGTCTCCGTGACATTTCAATCCACGCACCCCAGTGGGGTGCGACTTGCGTTCTGGTCGTTTGAGGCGGCATCGAGAGTATTTCAATCCACGCACCCCAGTGGGGTGCGACTCACCGCCGACCCACGTACCAAACTCACCGTACAATTTCAATCCACGCACCCCAGTGGGGTGCGACGTGTCACGTTCAGCGGCGGTCTGGCAATCACGGAATTTCAATCCACGCACCCCAGTGGGGTGCGACCCGCGACCTTGCCCGCGTCGGAACCCTCGAGGTTATTTCAATCCACGCACCCCAGTGGGGTGCGACTGATGACCGCGAACTTCTTCTTGTCGCGCACGATATTTCAATCCACGCACCCCAGTGGGGTGCGACTTCGACAAGCACTCGCCACGCAGCAAAGCACAGAATTTCAATCCACGCACCCCAGTGGGGTGCGACCGGCAAGGCGAATCAGACCGCCGAGGATGCGAAATTTCAATCCACGCACCCCAGTGGGGTGCGACTCTGTCACGTTCAGTGGCGGTCTGGCAATCACGGAATTTCAATCCACGCACCCCAGTGGGGTGCGACTCGGCCTGGTCGGCCTGGATGGACTGGATGATCTGATTTCAATCCACGCACCCCAGTGGGGTGCGACAGACCGTGGACGCAACCATCACCCCAATTCTCAGATTTCAATCCACGCACCCCAGTGGGGTGCGACGTGGGTGCGGGAACAACTGCGACTCGGCCCTCCGATTTCAATCCACGCACCCCAGTGGGGTGCGACTTGGCGACCGGCCTGTACTCGCACGTGCAACCGATTTCAATCCACGCACCCCAGTGGGGTGCGACCCGGATATGAGCGCGCTTCCCGAGTTCGACGAATTTCAATCCACGCACCCCAGTGGGGTGCGACTCGCTAATCCGCGTAAGTTACTTGATTCTGATTCTATTTCAATCCACGCACCCCAGTGGGGTGCGACCTGTGTGTAATAGCTGAGCGCCTTCACGAGTTTATTTCAATCCACGCACCCCAGTGGGGTGCGACGTTCCTTGACTCGGAACGTGATCTTGTCGTTGGTATTTCAATCCACGCACCCCAGTGGGGTGCGACCCTCGTCTCCACCTGTTCGCGGCTGGACTGATGGATTTCAATCCACGCACCCCAGTGGGGTGCGACGATGGTTCGGTTTGCGCCACGTGCGGGTCGCGTCATTTCAATCCACGCACCCCAGTGGGGTGCGACCGGCTCGTGGAACACCGGCAATTTCGGAACCCTGCCTATTTCAATCCACACACCCCAGTGGGGTGCGACGGCAAAATGTGGGCAAGACCGTTTCGGAGACACCATTTCAATCCACGCACCCCAGTGGGGTGCGACGTCAAAGTTTGGCAGAACTGCCCAGAAGACGAACGCATTTCAATCCACGCACCCCAGTGGGGTGCGACCTCTCCAATTCCAACCGGCGCGCATTGCTGCACAGATTTCAATCCACGCACCCCAGTGGGGTGCGACCTCCCATGTGTGAGAGTCTTCCGCCTTGTCGTCCTATTTCAATCCACGCACCCCAGTGGGGTGCGACCCGATAACCAGCTAATAAGCGACACCATGATAGGCATTTCAATCCACGCACCCCAGTGGGGTGCGACGCCGCTTTCACCGCAATCAACAGCCGCAACAACACATTTCAATCCACGCACCCCAGTGGGGTGCGACCAAGCTCGGTCAGCAACGGTGTTAACTCCATGATATTTCAATCCACGCACCCCAGTGGGGTGCGACGTGGCGGCGCTCCGACTCGCTCAAAAGGTGGCGGATATTTCAATCCACGCACCCCAGTGGGGTGCGACCCGTGTGGGCGACACGCCGGTGGTGCATGTCAACAGATTTCAATCCACGCACCCCAGTGGGGTGCGACCATGGTGTTGTACCAGGTGGCGATGTCGTCACCGATTTCAATCCACGCACCCCAGTGGGGTGCGACGTTCCGCAGTCTCAGCCGGTTTGGTCTGCCAACTATTTCAATCCACGCACCCCAGTGGGGTGCGACCCTTTCCTCGTGGCCGGACTCGGATTCGGACCGAATTTCAATCCACGCACCCCAGTGGGGTGCGACTGCCACGTGTCTCCATACGCCTGAGATGCACGCTGATTTCAATCCACGCACCCCAGTGGGGTGCGACTGGCGTGCGGGGAGGCGAATCACCTTGCCTCCCCGCATTTCAATCCACGCACCCCAGTGGGGTGCGACAGCGGCTAGCGCGAGCGGAACCGGCTGCACGAGAATTTCAATCCACGCACCCCAGTGGGGTGCGACCTGCCGCGCCATGGGATATCCGTCCACCCGTCCGGATTTCAATCCACGCACCCCAGTGGGGTGCGACGAGTTGCTTCGGTACAGGCCAGTCAACCATCGAGATTTCAATCCACGCACCCCAGTGGGGTGCGACCATATGCACGTCGAGTCGTGCGTTTTCCAGTGCTTATTTCAATCCACGCACCCCAGTGGGGTGCGACGACAACCTCAAGCTCGGCTACGGCGGCACCAAGACGATTTCAATCCACGCACCCCAGTGGGGTGCGACTAGACCCTGCATGCGTTGCGGGGTCTTTTCATTTTATTTCAATCCACGCACCCCAGTGGGGTGCGACGTGGTCTGCACGTCCAAAACGTCGGGTGTGCGAGTCATTTCAATCCACGCACCCCAGTGGGGTGCGACGCAGCGGCCTTCGCGGTCGTGGCGGTTTCGTCGAAATTTCAATCCACGCACCCCAGTGGGGTGCGACCTGTGGGACAACACGTGGCCGACGCTTGCGGAAATATTTCAATCCACGCACCCCATTGGGGTGCGACGGCATCACGTCGGTGCCGACCGCGCAGAACCTTAAATTTCAATCCACGCACCCCAGTGGGGTGCGACGCACAATGGAGTTTTGGACGCCGCTTGCAGGTCTTATTTCAATCCACGCACCCCAGTGGGGTGCGACGTCCTGCGTTCGCGATAATGCGGCGTACATTGATATTTCAATCCACGCACCCCAGTGGGGTGCGACTTTGACAATCTGACCGATGCACGGTATACTGATATTTCAATCCACGCACCCCAGTGGGGTGCGACACACCACTATCCCGATTACCGCAACCGCGTTGTACACATTTCAATCCACGCACCCCAGTGGGGTGCGACCGGGGCTTACGGTGCACAATGCTGGGATTTATGGGCATTTCAATCCACGCACCCCAGTGGGGTGCGACAATAACCAAGGACGCAAAAGAAACACCCAACGAAACATTTCAATCCACGCACCCCAGTGGGGTGCGACCGGGTGGCCCAGGGTGCGGTCTTGCTGCCGAACTTATTTCAATCCACGCACCCCAGTGGGGTGCGACAGAACGCCTTCGCCGGCCCTATCAATTGGATAGCATTTCAATCCACGCACCCCAGTGGGGTACGACGCGGCGAACTTCGAGCGATTGACGATCTGTTTCCATTTCAATCCACGCACCCCAGTGGGGTGCGACTTTGGTCATTGTTGAAACGCTCATTGATGTAATCGATTTCAATCCACGCACCCCAGTGGGGTGCGACTTCCACGCGTTCCTTGCCCCGTTCGCTGCCGAGTTATTTCAATCCACGCACCCCAGTGGGGTGCGACTCGACAGTGGCTACATGACAACGTGACTGTATAGATTTCAATCCACGCACCCCAGTGGGGTGCGACAGGTACTGCTGGCCCTTGGGCGTGACCTTCGTCGTATTTCAATCCACGCACCCCAGTGGGGTGCGACGCCGGCGTAGCCGCGCATCGAAACCCCATAACCGGTATTTCAATCCACGCACTGTGTTTTGTCAAGTTGGGGTCTGCGTTTTGTGCAGTGTTTTTCCGCAGTGTAGGCAGCGGGTTTTCCGCAGGGTGTGCGGTATCGGCCG
>ERZ827516.2831-NODE-2831-length-11795-cov-21.657836_pt1 | contig 11795 bp, 9 predicted proteins | sample MGYA00519703_ERZ827516 | MGnify/ENA primary metagenome ERZ827516 (study PRJEB31778, sample SAMEA3449337) | human gut metagenome | biome: human gut; feature: human-associated habitat; material: faeces | place: United Kingdom | collected 2010/2012 ...
CCATTGATATAGATTTCAGTAGACTAAAAGAGGTACTTACCTACGATCCGCAAGCCCCGATGATATTCAGCAGCGGTATCTTCCTTTGGCTGTTCGCTGCTTTCATGGTAGTGTATGTGTTGTTACAACGTAAATACACTGCCCGTATCTTGTTTGTCACCCTTTTTTCCTATTATTTCTACTACAAGAGTAGTGGCACATATTTCTTTCTGCTTGCTATAGTCACCGTTGCCGACTTCTTTCTTGCACAGCTAATGGACTGTGCAGAGGGGTATTGGAGACGTAAAGGATTAGTTGTTTTGAGCCTGAGTATCAATCTGGGACTTCTTGTCTATTTCAAATATACTAATTTCCTGGGTGGAGTGATAACGTCATTGATGGGAGGAGAGTTTACCGCTCTTGATATATTCCTGCCGGTCGGTATTTCCTTCTTTACTTTCCAGTCGCTAAGCTACACCATCGACGTTTACCGGAGGGACATAAAGCCATTGACGAATCTTTTGGACTATGCTTTCTACGTATCTTTCTTCCCCCAGTTGGTGGCGGGACCTATTGTGCGTGCCCGCGACTTTATCCCGCAAATCCGGAAACCTCTCTTTGTTTCGCAGGAGATGTTCGGCCGCGGAATCTTTCTGATCGTATCCGGTCTTTTCAAGAAAGCCATTATTTCCGACTATATCAGCATCAACTTTGTAGAACGTATTTTTGATAATCCTACTCTCTATTCGGGTGTTGAGAATCTGATGGGAGTGTATGGTTATGCTTTACAGATTTACTGCGACTTTTCCGGATATAGTGACATGGCTATTGGTATCGCTTTATTGTTGGGCTTTCATTTTAATCTTAACTTTAATTCTCCTTATAAGTCTGCCTCCATTACCGAATTCTGGCGTCGTTGGCACATCTCTTTGTCCAGTTGGCTGCGGGATTATCTGTATATTTCTTTAGGAGGAAACCGGAAAGGCAAGTTCCGGCAATATCTGAATCTTATCATTACCATGTTTCTGGGCGGATTGTGGCATGGCGCATCTTGGAACTTCGTTCTTTGGGGAACCTTCCATGGTGTTGCTTTAGCATTGCATAAAATGTGGATGACCATCACCGGACGTAAGAAAGGAGAACAAAGTCATGGTTGGCGGCGTGTGTTCGGAGTGATTATTACTTTCCATTTTGTCTGCTTCTGCTGGATTTTCTTCCGTAATGCCGATTTTCAGAACTCAATGGATATGCTGGGACAGATATTCACTACTTTCCGTCCGCAACTGTTCCCACAGTTACTTGAAGGATATTGGAAAGTATTCGCATTAATGTTGCTCGGCTTCCTGCTTCATTTTGCTCCCGATAGTTGGGAAAATGCAGCTTGCCGGGGAATGATCCGTCTACCGTTCGTAGGAAAAGCAGTGTTGATGGTAGCGTTGATTTATCTTGTTATTCAGATGAAGAGTTCGGAGATTCAGCCGTTTATTTATTTCCAGTTCTGATTGGTTGTGGAATTAATGTAACATCTAACTTTTGACCTGGGAATTCTTTTTAATTTCCGGTTAAAGTTGTAATTGAAATATTTTTCCTTTCTTTGTGAAAGGAAAATATAAACATTCTGCTTTATGGAAAACTCTTTCAGTTATCAGCCGGCAGCCGATCGTTACGAACAGATGCCATATAAATATTGTGGCAAGAGTGGCTTGCAGTTACCTCTAATCTCTTTGGGGTTGTGGCATAATTTCGGTAGTGTGGACAATTTCAATGTAGCAACCGACATGATTAAGTATGCTTTCGATCACGGTGTTACTCATTTCGACTTGGCAAATAATTACGGTCCCGATCCCGGAAGTGCGGAACTAAATTTCGGACGAATCTTGAAAGAGAACTTTCAAGGCTACCGGGATGAAATGATAATCTCCTCCAAAGCCGGTCATGACATGTGGGCAGGTCCTTATGGCGGAAATAGCTCTCGTAAAAATCTGATGGCAAGCATTGACCAAAGTCTCCGCCGGACAGGTCTGGAGTACTTCGATATCTTTTATAGTCATCGTTATGATGGGGTCACTCCGGTTGAAGAAACCATCCAGACATTGATTGATATTGTGAAGCAAGGGAAAGCACTGTATATCGGAATTTCTAAATATCCTCCCGAACAAGCCCGTGTTGCCTATGAGATGATGGCAAAGGCCGGTGTTCCCTGTCTTATCAGCCAATATCGGTATAGTATGTTCGATCGTGCGGTTGAGGCTGAATCCCTTCCTTTAGCGGCAGAATACGGTTCCGGCTTCATAGCTTTCTCTCCTTTGGCACAGGGATTATTGACCGATAAATACCTGAACGGCATCCCGGAAGGTTCCCGTGCTGCCCGTTCTTCGGGTTTTCTTCAACAATCTCAAGTGACGCATGAAAAAGTAGAAGCTGCCCGTCAATTAAATGAAATAGCTCGCCGCCGTGGGCAAACGCTGGCTGAAATGGCTTTGGCATGGGTGCTGAAAGATGAAAGAATGACATCGGTGATTGTAGGTGCAAGTTCTGTGAATCAGTTGGCCGACAATTTGAAAGCGTTGGAACATTTGGAGTTCACGACAGACGAGTTGAAAGAGATAGAACAGATTTTACCCGGATAAATTCAGTTTGATTCATATTTTAGTTGGTTCCGTTAAAAAATAAATGTGTGAAAAATGAATGCCCCGTGCTTCACAGCACAGGGCATTAGCAAACAAACAAAAATAAAACATGGAGTGGCATTAGGGGTGACAGTCCTGATAACTAAAGTGGGAACTCCGGAACTCTTTCCGGAGAGTTAGTTATTGGTATACCGTCCCACACCATGTAGTTTGTGTGTATCCTTGATTTATATACAAGAATTCGTTTTGTGGCACATAGCAGCTCAAGCCGCTATGTGTGTGTATGGTAAAGCCGTATGCCAGTCCGGGCAGAAAACTGGGAGTGGCAGCCGAGTAAGTAACAATGTTCTTCCATAACTCATTAACGTACGTTTTTAATGCCGGATTGGCTGTTAGCAATGTTTCTTTAAGATCGAAAAAGAGATGCCATTCGTTACGGTTGAAACATTGTAAAGAACTGATTGTCTCCGTATCCGGTTCCCAACGGAGAAATGCGGCGCGGGCAAGCAGAGCAAGTTCTTCTAAATATTCAGTCTGCACTACGCTGATAGTAGCCGAACGATAATCTCCTGTTTTACTGTTCCATGCATCAAAGTAAGATTGCGCAAATCTCTCTAGTTGCGGAGTTGGCTGGTAAAGATAGGACAGAGCAGACGGATATACCTCTGTCATTCCCGGACTGACAATCTCCGTAGGAGAAGCAATAATCGCTTCTGTCTTGTCTTTCAATTCATAAGCAACTTCTACACTTCCCATGTAGCAACCTTCAAAAAGAATGAAATCCCATTTCCTATGATTAGGTAAGGGAAGGGCAGAAGCAAAATCTGCCAGTTCCATTTCATCCTCCCCGTCGATGCAAACACTGCGTGTGCTGCGACTGGGATTTTCCAAACCAGCTGCCGGCAACCATGCGCTCCCGTGCGAAAACAGGATAAGACCGTAGCTTGAGGCGGAATAGTTGTTCAATATATCATTCAGCACCTGCTTCATTACATTTGATGAGGCAGAATTTTGTGCCGTATAAGTTTTCAGTAATTGGCGTGGATTTGCAGTGTGGGCACTGATTTCCATCAATTGTGGTGATGTATTTTTGCGATCACAGTAGATAAAAAGTCGGTTTTGCGAACAGTCAGTTGCCAGGAAGCCGATTGTGAGTGCTGCTATTTTCTGTTCTATTTCTGGAGACAGGCTGTTGTCTCCGGCAAGATAAGCGATGAGAATACGCTGCGTTTCCTTTTCTTGCTGAGGAATAATAGGGTGAAGATAACCCTCGTTGTCACATGAAGCAAACAACAGATAGCAGCAGCAAAAGAGAAACAACCGGTAACGGATAAATAATAATATGTGCAACAGATAATTCACCTAATATAAAGGAATAAAGAATTTGTTTGTAGCTTCCATTTAGAATTGGAGAATGTAGCCGGGCAAGGCTATGATAAGACAATGCCCGGCTAAGGTTGTTGAGATAAAAAAGGGAGTGTTTATTTTACTGAAATATTGCTCCAGTTACCAACTATCAGACCAGAATAGAAATCTCTAATATCCTGTGTGTCATATACTAACTTACAGCCGGCACCTGATGTAGAAAACAGAGGACCAAATGGTTCGTCAGCCTTTTCAACAGTCAGAGTCTTTCCGGCATTCATGATTAACATGTAATCAGCCACTCCATTACCGTCAGCATCTACACTAGGCAATAAACCGCCTTTGATTGTGGTATCTACGCTCGACTTGAAGTTGTGGTTGAATAAACCACCATTGATTACAGCTTCTGCGTCATCTTCCGAACCGACAACAGCAACCTCATTGTTGTATGTTCCGCCATTGAATGTAGCAGTTTCTTCAACGTTGATGGATACAGAGTTGTAAGTCGTTCCTGTGAATGTCACATTTTTCGCTGTGATAGAGGTTGGCCAGCTGTTTGAAACAACTTTCTCGATAGTAACGTCTGCAGTGCTGGTTACTATAAACTTCTGGATGCTTGGCAAATCTAAAGTAATGTTGTTAGTCAGACCTTCCAAAACAATATCCTGTCCGTCTTGAGTCAATGTCAACTTGATGTCGTTGGTAACGTTACCTTCAAGATCAGAGAAATCAGCCGGATTAGGAATGTCAGTACCGCTCATATTGATAACAGGTTTAGTGTTGTCAGCAGTAGAAGACAGGTTCTTCATGGCAACAAGATCATCAATTACTAGATCGAAGTTATCCTTGTTGATACCTGTGATGTCGATAGAGATTGCTTTACCGTCATTTCCGCGTACTACTACGATGTGTGCACCGTTTTCGTCACCTTCAGGAATGAAGTGATCGTCTGTACTCTGTTTCTTGTCATCATCGTCGATAACTATATTTTCGGTACCACCGGTGAATTCGTCAACGATAGTAACTGTGCAGCTATATGCTTTGTACAGATTCATCTTGATAATCGTATGAGCATTCGTTCTTACAGGAACGTTGCTTGCATTACGGATTGCTACCAGTTTGAATCCATCGGCTTCAGCATTGATTTCAGTCAGTGCGGCAGCGTCAGCAGTGAAGCCGGGAGTACCATCTACGTTGTAACCCTTGAAACTCAAAGAGTAAGTAGCGTCTTTACCTGCTTTTTCAGGAATAACGTAGTTCAGGTCGAAGATCGGATAGAACTTGTCACCGTCCTGATACCATTTTACACCGTTTACGTGATCGGAAGTGCTGGTAGCAGAAGCTACATCAAACGGACGGTGGAAATAACTCTGAGTAGTCGGAGTTGCCGAAACCGGAGATTGTGTCAGCGCATTGTAACCGGTGGACAGGTTAGTCACTTCCATACCTAAGTATTCGAGAAGATTGTCGCTGCCGAGGTTATTCAATGCATCTGCCCATTCCGTCTTGTTGTCGTAGTCAGTCAGGATCAAGCTGATCTTGGCAAACTTACGAGTAGCTGTGATAGGAATAGCAGTGCTGATACTTTGGTCTTCTGCTCCGTCTGTAATGTTATAAGTACCGTCTGCGTTTACGGTGAACTTGATAAGTCCCGTGTAAGCATCGCGTGCTTCAGGAGTTTCAACGATAGGCATCAAACCGTCAGTGAACTGTAATTCAGAAACGCTAGCCAGATTTTCAGTCTTCCAGTAATAGTCGTTACGGCTTTCCGTGCTTGAAGAAGTAACTGATTTCGGAACGAAGTCTACCCATACAACAGCTGTATAGCTATTGCCTGCCGGCAGGCGGAACTGCGGAAGTTCGATGTCGTTGCCGCTAGGTGCTTCAGTCAATACAGTTCTTACCTGAGTATATGGAGAAGTACCTCCATTAGCGAACACCTGCAAAGTGGCACGTGCATTCACTTCCTCAATCATTTCAGTGCCGGAATCTTTCCAGTTCGACCATCCGCCTTTTGAGAAATCCGTACCTGCATAAGTACTGATCGCATTCCCCATGTTAATTTTGAACGCTACCGGAGTTTCCTCACCTGTAACAACCTGCTGATTGTCTACAAATGCATCGTCACCGCAAGCAGTCATCATAGCTGTTGCAGCTATTAACGACCAGAATAAACTTTTTTTCATGCTTAAAAAAAATTGGTTAATAATAAAAATGTATCACTTTTAGTCATAATAGAGAGAATATTTACGGGATATACTCTTTGAATGTCAACGGGTATATAGTCTCGTTATCTTCTATCGCTGCTGTTGCTCCTTTGATGCGCAACATATAATTCGGATTAGGCAACTCGATTGAAATAGAAGAATAGTCGGTCGCTGTGCTTCCGTAACGTTTGAATGTCACCGGAGTACCTCCTGTTGTCTCTGCTTCGATGTGGAATGATAAAGGAATCGCGTCCGGCATGGGCACAGGCACTAGTAAATAGTCGTGCAAAGCAAAGGTCTTGTTGAAAGACGAAACCTCTTTGGAATATAGAGCAGAAGAAACAGTTCTCGCTCCCGATGCTTCTCCGGTCCACGTGTTAAATTGGGTGTATAATACATTTCCGGTTTCATATACGATCCGGATATTTCTCAATGCATCCGTCCATACACTGCCGTCTTCGGCGGTCAGTTTCACCCAGGGGAGAGACAGTTTTACGAACGGACGCCTTAATTTGATGGAAGTCAGTTTGTCTTCATCCCCTTCCTTGACAGCACCGCTTGCTTCGATGGTGAAAGTTTCGGATTGTCCTGCATAAGCATCTTCTATATCCGCTTCGTTGGCGGCGGTTTCCGCATGAACGGTGCCGATTGTTTCGATGAGGTGGATATCGCTTAACCCTTTTGAGGTATTGTAGATCAGCTCGGTTTCTGTTCCTGCTGCGATATAGTCTGCCCAACAGATCGCCTTGTAGGTATCATTGGGAGGCAGATGTACGTCCGGGAAAGTAATGGCTCCCGTCAGTCCGCTGTTATCGTCTATAAATAGCTGGGCTTGTGCTACGCGCAGGTCTGTTGTTTTCGAATAAACTTCCAGTTTGCAGCGCAGACGATAGCCCGCAGGTACTTGCTTATCACCGCCGGCACGGGTGATTGTTCCGTTGTCTGCGGCTGTTTCCGGTTCGTTGGCGGCCTTCGTGTCGACTGTTGCCTGTATGGAAATGCTGGTTTTCGGCCCTTCGGCCGGTTCCGTATTCAGGGGCGATTCGTTGGTGCATGCCGCAGTGAGGAACGACAGCCCGAAACATAATGTCCGGAAATACTTCTGATGATTCATAAGCCTATGTTTTTTCATCTTATTCTATCCTTAATAAATTATTCATTAATCAGGTATCACTATTTCTATTATCTCTTCGAATTCATCGTTGATACCCGGTGAGCTGGGTTTGCGGACAGTCAGGAATGCACCGTATACTAATGTATGTTTGTTGCGCTGCATACGTATTTCCGCATTGCCGCTTTTATGTATGCTGGTGCCGTCTGCTGCATGGGTTTCTACGATAATATTATAATAGTTGTCCGTTCCGTCGCCCGGACCTATAAAGATGAGGTCTTCTGCCAGTTTGTATTCCTTGCCCTCTGTGTGTACGCTTACCGTGTGATTGAATGCTGCACCGGATTGCGAACCGCTTGCCACTTGGCGGAAGGTGTCGAACATCGGCGGTATCCACATCTGGTAGTTCACTTTGGCGGTATGCGGTTCCGGGGCATCGGCTCCGGCCTTCTCGAAGTAGTCTTCCATATCGTTGGAAATCACGGTATATGTGCCGAAGGGACGTAACAGTTCCAGTTCTTCCGTGAAGTCGAGGTCATTGGAGTGTGAGTGAGGTCCGCCGTATCCGCTGTAATCCCAGGTGGCGCTTGCGCTGAAAGCATCTTTGGTGGCTCCCGCTCCGAATGGCTCTTTCATCTTAACACTGGTGAGCGAGCTCACATCGAAATAAGGATTACTCGTCTGACCGCTGGCGAGAGGTTCGGCCCATGCCAGAACTGCTATTCTGTCTGCGGGAAGATCAACGCTTACTTGATAGCGGTTGTTTCCTTCGGCAAGCGAACCACCGTTCACAATTTTGCGTTCCAGTTGTGTCTCCAGTTTGCCGTCATCGCTCATGGTCCAGAATTCCAGTACATATCTTACAGTCAGACTGCCTGCACTGCGTGTATAGTTCGAGTAAATCGGCTCGTTATCCCATGCTGTATTGAATTTGAGCGTCAGTTGGGTGTGGCAGATGTGCGGATGCGCATCCAGATAACAAAGGTCTTTTTTCTCACATGAGCTCATCAGTAGCAGGATAAGTATGAGTAGTGCTGCCGCAGATGCGGAAATAATCGTCACCAACCTTTTACGTCGTATCGCCTCTTTTCGGGTTAACCATTCAGATGCGTTATATTTATTATATAAATCCATAGTTTCAGTATCTTTTTCTGTTCTCATAATCAGGTCCTCCTATGATTTAAAATCTCCAGACGAGTGATGCCTTGATTTTGCTTGGTCCCCAATAGTTCTTACCTTTATGTTCTTTGAATGCATTGCATGGGTCGTACCAGAAATACTTGTCGTATCGGAGCCGGTTGTATCCGGCAGAGATGCCCAAGTCAAAATAGAGACAGTCGAAATGGTTGAACTTAAAGATATATCCGTATGAGATACCCAGTCCGCGAATGTTACCTTGGCGTCCGGTGCTTCCGAATTTCACGTCGTACTCGCCGTACAGTCCATATAATCCCCAGTAGGAACCTTGAAAAGAACGGTCGTCACGCACGTACATACGTATTTCAGGCGACACGGAGGCCACGTTGTAACTGTTGCCTTTGGCTTTGCTGTCTTTCAGCTAGCGATAAGCACCTTCCACAGCGATGGAGTATCGGCTGCCCAGATAGGCTTCTAATTCAATGTTGGGGGTGATAAGAGCAGCCCAGGAGGCGAGATTGGTTTTGATGGCCATTAATGGCGGATCACACCGGCAGGGCTCCGGCTCTTGTACGATCGGTTTCTGTGGAGTTCGTTTTACGGTGTCCACTTCTACTACCTTTATTTCTTCCTTCACCACAGGAGGAGCAACAACGGGTATGATTCTTAGTAACTGCACACTGCTTGCACTTCTTAATTTAGGATAGAAGTTAGTAAGCATATAGCGGTATGTACCTCCGGGTAGTTTTTTCAGGGCAATTTCCGGGTCTACTCCTTCGGGAGTATGATCGAGAATATCCAGTACGCGGTCTTTTTCTTTAATATTGCTTTTTTCGACCATGACACGAAGTTCGTTCCAGTTTTCTCCTCCTGCCACTACTTCGAATAGGTTGGAAGAGAGTCCTGTCTTGGCTACAAGATAGTCTTTCAATACGTCTGCTCTTGCGGCACTAAGTCGTAAGTTGAGTGCTAACGGACCTTCGGGAGATGCATATCCAATGATGCGGATGTGATCGATGACGTACTCATTTTTGTCTATAATCTCTTGTACTCTGTCGATACATCGTTGTAGAGTACCTCTGTTGCCGTTATAATCCAGATCGAGATTGCTTTTTCCTGTCTTGAAATGGATGTACCAGGCTTCTGGATCTTTGGTTATTGAGTCGGTGGGGAGTGTTTGCCCCCATGCGGCACAAGTCAAAAGAATACTTCCGGCTAATAGGCATAGCTTTCGTCTTAAATATTTCATACTGGTTTTTAATTTTTGTTTCTCTATGGTGTATGCCGTTACTTTGTAGGTAACGGCACATACTTTCTCGAACAGCAGGAAGCGTCCTCTGAACGGGATTGGTAGGGATGAAAATAAGAAAGGGAGGTCGTGCAGACTGTGAATACAGTTGCCAACTCTAAAAAAACGTTTCCAAATGGTGGATACGAATGGAATATTTATACGATAAACTTGCTTGACTTAGCTTGAAATGTTTTTCATTTTAGCAAATAGTTTGCTTTTTTATAAAAACCTGCAAAAAAAATGTTAGTTTTGTTTTCTTATTTCAAAATTAATTTCTATATTTGCCGAATCTTATGAAGACTGTTACCTACAAAGTAACGGGAGCGTAATAGATTAAATTACAGCGTATTAAATAGTGTATTTTGATTTTTGTTAGCCTTTTCAGCTTCTTGCTTTACATAAGATATAATCATTCTATTTGTCCGATCTATTTCCTTTTGCTCAAATGCTTTTAAATAGGTCTCGGTCACTTTGATGGAAGAGTGTCCTAAGGCATTGCAGATGACTCCTGTTGCACATTTCTTTTGGTAGGCTGTTGTAGCCCATGTATGGCGTGCTGTATATGACGAGAGTTTTTCGCCTAGATTCATCCTTCTGGATAGTTCGTTCAACCTTCTATTGAAACCTCGCAATATGGCTTGATACAATTGGTATTCCTCTTTACTTCCGAAACAGTTTCCATTCTGTAGCTTTGAGTTGCCGGGTAAGATAGATAATAAATAAGGTGATTGAGGATTCCGGTTAGCCAGTTGTTTGATGAGTCGCATGGCTTCCGGGGTTACATTTACGGTGATTATTCGTCCGGTCTTTTGTCTCTTATAGATAAGTGTGTCTCCATACAGGTCACATTTTCTTAGTCGGGCAAGATCGATAAACGGCATTCCTCTAAGCAGAAACAGGAGAGTGAACCATGACTGTGCTTCCTTTAGTGAAGGAAGTGATTGTTGGGCCGCCACAAGTATATTTCCCATGTGCTTGGCAGTCAGTGATCGTTTGGTGTCTGCCCGTACGCCGGTGTATACGGTGTCGAACAATCCCTGCCTCCATTTTATCCGTTTTTCTTTCGTTGCCCTGTGGTAGATCGCCCGTAGCATACGCATATAGGTTGATACGGTGTTCATACTTAGCATGTTTTCCAATAGGTATCGCTCAAAATCCTGCAAGAGGACCGGAGTGAATACTTTATCCAATTTTATAGTACCTTTTTGCCTGGTTTGCCAATACCGCAAAATCGCATTTAGTGTACTTTGGTAGACGTGGGCCGTCCCATACCGCCCTTCATTTTCCAGTCTTAATATGACTGTCTCCATAAACTTTTTTAAATCATTCATAATTAGTTCCCTTGTATTTTTTCAATTAAAAACTGAAAGAACAATGTGGACGTCGACTACTTGTTTGCTTGTTTGAGTAATCTTTGCATTTCATAGTTTCATTTTAACTGATATTGTTGTTTCTTGTGTGGGTAGATATTTTTGTTTGTTCTTTGATAATGCGCCCTTTTCCTTCACTCCTCAAAGATAGGAAATAGAAAAACAAAAGCTTTTCATTTTTTTATTTTTCTATTTCTATATGTACTATACTCGTTTTTATCGTTTTTGTTTCACGGCATATAGTTACCAATCAATACATTGTGATTCGTATTGTCCAATATGCTGATGCAATTTGTTGCGGATTCTGAAAATATAGGAAAAGTGCCGTTCATTACGACGCATACTAAAAATGATTTTTCATTTTCATTTCTCATGTTCTCATAATATACGTGATAATCATCTGTAAATCAGATGTGCAATGCTATGAGAAATAAAAGAGGAAAGGGCATTTCTCATAGTATTGCCAGCATTTTGTCCACAAAACAAAGTATTTCTCATAGCTTTTTAAGGCATTTCTCATAATCTTTCGTAGGGTAAAGAGGCTAATTAATTGTAATAGGTTCAATGCTACATATTCAGTTATATATTGATTAATAATATATTATAAAGTGTTTATGAAAGTGTATGGAGTAGATATTCGCATGTTTTCCTACCGCAGGGAAAACGCATTATAAATCATGTAAAATAAGTTCCCATAAGAATTCA
>ERZ827516.2841-NODE-2841-length-11760-cov-2.534814_pt1 | contig 11760 bp, 12 predicted proteins | sample MGYA00519703_ERZ827516 | MGnify/ENA primary metagenome ERZ827516 (study PRJEB31778, sample SAMEA3449337) | human gut metagenome | biome: human gut; feature: human-associated habitat; material: faeces | place: United Kingdom | collected 2010/2012 ...
TCCAGACGCGGTGAGTCAATGTGTGCTCCTAAAATTGCCATTCCTTTTTCAAGAGGCTGTTTTCCTATCTGAAACAAAGCAAGCGATTTCTTCATATTAACAGCATACAATTTGTCGCCGGCTTTCACCTGTTTTCCTTCCTCTATCACTTTTTTTAAGTCAAGGTATCCGGCTGCCTCCGCCATCGCAACCGCTTGTTTCACACATTCGCGCTCCGTCTTTCCGGCATCCAGAAACTTTCTGTATGACTCATTCAGTTTTTCTAATTCAGAATTTTCTGCTTCTGTATATTCTTTCCATGCATTTTTACGTTCCATTTTCATTTTCCTTTCCATTTATAATATCCGTAGATTTTCCTACGGCACTTTTTCAGACGTCTTCTTCTTCAAATTCTACTACGACGTAAAATCCTTTTTCCGTGTGCTTTATTTCCTGCACAATACCTGTCCGCGACTGCAGCCGCTCTCGGAACACATAGTTTCCGGACATTGCAACCGCCGGATTGATTGTGTAATAATAAGCACTTGGCAAAACACCTTCGGTAATGGTGACCTCGTCTCCTTCTTTTACGAGATTCGGACGCTCCATTTTAAATTCCATTCGTCTCATCCAATGCCTCCCGTCTTTTTAATCATAAAGAACCCGCACTAACGTAAGCCCTTTTGCAGGTGCCGTCACACCCGCAAGCGCACGTTCTTTCTTTGCAAATACTTCATCAATCGATTCTGCCGTTCTTTCGCCCATGCCAATCTCGACAAGAGTTCCCGTTAAAATACGGACCATATTGTATAAAAAGCCACTGCCATAAAATGTCAGATAAATCCGATTTTCATCCTCCGTTATCGTGATGTCGTACAAATTCCGTACCGTCGACTTCTTACGTGAGGCTTTGGTACAAAATCCTTTAAAATCGTGCTCGCCGACAAGTTTTTCCACTGCCTGTCTCATCCGCACGACATCCAGTTCTTTGTCCATCTGCCACATATATTTTCTGCCAAATACATCAAATCCGCCTTTTTTGCAAAGACAGTATTCGTATACTTTTCCGGTTGCATTGAGACGACTGTGAAATCGTTCGCCCGCCTCTTCTACTTTCAGTATCCGTATATCCTCCGGTAAATATTCATTTAACACATCCTGCAATTGCTGCGTTGTTTTTTCTGTGTTTAAACGAAAATTTGCAACCTGCTCTTTCGCATGCACGCCTGCATCCGTACGTCCGGCTCCATCAATCGTCACCGGAAATTCCATCTGCTTTGACAGCACTTGTTCAATCCGTCCCTGAATCGTATTTTTTTCTCCCTGCTGCCTCTGCCATCCGCGGTAACGGCTTCCATCATACTGTATTTTTATGCGGTAATTACTCACAGTCTGTCTCCCCGGTTACTTTCATATTTTTCTCTCATACGAAGCTCCGCCATAATTCTCTCGAATTCGTCATCCTCTAACGACAAATCCAGACTCACGGCAATATTATTCAAAATGTGCTTTGTTAGATCATCCTGCATTTCTTCCAGAATCTGAATTTTCTCATGACACGATTCTGCATCCAAGAAGGCAAGCATTTTCTGAATTGCCTCAGGCACTTCCGGTTCTTTTGCTTCTTCTGATTTCTCGGCTTCTGCCGGCCCTTCATCCATAATTTCTCCCTTGGAAATTCTTGGCTGCTTATTCGGCAAATCTTCTCTTTTTTCGATCTGTTTTCTTCCAACCAGTGGCAATTCTGCAAATTCTTTTACATACTCAGCAAAAAACTGCCGTTTTTCCATTACAAAATGGTCATAGGGTTTTGTCAATTCCTGATAACAGATTACTTCCTGATAAGTAGGCTTTGTCTGGGCTCTTGCAATAATCTGTACAGGCGCCCCTGTCTCCTTGTGGTAAAACAATCTTGATGTCATCCCAAACACTTCCTTTATAGTTTATAGTCAATCTTATCATAACAAAAAAAACGGGAAACCGCAAGGAGCATAAAACTCTTTGCCATTTCCCGTTTTGCTTTTATTTTTTAGTATACCGAAACGCTGCTTACGATTTTACTGGATACTTTTTTCTTACCGACTTTTGTCTGATATCTCAACTGAACATAATACGTTTTCCCTTTTTTCAGTTTCTTCTTGCCACACTTTGTAATGGTATAACTGGATTTTTTTGAGCTTAAGGATTTCACTTTCTTAAATCCACCATTTGATTTTGTGGATACATATACCTGATAACCGCTGGCACCGGAAACTTTCTTCCATTTCAAATAAATCTTTTTACCGTTACTGCTGCGTTTTGCCGTTACTTTCTTACTGGATGCATGATATGTATACGGAGACCATGCGCCGTAATAAACTTTATTTCCAACTGTCACATAAGCTCTTACACGGGCTTTTACGAAAATTCCTCTTGGGAAAGGCTTTACATAGGTGTAAGAATTTGTTGATGTAGCTCTGAAATATGTCTTTTTGCCATTTGCAGATTTCACTTCATACTGATAACCATCCGCATTGTTTACATCTGTCCAGATATATTTTGCTTCTTTCAGCGAATCCCAATAATACTGCATAGCAATCCGGCTTACTTTAATCGGAATCGCTTTCATCTCAACACCACTGCACTGGTCACCGGTTACTGTGCCGCCGGTCACATTTTTCACAGCAGCTACTGAAAATCTGGTAGATGTCGTTGCAGCAACACCGGTAATCGTTGCAGAATTTGTTGCTGATGTACCAATCTGTGTCCAATTGTAGTTAATATACCCATAAATCACATAAGAAGCTGCTCCTGCAGATGCATTCCATGACATGGAAACTGAATTCACACCTGCTGCCGTCTGTGTCAAGCCGGAAACCTCCGTCGGTTTTGTCGATACGATAGCCGTCTCAGAAACACCGATCATCACATGAGTTCCCGTGTAGTGACTACCTTTGTATGCCACGACACGTGCATAATAGCTGGCACCTTGTGTTAAATTATATACCGATTCACTTGGTGATGAACTGTTATCCATATCGATCCAGTTTTTTCCATCCTGGCTAAACTGTGTATGGTAGTGTCCGGCTCCAAGCTGGGCATCCCATGCCAAATCCACGTAACTGCTTCCTGCACCAGTCTGCTTTACACCCATGTTCACTGCTGCCTTACTCTGTGTTCCCGCTGCAAGGAAAACAACAAATGCAAAGACACATGCGGATAAAATTTTCGTGATACCTTTTTTCATCTTTTACTCTACTTTTCTTTTCAAACTCAATCTGTGATAAGTCAGATTAAATAATAATATAATACCGTTTCAATTATATAACAGGCTCATTTTATTTGTCAAGCAACAACACGCAAAATCCAAGTAAATTTGATGTAAATAATTTAACAATTCTTTTCCTTTATCAGGCGCACTAATTTGTGTCTGAATGCTTTTTCGTAAACGTTTCCGGAATCGAACGCATACTTATTAAAATCGAACCGGCTGTTTCCAATGCGCTCCCTCGTATAAAATTTGTCTTCACCGTTTTGAAATGTCACCCATACAGCACCGGTCAGTTCCTCTGTCGTATAGTCTGATTTTTCCACCATCATCGGAATTGCCTTTTTGCTAAGAAGAAATACGTGAGCGTAAGTGCCTACCGTCTCAGCCAGACGATTAATATTTATCTGACGCTCCGAGTCCTCTTCTTCCACAGCCAGAATAACCGGCAGTGTACGCGAATGGTCTGCGATAAATTCACTCAACATCTCAATTTCCTTCATTTTTTCTACTTTATGAGGCTTTGTCATCATTGGAATCACATCTGTATAACCAATCTTTCTAAAAATTTCATCTACAAAACGAGGTTTGTTAAAACTGTCACGAATCAAACGGTCCGGATTATGACAATAATCACAATCCACTTTCATACGAATATAGTCGCTTCGCTCCAAAATCACCTTAGTACGCCATACCACTCCTTTACGCTCCGCATCCGCGTGCTCAAATGTAAGTTTATAAAATCCAAGGCTTATATTCCCTAGTATTTGTAAATAATATCCTGCTTCATGGTATTCATAATCAATCGGTGTATCCGGTATTCCTTCCACAATATTCTGCAGCCGTCCCTGTGCCCATCCGGCAATGAATTTCACCGCCGTTAAAAATTCTTCATTTAAATCTCTTTGCGGGTCATGCGACAAAGTCACTTTTAGTTGGAATGAAGGCGTCACATCCAAAGGATTCAGTTCCAGTCTTTCATTTCGCTGAGGCTTCTCTACCTTTAATATGTCATGACATATTTTCGCAAGTTTGCGTTTTAACTTTGGCTCGTAATCCGCTACGGAATCATTAATCACTTTTACTATTAAATTGTAAGTAATTTTTTCATGGTAACCATCTCGAAGCAGTGCAAACAATACTTCCGGTCTGTTACATCGGTACAGACAGTAAGCTGCTTCTTCATTTTCATCCAAAAATTGACAGATTTCTTCTGCCAATGGCTCTAAATCAAACCGCAGGCGGAATTTTGCCTTAAGCATCATTTCCCACTTTCGCTCGGTATAATGATAATCTGCCAGCTTTTCAAATACATTTAATGTCGTCCAGTCACAAAGTTCCAGATTGGCAAGAACGCTGTTTAAGGTCCTTGACAAATCCTCGCGCCAAAAATCATCACCATACGGTGATTTGTAACGCATATCGTGTTCAATCTCATGCCATCCCTCGAAAGAAATGGTGCGAAGCTGAACTTCAAACGTCGCATCAATCGGCAGAAAACTAATGTCTCCATTATAGACACGCTGATATTCTTCCGGCACCCAGAACACGCCATTTAACTTAGATGCCTTAAATTCTTCTTCGGTATTGTCCGTTTTAGACCACTCGCCCACCTGCCGAAATGTTTTCTCCAAAATCGTCCGCACAATATCCATATCATCCTGATAATACACAACGACACGCAGTCCAATTAGATCCTGCATCTTCTTGTCGTGTTCCCCAAATCCATACCCCGGTTTTTCTAATTTCTGTGCAATGGAAAATGGTGTCTTCGCACGGCTGAAAATACGAAAATAGATACCTGCACGGTTCAATATATTGCGAATGTCCTCTTCCAGCCTGTCTCCAATTCCTTCCACCTGTCGTATATGCATATTCTTTTGTATCTCGTCTACGTTATATTTCAATCCCCCATACCTTCTTTCTCAAAGCAATCTTTTTTTATTTTACCATTGTTTGGGTGAAAAAGAAAGCAGATTCCTCAATTCACAAACAATTCACAAATTATATTAAATTTGAACACCGTTTCGACACATTTGACTTTTATACTAAAGCCATAAGTTGAAACAAAGAACAACTTCAACTTATATGACAAATGCCAATTTCACATTTTTGATATTTTTTCATAAAACTCCTCTTTCAAAAGGGCGGCTGGGTTACCAGTCGCCCTTTCCCTTTTGTAAAGCTGTTACAGCAAATTTAATTTCTTTCTGTCTTGTCAGCTGTAAAGTTTTGTGTTATGATAGGACACAATACACAGAAAGGAACAGATAATTATGTCTGATTTACAAAACCGTATTAAACAATTAAAACAAGAAAAAAATGCTGTTATTCTGGCACATTACTACGTTCATGACGAGGTACAGGAAATTGCTGACTACATCGGCGATTCCTTCTACTTAAGCAAAGTTGCCACGAAAACAGATGCTGATACCATCGTCTTTTGCGGTGTTTCGTTTATGGGCGAGAGCGCCAAAATCTTAAACCCGGAAAAGACTGTACTTATGCCGGATGAAACAGCAGACTGTCCGATGGCACACATGGCGGATATCGACCACATTGAAGAACTCCGCAAAGAATATCCGGATTTAGCAGTTGTCTGCTACATCAATTCGACGGCAGAATTAAAGTGCCACGCAGATGTCTGTGTGACTTCTTCCAATGCAATCCGCATTGTAAAGGCACTTCCAAATAAAAACATTTTCTTTATTCCGGATGAAAACCTGGGACGTTTTGTTGCTAAACAGGTACCGGAAAAGAATTTTATTTTCAATGACGGCTATTGTCATGTACACGCATCTATCCGGAAGGATCAGGTAGAAGCTGCTAAAAAAGCTCATCCGAACGCTCCTTTTATCGTTCACCCGGAGTGCCGCCCGGAAATTCTTGATTTGGCAGATTTCATTGGCAGTACATCCGAAATCATTGATTACGCTTCATCTGCCGATGCCAAAGAATTTATCATTGGTACGGAACTTGGCGTTTTGTATGAACTAAAAAAACAAAACCCTGACAAGATTTTTTATTCGGCAGGTTCTGCTCAGTGCTGTCCGAATATGAAAAAGATTACACTCGAAAAAATTGTCCATGTTTTAGAGACAGGGGAGCATTCGATGTCTGTCACGGATGAAATGCGCACGCAGGCAAACCGCCCTTTGGAGCGGATGCTTGAACTGGCAAAGTAAGGAAGGGAGATATTCTCATGAAACATACCGATTTTTTAATTGTAGGAACAGGGGCCGCCGGTTTATTCTGCGCCCTTCAGATTCCAAGCGATAAACAGGTTCTCATGATTACGAAAGAAGACGCTGACGAAAGCGATTCCTTTTTGGCGCAGGGCGGTATCTGTGTCTTAAAGTCGGACGACGATTATGACAGTTATTTTGAAGATACGATGCGTGCCGGGCACTATGAAAATCGAAAAGAATCCGTCGATATTATGATCCGCTCCTCGCAATCGATTATTAAGCAATTGGTGGAGTACGGCGTGGATTTCAAACGTGAAAATGGCGAATTCTGCTACACCAGAGAAGGTGGTCACTCCGATTCACGTATTTTATTCCACGAAGATATTACCGGGGAAGAAATCACAAGCACACTTCTGGCGCGGACGAGAGAACGCGAAAACATTACCATTTTAGAACATACTACCATGTACGATTTTCTTATGGCAGATAATATTTGCTATGGCGTAATGGCTCAGATGGCGGATGGCTCAAAGGAAAAAATCACCGCTGATTATACGATGTTAGCATGCGGTGGACTTGGCGGCATTTACAAACATTCGACGAATTACCGCCATATTACCGGAGATGCTTTGGCAATTGCTAAAAATCATGGCATCCGGTTAGAGCACATTGACTACATCCAGATTCACCCGACTACTTTGTACTCCGAAAAACCGGGACGTCGCTTTCTGATTTCCGAATCCGTGCGCGGTGAGGGTGCGATTCTGCTGAATAAAGAGGGTAATCGTTTTGTCAATGAACTGCTGCCCCGCGACTTATTAACAAAAGAAGTCCACAAACAGATGGCAATTGACGACATGCCTTATGTTCGTTTGTCGATGGCACCGATTCCAAAAGAAACGATCATCAGCCATTTTCCAAACATTTACAAACGCTGTCTGGAAGAGGGCTACGACTGCACGAAAGAGCCAATTCCTGTTGTTCCGGCACAGCATTATTTTATGGGTGGTATCTGGGTTGACAAAGACAGCCACACTTCTGCCGGACATCTGTATGCGATTGGCGAGACGAGCTGCAACGGTGTACACGGAAAAAACCGTTTAGCAAGCAATTCTCTGTTGGAGAGTTTAGTATTTGCCCGCCGTGCTGCCACACATGCAATGGAAGAATATACCGCTTTGCCGGAAAAAACTTTTGATGATATTTTGCAAAATGATACATTAACAAACCTCACCGAATCCTACCACAAGGAATTGTTAGAGGCAATTGAAAAAGAAAGGGAGAAAACAAATCATGAATGAAATTACAATGCTTACAAATGCAGACCCGTTAATCCGCATGGCTCTTGACGAGGATATCACGAGCGAAGACATTTCGACCAATGCCGTAATGCGGGAAGCAAAACAGGGTGAAGTTGATTTAATCTGCAAGGAAGACGGCATCATTGCCGGACTTTCAGTATTTAAACGTGTTTTTACGCTACTGGATGCGGACACGGAAATTACTTTTTTCTGTCAGGATGGCGATGAGGTAAAACAAGGTCAGAAAATGGGCGTCGTGCGAGGCGACATCCGTGTTCTCCTTTCCGGGGAAAGAACGGCACTAAATTATTTGCAGCGTATGAGCGGAATTGCCACTTATACCAATTCGATTACAAAACTGCTTGCCGGTTCTAAAACAAAATTATTAGACACAAGAAAAACAACACCAAACAACCGTATTTTTGAAAAATATGCGGTAAAGGCAGGCGGCGGTTACAATCACCGTTACAATCTTTCGGACGGTGTTTTGTTGAAAGATAATCACATTGGAGCTGCCGGCAGTGTGGCAAAAGCAGTTGAAATGGCAAAGGAATATTGTCCTTTTGTCCGTAAGATTGAAATTGAAGTGGAAAATCTTGATATGGTGAAAGAGGCGGCAGACGCCGGAGCAGATATTATTATGTTAGATAATATGTCGCATGACGACATGAAGGAAGCCATCCGTATCATTGACGGACGTGCAGAGACCGAATGTTCCGGCAATGTCACACGGGAAAACATTGCCAAATTAATTGACCTTGGCGTCGATTATATTTCCAGCGGTGCTTTAACCCACTCCGCACCAATTATGGATATTTCCCTGAAAAATCTGCATGCAACAGAGTAAATGGAGGTACCGGATATGTCTGGAGAAAAACGACGAGACCGATTGCTTCAATATCTGGAGGAACACGACAAGCCGGTTTCCGGAACCGAACTGGCGAAGGAATTCGGCGTAAGCCGCCAGGTGATTGTGCAGGATATTGCGCTTTTGCGAACCGGTCATGTAAAAATTATTGCAACCAACCGCGGATATCTGGTTCCACCGGCTAAACCAAGCGGGGTTCGGCGTATTTTCAAATGCCGTCATACGGATGAACAGGCAGAGGACGAATTAACCTGTATCGTGGATTTAGGCGGTATCGTGGAAAATGTATTTGTAAATCATAAAATTTATGGTAAAATTCAAGCAGATATGAATATCCGCTGCCGGCGCGACATCAAAGAATTTATCGCGGGCATTAAAAGCGGAAAATCCACGCTTTTAAAAAATGTGACCTCGGACTACCATTACCACACCGTCACCGCAGAAGAAGAACGGATTCTGGACGACGTAGAAGTGGAGTTGGCAAAGCGTGGTTATCTGGTAGAACAGAAAAAGGAGGAACTGCAATGAGTTTAGAAGTTGGAATTAAAGGAACCTGCACGGTTACTGCCGATGAGTCCAATTCGGCAAAAACAATGAGAAGCGGCACACTGGATGTATTTGCCACTCCTGCTATGATTGCTCTCATGGAAAAAACGGCGTGGACAAGTGTGGCTCCCTATTTGGAACCGGGCGAAGGAACCGTGGGAATCCATTTGGACATTTCACATGATGCCCCAACACCACTTGGCATGACCATCACCTGTGAGAGTGAACTGGTAGAAATCGACGGACGAAAGCTGGTCTTTTCCGTCTCGGCAAAAGATGAAAAAGGGACCGTAATCGGACGCGGCACCCATGAACGCTTTGTGATTTTGGAAGAAAAATTCCAAGAAAAAGCAAATCGGGCTTTGTTAGGATAAAAAAAGAAGTTCAACCGCATTGTAGTCTTCTGCGGTTGAACTTCTTTTTAGTTTTAGTAAATCAATTCCACATCATCTAAATACCATGCTAAGTATTCTTTATTTGCCGGGCCATAACTTCCACCAACTACAAAATCAAAGTTTGTCTGGCTTCGCAAATCTGCGGTCAGCTTCTTGTTAAACAACAGCGTCTTTGTCGCAAAACCAACATTTTTATCTGTCTCTTTGAACTTATGTCCTTTGGCACTCTTGCCATTTTCCACCTGTGGCATACTGCCGTCATCCGGTGTTTCCGGTGTCACCATACCCTCTGTATAATAGAATTTATAATACTCTTTCTCATTTGGAAGGGCATTGCTCTGTGTGGTATATGTGTTAAATGCATATTTTTTATTAATCGTGCCTGCTTTGCCAAAGAATGAGTTGATTCCAATTCCCACATGGCGGGACGCATCGCTGACAACACGAACTTTTACGCGGATTCCTTTATAATCACCCAATTTCTTTGCTGATATGCCTGTCAATTTTTCAAGGTCAACGGTAAATACCGGTGGATTTTTCTTTTTATAATTCTGGAGTACCCCGAGTCTTCCATAGACTTTGTTATTTGCATTTTCCGGATCTGTAATAACCTTCATTGTCTCTCCTTTTGCGAGATAATGTGCCGGTTCGTTTCCACCACTGGTAAGTCCCTCGCCAAGTGTGTAATTTCCCCAATCCGTTCCTGCTGTGTAACTTTCAAAGTTTTCGACCATCTGAGACTGATATACAGTCTTTTTCTTTACTACTTTCTGTTTCACGGTAATTTTGCATTTCAGCTTCTTCTTACCGATTTTGGCAGTAATCACAGTCTTACCTTTTTTCTTTGCTTTTACAACACCCTTTTTCGTTACGGATGCAACTGCTTTTTTAGAAGATGACCATTTGACTTTTTTCTTTGTGTTTTTCACTTTCAACGTCAGTTTTTTGCCAACATATAACGTTGCCTTTGTCTTATTTAATTTCATCTTCTTTTTGGCTGCCTGCCCCTCTGCCGGTGCAATCAAAAGTGTGCACGCAAGCGTCAGAGATAACACTGCTGCCATCGTTTGTTTCATTTCCCTCATTACGAAACCTCCTCCATTTTTTGATAGTTTAATTATAAGAAGATATGTTGAAAAAATCAACCGGAATTATAATTGAGTTTGTGGCAAGTGTTCGTTGCCACAATCCAATTATTTAAAAATCCGCTTTTTATACCTTCTTTACAGCCGTTTAACTTTTTTGATATTAAAAAAGGTCCTCTCTCCTACTAAGAAAGGACCTTATATCGGCGTGACGGGATTCGAACCCACGGCCTCTTCGTCCCGAACGAAGCGCTCTACCAAACTGAGCCACACGCCGAACAACAAAATATATTTTACTACGAAAATTGCATTTATGCAAGTAAAATTTTTGTCGTTTTGATTTGAAATAAATTATGCTATAATTTATTTTGTTGCCACCCCTATACCGGCACAGAGAGGGGGCACGTACTTTTCGATGGATATACTTATTACTTTCATTGTTTCTATCATGGCAGGTGTAGTTTGCCACTACATATGCAAATGGTTGGATAGAAACAACTAAGGCAACCAGCCTAAGGTTTAAGCCACCTTGCCAAAACGGAACAAAAACCCCCATGAGCGGCCACTCATGGGGGTTTTGTCGTAACTTAACGATTAATACTTATTACTTTTGCCTAATCACAGTATATCAGATTTTTGGCAAAATACAACACTTTTAAGTATATTTATCATAAAAATTTAAACATCCCAAGCCGCCATATCTCCTGAAAAACTTTAGTGGCTGCCATGCATAGGAATACGCGGGTATCCGGCATGCGTCGTGTGCATGCCGATACCCCTGCGCGTTTATCAGCGGAAGCGGCGCAGGAATACCAAAAAGATATAAAATCTCTACTGTATGAGGGAAGATGGGGTGGTTTAGCCGGGGGATTTTGGCTGAGGTGTCTAAAACAACGCTTTGGCTTTGCTAAAATATAAATATTTAATTTGCAAGAATTGTTTGCTGTCTGAAATCCAGCCGGCAAAACTTGTTATGCTCTTGTTGCTTTCAGATATGCAAGATGAGGTATCCATGATTTTCTGGCATCCGGCAAATCTCCTGTGTACCCAATCTCTAAGGAATCCCCTTTCTGCAATGCTGTTTTATCGACAGTTTTTCCGTTTAACGTGATGGCAACATTTGCACCAATTGACTGATACGAAATGGAGTA
>ERZ827516.2842-NODE-2842-length-11757-cov-2.967527_pt1 | contig 11757 bp, 9 predicted proteins | sample MGYA00519703_ERZ827516 | MGnify/ENA primary metagenome ERZ827516 (study PRJEB31778, sample SAMEA3449337) | human gut metagenome | biome: human gut; feature: human-associated habitat; material: faeces | place: United Kingdom | collected 2010/2012 ...
ACTCTTTGGTATTTCTATACTCTGCAAACTATCACAGTTGTAAAATGCATTTTCTCCTATTTTTTCAATTTTCTTTGACAACGTTATGTTTGCCAAATTAATACACCCTGAAAATGCACCTATATTTATCCTCGTCACGCTATCTGGTATCATCACCGTCCTCAAATCCGTCCGGTTCTCAAATGCCCTATCTCCGATTGCAACAACCTCATGCCCGTCAATCTCCCCCGGAATATAAAGTGCCGTCGCATTTCCACTATATCCTGTGATCGTAGCCCTGTTTGCATCGTCAAGTGTATAGGTATAAATCGGTACGATTGCACCGCCTGCACCTGCTCCTGCATCAAAATAGCTTCCTACGCCCGCCGGATTGAAATATCTCGAACCTGGAGATGTCCAATAACTTGTCCAGCCTCCCTGTGCGGCAAATTCTTTTCCACGCGTGCATGATGTCCGAAGTACACCGTCCTCAATATGATAGTACACGCGCACCGGACTGTTATTCTTTCCCCAGATCTCTATACTTTTGCTAAAGGTCTTTGATGCAATACCAACTCCGATCTTTGCACTTGCCCCCACCGATGCATACAGATATGCAGCCTGTGACGCGCAGTATGTCGGTGTTCCGGAACTGTACCTTACGTATTTGATGTTCATACGTGCACCGGTTTTTGCATAAATATCTCCGCTGACAATTCCGAGCGTTGCTTTTGCAGAGAGTACAATACCTGTGGTCAGATCTGCTTCTGCTGAAAAGGAAAATCCTTTTTTATGACTGTTTCCAACTATACGGAATCCGTCCGAATACGCAAATCCGGCTTCAAATTCCTTTTCCACGGTAAGCGTTGCTTCCCCGGAAAGATTATATTCCATTGCCAGTGTCAACATACCAACACCGCCGAGCGGCACTGCCCCTAACGTCAGTGTGTGGTTAATATCTTTAAATGCATCCCCTTTTACATTGCAGGAGTATTCCATATCTCCGCTGACTGAAAAATAATAGTCATTATTATTCAGACTGTAATTTACTTTCATGTTTGAAATCACAACACTTACTGTCGCTGTGACATCATCTGAGACGGAAATCGTTTTATCTGCACGCAGGGTATTGTTTTTATAGGATATCCCCCTTGTCATACCTTCTGTGACTGTAACACCATTTACCACATATGTTTCTTCATCTGCCGGAATAAATTCCGTCATATCAACATCCAGTTCGCCCTGCTGGTCAACATTTAAAACCGCGCCATCATCCGCATCTGAGGTTGTAATATATGTTGTAGTTCCGTCTGTCCGTACACTTTCTGCCTTATATGCCATGACAATATCGTTAACATACACGGCAAATGTTGTTCCCTGTTTGATCGTAACCGGACAGTTTTCGATCATAACTATTCCATCCACATCAATAGATACGGCTGTTCCCTTTGGTACAACAACTACTCCGGACGCAAATGTACAGGTATTTTCTTTTCCGGTCTCTATCTGCGCATCTGCCAAAACCTTTTTTGCATCCGCGATCATTGCATCATGCTCTTCCGTGGTAAGTGACTGTTCCGGGAGAAATTTACCGGCAGCAACCGTAACCCATCCTCTGTCGATTGCGATCTGTGCTGCTTCCTTATATGTAACATCTGCTGTATCCTGATAAGTATAACTGTCTGTTTCCGGCACAAAACCAAGCATCGCATTCATGGTCTGCGCTGCAAATTCACGTGTCACTGCATCTTCCGGTCGAAATTCTTCTCCTGCCTCAAGATCGATCATTCCGAACTCGCATGCCACCATCACATCACGATAAAACGAATCATCCGTTGATATGTCACTGTAATAATTATCCGGATAATTGTCCTCATCTACCGTAAGATCAAATAATGTTACCAGTTCCTGTACCCAGTCGATACGGCTGATCTCATCACCTGATAATGCCCTTTTTAAAATCTCCTCTGTACGCTCCGTTTCTTCCGTAACGTTCTCTGTTTCAGCCTGTTCTGGCTCTTCTGTGACATTCTCTGTTTCAGTCTCCTCTGTTTCTTCTGTAACAACCTTCGTTTCTGGCTCTTCTGTCTCTTCCGTGACGATCGTCGTCTCTGGCTCTTCTGCCTCTTCCGTAACAATCTCCGTCTCAACCGCCCCAGACTCTTCTTCTGCCAGATGTCCGGCATTATGATCTTCTTCATCTGCCTGGTCTGTTTCTTTTTTCTCTGTCACTGTCGACTTTTCATCATCCTGTTCTGCAGTCTGTGTTTCCACAGTCCCTTTCTCTCTGAAACTGTTTTCTTCCTGTGTCTGCTGTGCATTCCCTGCCACATCCGCCAGCAGCATCTCCGGTGCCGCGGTCAATGTCATGCAGGCACAAAGCAGCCATGCGATCATTCGTTTTTTCATAACTGGTCTCCTTTCGCAGATATCTCATTTCTCTTAATACGACCAAACGGTCTTATTATGAATTAAATTATAGCATTTTGATTATAATTTGTCTATTAAGTTAGAGGAGACACTCACGTGAAGTTTCAAAGAATTCAGGACTTAAGAATAGACAATGATCTTACTATAAAAGAAATCTCTGCCATGCTTGATCTGCACCGGGATGTTTATTCCCGTTATGAAAAAGGGCTTCGTGATTTTCCAATTGACATTCTCATAAAGTTAGCAGATATTTATCACTGCTCAATTGATTATCTGGTTGGACGGGTTGATACGAAGTAATATAATACACAAAATGCCTACTCCGCAGACATTGATCACTATATATAAAGAAAAGACGATTCCACTCAGAATCGTCTTTTCTTTATAATATATGCTTATTTTTTCCCACGCAGCAGCTTAATGATCTTCCCCTCATACACCACCGTCACCACAGCAATCAGCGCCACCGTCACCAGACTGTATCCCTTATTGATCTGCACCCCGGCAGCATCACAGATACTGGTAAATAAAAGACTGAGTACAAAAATCAGCTTAATTGCACGCACCATGTGGATCGTATAGATTCTTATTTTTCCACTGCATATCTCTTTCGGTAAGTTATTTACTCTCTCCGGATAATGTGCAAGCAGTGTCAGACCAATATACACGAGGATCAGGATTGCCGCATTTAAAATAATCCCGGTAAATGATACTCCATATACGATTCCATAGTAGATCTGCAGTCCAAGATAGACCAGTGCAGCCACGATTCCCACTGCTTCAAGCAGGAAATCAACCGTTGTCATTTCTTCTTTTTTCAAATGTTTTCTCCTGTTCTGTTATTTCTAAATATGTTTCAAATGCTGTTTTCCATTCCGCCGTCAGCCGCTCTAAATTCCACGCCGCATTTGCGGGGCTTGTGGACGGCAGTTTTCCAAGCGGCGGCATTCCCTCTTTATGACAGTATTTTACAAAAAGCTGATGTGCTTTTCCACCATTTGCAAAAATTCCCTGTATTTTTGCATTTGATAAGATCAGATTCATATCGTTTGGCACCACATTTCTGATGGAGCTGTCGGAAGATCCAACGATATCACAGGAATCGATCACATCCCACACTGCTATGCGATGTCTTAGCAGAAGATCCTTCTTTTCATCGATCGTCTGTGGCAGAGGTTCCTTGAAAATCCCTGCAATCACCTTCCAGAACCGGTTTTGCGGATGTCCATAATAAAACTGGTTCTCCCGCGACTTTACAGACGGAAAGGAACCCAGAATTAATATCCTGGATTCCTCATTATATACTGGCGAAAACGTGTGTTTTACATGTGTATATTCCATTTTTATGTACGCTTTCTATTCATAATTTTTAACGTTAGAACTGTCTACTTTTTCAAATGGTACCCAGACATATAAACCATCTTCCGTAGCACCCTCTAAGGTCGTGACATCTTTTCCGGTTGCAAGTGCGATTGCTGCATAAACAGCACTCTCACCCTGTCCAACTGCGGACTGGTATACGGTAAAGTCCATCTTTCCATCTTCAATCGCTTTGCATCCGTCTGCAGTCGCATCGATTCCAAGTACCGTCACATCACTGATTCCTGCTGCATCACAGGCATCAATGATACCAAGTGCCATAGAGTCGTTGTTGCAGACAGCAACGTCACACTTCTGTCCTGTCTTTAAAAATATATTGAACATCTCTTTCGCACGGTCCTGCTCCCAGTCGGCGTTATCTTCAAAGACATAATTGATCTTTTTCCCTGATGCATTTAAAGTATCCTTTAATGACTCAGATCTTCCTTTTGTCGCGGAATGTTTTTTCGGTCCTTTTAACAACACCACATTAATCTCATCCGCAGAAGCAAATTTATCTAGAATGTACTCTGCCTGATACTGTCCTGCCACATATTCATCCGATCCAACATAAATATATTTCCCAGCCTGAAGTCTCGACTCATCCGGGCAGCTGTTAAAAAATACGATTGGTATATCACCTGCAAGCGCTTCTAATTCGAATGCCGTATCAGCATCAACCGGTCCGCATAAAATCACATCATAATTCTCACTGACCGCCTTTTTGATATGCTCCACCTGATTTTCAATGGAATTGTCCGCATCTAGCACATCCAACTGTACCCCACACTCTTCCGCAGTCTGCTGCGCCTGCGCCACAAGTACATTTCGGAAGGTATCCGCCTGTGATAACGACAGCAGCATTTTTAAACCTTTTCCATCAGCTGCGCCTGTCTGTGTATTTCCACCACATCCGGCAAGGCATCCTACGAGCAATGCCAGACACATGATAGTACTTATTAATTTCTTCATCGCACGATCTCCTCTCTATATCCGGAACTGTTTTACCTGATCTGCAAGCTGATCTGCAGAAACAGCAAGGTTATCTGCTTCCTGTTCTACCTGGTCACTGTTCTTTGAAATATTCTTTGCCTGCTGTAACATGGATTCTGATGTTGCAAGGATCTCATCGGAACTTGCCGCCTGCTCTTCCGAAATAGCTGCAACATTCGTAGCAACCTGATCTACCTGATTGATCTTATCAACCACATTGCCGATCAGTGCGCTTGTCTCCTGGATATTCTTAAAGATCGTATCAAATGTATCAACTGCCGTATGGATCAGCTCTGCACTGCCGGAAATATCCTGTGCACTGTTTCCTGCCTGTCTGACGGCATCTTCTACCAGATTATTGATCTCAGTAATCAGCTCTGTGATATGTGCTACCGAATCCGCACTGTTCTTTGCAAGTGTACCAATCTCAGCTGCAACAACTGCAAATCCTCTTCCTGCTTCGCCTGCGCGTGCAGCCTCAATCGATGCATTTAAAGATAACAGGTTCGTCTCGTCAGCAATATCACCAATCAGTTTGATGATCTGCACGATCTCGCCGGAAGCGGTTCCTACCTTATTAACAGCCTCTTCCAGATTGTGAATGGAAACTTCGATATTTGAGAGTGCCTCACCAACGCGCTCCATATCCTTACGTCCTTTTTCAGAAACAGCAACTGTCTCCTGCATCTTGCTTTCAACCATATCACTGTCGCTCTTGGTATCTGCTGCCACACCTGCAAGCTGTGTTGCATTTTCCGCGATCTCATTTACAGATACAGACAACTGATCAACCGTCGCGTTCAACTCGCTCATCGACTGTGACTGGATTCCCGCTGCAGAACTCATCTCACCGGAAACACCCTTACTTGAGTCAGCCTGATTCTTCAACTTGCCGGAAACATTTCCCATCTCGGAGATCATCTGTTTCATGGAAGCAATAAACTTCTCCACACTTTGGCTCATGACTGCGATCTCATCATTGCCTTTTGTCTTAATAGAAACCGTAAAATCACCGGAAGTCATCGCTGTGATCACTCTTGTCATTTCCTTGACAGGTTTGATTACAACATGAGTTACACGTTCGATCAGTACACAGAGCAATGCAATACAGATCACACTGATCACGATCATAATATTACGAAGCTGTGTCAGATCCGAAAGTACAATGCTGGTCGGAATATACGATATCAAAAGCCAGTTGGTTCCGTCTACTTCCTGAAATACCGTCATATTTCCATCAAGTGTAGCAAAATTATAGTCTTTCTCTGCAGCTTTCTCTGCCGTAAGCTGGTAAAAATGACTCTGTCCCTCTGCGCCAAGCGTCTGGGAAATCAAAGAAGAATCACGATTTGCCAGAATCACTCCACTGGTTTTGTCAACCAGAAATGCTTCCGCATCATTCATTTCAATAAAAGAGTTTACGATAATTGCAATACGGTCTAATGTCATGTCTGCTGAAATAACACGCACTTTATCAGATCCGTCATTTAAAATACCGGAGGCACTGATCACATTCACGCCATCTGCATTCTGATAAGCCGAACCAACTGCCATATTCACCCTGGTAAGTCCTTCTTTATACCAGGTACTGTTTGTTACATCTGATTCCTTTTTGGTTGATTCCGATGCCGTTATGAGCTGTCCTGTGGAATCTGCCACATAAAGTCCCTCCGGATAATTACTGTTATAGCCATAATAACCATCCAGTATTGTCTTTAACTCTTCATCACTCGGCTTCAAATCCTCAATGATCGTCTTCGCCATCTGAAATGAAGCAAGGTTTTCATTCAGCCATGCTTCTATCTGGGATGCCTGGTTCTCTACCGAAGACTGCAGTAAATTCTGGGAATATTTTTTGATCGTCCCTGCAGATATCTGATAAGCAGCCACAACAAGTACCACAACGATCGCAATTACGACTGGTATGATCACACCAAGTAACTTTGCCTTAATCGACACCGTTTTTTGTTTTTTCATAAGCTGTCCTCTCTTTTTTACATAAAATTTACAACATAAATTATAAAATCTTCGTCGTTTTTCGTCAATATGTATCACAAACCGTTTTCGCTAAAATTTATATTGTATACATGTATTTTTCAAGAAATCGTATGATCTTTTCTTGAAAATGAGACCTGCTGTGCTATAATAAATTAGTGTGCCATTTTCTTTTTCATACATATATCAGGCACACGGGATTGGTATCATGCCGCTGCATGCGGTTTATACCAGAGAGGAGAACCTTAGATGGAACATTTAATCATTCCAAAAGATTATCATTCAGAATTAAATCTGCACGATACACAGATTGCAATCAAAACAGTAAAAGATTTTTTCCAGAACCTGCTTGCACTTCGTCTGAATCTGTCCCGCGTTTCGGCTCCACTTTTTGTTGATCCGTTATCCGGTCTCAATGACAACTTAAACGGTATTGAACGTCCGGTTACTTTCGATATCAAAGAGCAGAACGGGAAAGAGGCAGAGGTTGTACAGTCTCTCGCAAAATGGAAACGCTACGCATTAAAGAAATACGGTTTCGACTACGGTGAAGGCCTGTATACCGATATGAATGCGATCCGCAGAGATGAAGACACGGATAACATCCACTCTATTTTCGTAGACCAGTGGGACTGGGAAAAAATCATCCATAAAGAGGATCGTAATATCGAGACATTAAAAGAAACAGTTACCACTGTTTATAACTGCCTGCGCAAGACAGAAAAATATATGGCGATCCAGTACGATTATATAGAAGAGATTCTTCCACATGATATCTTCTTTATCACGACTCAGGAATTGGAAGAAATGTTCCCTGACAACACACCAAAGGAACGTGAATATTATATTACAAAAACCAAAGGTGCCGTATGTATCATGAAGATCGGCGATACTTTGGAAAACGGAGAGCCTCACGACGGACGTGCTCCGGATTACGATGACTGGTCCTTAAACGCAGATATCGTTGTTTACTATCCGGTACTTGACATCGCACTTGAGATTTCTTCCATGGGTATCCGGGTTGACAAGAAAGCGCTTCTCTCCCAGCTCAAAAAAGCAGGCTGTGAGGAGCGTGCAAAACTTCCTTTCCAGAAAGCGATCATCAACGAAGAGCTTCCTTATACAATCGGTGGTGGAATCGGACAGTCCCGTATCTGTATGTTCTTCCTTCGCAAGGCACATATTGGAGAAGTACAGTCTTCCCTGTGGCCGGAAGCTATCGCAAAAGAATGTGAAAAGAACGGTATTCAGCTTTTGTAACAGGAACGGGCATATGCTCCGCAGATATCCTGTCATCAACACTGATGCCTGATAAAAAACAGGTATGTTTCAAATGTCAGCAATGAGCTTTCCCTGCTCCCTGCTGACAAAAACATACCTGTTTTTTTCATCTTTCTGTTTTTTCAGTCCTGTGCGGTTTCCACTATCTTCCGGTCTTTTCAGTCCCGTGTGATTTCCACTATCTTCCGGTCTTTTCAATCCCGTCTGGTTCTCACTATCTCCCGTTTTTTTCTCCTGCTATGATTCCGTAATATTCCGGTCTTCTGTCCCGGAAAAGTCCCCATTCCAGTCGTTTTGCCCGAAGTTCATCCAGTTCATAGGTCTGGCTCAGGATTTCTTCTTTATCTCTGGAAGCACTTAAGATCACCTCTCCTGTTTCATCCGTCAGAAATGAGGAACCATAAAATTCCAGTGCCGACTCCTGTCCGCCATTTTCCGCACATGGCTGCACTACTTCCCTGCCGATCCGGTTTGCGGCAATGACAGGCATCAGATTCGCAGCCGCATGTCCCTGCATGCAGCGTCTCCAGTGCGGCATACTGTCACATTCTAAAATCGGTTCCGAGCCGATCGCTGTCGGGTAAAACAATAATTCTGCACCGAGCAGCGCCATCGCGCGCGCTGTCTCCGGGAACCACTGATCCCAGCAGATTCCAATACCGATGCAACCGTATTTTGTATCAAACACTTTAAATCCGGTATCTCCCGGTGTAAAATAAAATTTTTCCTGATAATAATGATCATCCGGGATGTGGGTTTTCCGATACACACCGAGGATCGTTCCATCTCCATCAATGCATGCGATCGAATTATAGAGGTTATTGACATCACGCTCATAAAAGCTGATTGGAAGCACCACGCCCAATTCTTTTGCAAGACGTACTCCCATTGCCACAGCTTCACTCTCCTCCACAGTTCTTGCATAGCTGTAAAAATCATATCTGCGCTGCTGGCAGAAATATTCCCGCTCAAAAAGTTCCGGCAGTAAAATGATATTTGCGCCTTCCGCGGCAGCTTTGCGGATCATTTGTTCTGCCTTTTGTAAGTTTTTCTTGTGCTCCAGGTCGCATTTCATCTGAATTGCGGCTGCTTTTATCTGTCTCATGCGTGTATCCTTTCTGTTCTTTTTATTTTTGCACAGTGAATTAATTCTCCTATATGGAAGGTTGTACAATAAATTCCCTATAAGGGAATTTGCTGTGTAATACAGTGGATGTTTCCACCGCCTGTCAGTATGTCTCTTGCGTACACCGGTATGATTTTTCTGTCCGGGCAGAGTTTTGCCATAATCTGCTGTGCACGCAGGTCGCTTTCTTCGTTTTCTCCGCCAAATACAGGCATGACTACCGCATTGTTGGAAAAATAAAAGTTTACATAGGAGGCGGCGAGCCGTTCTCCGACTTCCCTGACATCTTCACCTTCCTCAAATTCGTATCCTTCGAGTTCTTCTTTGGTGATACAGACCGGAATATCCGGAATTGGAAGTTTGTGGATGATCAGCTTTCTGGCCTTTGCGTCCCGCACCGAACTTAGATACTCAAAACTCGCTTTCGACATCGCATACTGCGGATCATTCTGGTTATTGGTCCATGCAAGCACAACTTCACCTGGTCTTAGAAATGCACAGACATTGTCCACATGCTCGTTGGTCTCATCCTGATAGATCCCGCGTGGCAGCCATAAAACTTTCTCCACGCCAAGGTAACACTTTAACTGTTCTTCAATCTGCTCCTTTGTAAGCGATGGGTTTCTCCCCGCACTGAGCAGACAGGACTCCGTGACAAGCAATGTTCCCTCTCCGTCGCTGTGGATAGAACCGCCCTCTAACACAAACGGTTCGGCATCATAACAGTCAAACTCGAATTTTCTGCAGAAATTCCATGCAAACGCATTGTCTTTTTCATAAGAAGCATATAGTCCATCCACTTCACCGCCCCAGGCATTAAAAGACCAGTTTACACCGCGCACCTGTGAGTTTTTTACATCATCACCTGTCTGCGCCGTACCATTTCCTTCTGCTGTCAGGTCTGAAATCTTTCCATCCGTTCTGTTTACCAGAAAGGTCGGCGCAACATCCCGCGCCCAGGAATCATCGGTCTCCATCTCAAAGACAACCACCGGATGTAAGTTTTCTTCTTTTTTCAGACTTTCCGCAAATGCTTTTGCATGGTCAATCCCCTTTTTTCCGGCAGCGACATACACTGTCTCACTCGCGGCGATTGCACGGATCACAGCTGAAAACGCTGTTTCTGCTTCCTTCGCGCCATTTCTCCAGGAACCGGGACGCTCTGGCCAGATCATGATACATCCCTGATGCTGCTCAAACTCACCCGGCATGAAAAATCCGTCCTGTACCGGTGTTGTATCTTTTATCATCTTAGGACAGTCTGCCTTTGAAATCTTCATAACCAAACTCCTTTATCATCTCGACATCTCCATCTTCCCGTAAGACTGCAATTCCGGGCAGCGGCATCCCGTTAAATGTATTGTTTTTGACCATGGAATAAATTGCCATATCTTCAAATACAAGACGGTCTCCCACATGAATTTCATGGTCAAAGCTATAATCACCAATCACATCTCCAGCCAGACATGTCATGGATGAGAGGCGATATGTATAAGGCTTCTTACCAGCTTCATCGCCGCCTTTAAGCGGTGGGCGGTACGGCATCTCTAATACATCCGGCATATGACATGCTGCAGATGCATCCAATATCAGAATAGAAAGGTCATTGTCCACAATATCCTGAACCTCTGTTATCAGATAACCCGCGTTTAATGCAATTGCTTCACCAGGCTCCAGATATACTTCCAGATGATAGGTATCCTTTATTCGCTTTATAAGGCGAATCAGACGTTCAATATCATAGCCTGGTCTTGTGATGTGGTGACCGCCTCCGAGATTAAGCCATTTGATCTTCTTTAAATATGGTTCAAAAGACTTTTCAAAAGCGTTAAAGGTTGCCTCCAAATCATCAGAATCCTGCTCGCAGAGCGTATGCACATGGAGTCCTTCTATTTCTTTTGGAAGTGTTTCTGGAAATTTTGCGCGCACTACACCAAGACGTGAACCTGGTGCACACGGATCATATATTGCATGACCCTCCTGTGTGGAAAACTCTGGATTGACACGCATTCCGATACTTACACGATTCCCGTTTTCTCTCTGACTGTTATTATATTCAGAAATGATTTCTTTGTGCTTTTCAAACTGCGCAAATGAATTGAAAATGATATGATCACAGATCGTTACAAGCTCCTTCATATCCTCTGTCTTGTAAGCTGGTGCAAAGACATGGTTTTCTTTTTTCATCTCTTCATATCCAAGCCTTGCCTCATAAAGACCGCTGGCGGTCGTACCACTTAAGTACGACCCGATCAGCGGATATACGCGAAACATTGAAAAAGCTTTCTGTGCCAAAAGGATATGACAGCCCGTCTCTTCTTCGACACGATGCAGACATTCCAGATTTTCTCTTAGCTTTTTTTCATCAACCACATAGGCTGGTGTTTTGATTGTTTCCCACATAGCTTCATTACTCCACGATCTGCGGATTTTCATCTACTACCCACGGCAGACCATATCGGTTTAACATATCCATGTATGGATCTGGATCAAACTCTTCCACATTGAATACACCTGGCTTTTTCCATACCTTATCCATGACAAGTGCTGTTCCAATCATTGCCGGAACACCTGTTGTATAAGAAATTGCCTGG
>ERZ827516.2844-NODE-2844-length-11754-cov-6.024019_pt1 | contig 11754 bp, 9 predicted proteins | sample MGYA00519703_ERZ827516 | MGnify/ENA primary metagenome ERZ827516 (study PRJEB31778, sample SAMEA3449337) | human gut metagenome | biome: human gut; feature: human-associated habitat; material: faeces | place: United Kingdom | collected 2010/2012 ...
CATCCCCGCCGGAAATGGTCACTTCACCTTTTCCGCGCATGCCGCCGCCAATGCCTGCACCCATATTGGAACCACTTTCTGCATAGATTTTTCCGTTTGCAATTTCCAGCTTCGAGGTGCTATGATAAGATCCTCCACCAATGCCCGCAGAATTCTGACCACCATACGCCTTCAAAGAGGCGCTTGTATCTTCTGCGGTGATGGTCAGTTTTCCGGTAGAGTACTCATCATCCTTTTCCAAGCCCGCACGAGAAAATCCACCTCTCAAGGTATTGTCCCCCACCAGCTTCAGGGTCGTGTCGCCTGCGCCCTCGACAGACATCGCGGCCTTATAATCATAGGCGTACTGATAGATATTCACGTTTTCGATCGTGACCGTCGTGTCTTTTTTGGTGCAATTATTGATGATCTTGATGATATTCTGTACCGCTTCGTTCGCAACCTTTGTCAACGTGCTGGCAGTGTTGGCCTCAAAGGTCATGACGTCCTCGTCGTCATCGTGGTCCTCTGCGGCCTTCTCGACAGGCTTCTGCTCAGTCGATGCCTCGAGGGTGTCGGCGTCGGTTTCCCCTTCGGGCTTCTGCGTGTCCGGCGTCTTCGGCTCGGCATCCGCAGGCTCGTCCTTTTTCTGGTCTTCCCCGCTGTTCACGTTCTCAGGCCAGACGACGAGCTCCGTGCCGGTCTCCTCCGCAGGCTCTCCCGGCTCGGCATCCACCACCGGCTTCTGTCCTTCAGCCTCGTCCGCCGTGTCGTCGTCTGCCGCCCCGTCAGAGTTGTTCCCAGCCGTTTTGTTCGGGTCCTCGCCGCCCTTGATGACCACGTCCGTGTCGTCTTTCACTCCGATGTCATCTTTGTCTTTCGCCTCGCCGACACGGACATAGGTGTCGCCCTCTTCCGTAACGGTCACCGTAATATCACCGTTTTCGATATAATAATCCTTTGCCAGTGCCGCCGGGGCTGCCGCCGAAAGCGCCACACTCAGGGCCAGCGCGACTGCCGCCGCACGCTTCATATTTTTCCGTAACCGCATACTTTTTTACCTCCTATATTTTTGCAGGGTCACCGTTTTTTTCATTTTACCCCCCCCCCCTATATCTTTGTCAAGTCCTTTTCATGACATACCAGCGTAGATTCATGAATAGTGTGACTTTTCCGGCATAGCAAAAAAAGAACAGCCCCGCCTTTCCGAAGAAACGCGGAGCTGTATCATTTTACAGCCTCTTCGCCAGCAGATACCGGTCATATCCGCCGTACATCTCCCGGCGGCAGACGATCTCAAAGCCGCTGGCCAGAGCGTTGTTCAGGCTGTACTGATTTTCCGGGCTGACGGTGGCCCCGATGCCCACGATGCCCGGACGGAGCAGGGTAAGCGCCACTTCCAGCAGCTTCCGCTGCAGACCGTTGCCCCGGTAGTCGGGGTGGACGATGGCGCTGTCGGCGTTGGCCCAGCCGTCCCACTCTTCTCGCGGGATGCCCATAAAGGCGGCATAGTTGTGCGCGTCCTGCCCGCAGTACCGCAGGATGAAGTAGGCCCCCAGCCGCCCGCCGTCCCACCCGCCGATGCACAGATCCTCTTTCAGGTAGCGGGCGATGTTTTCCAGCGTGTCGGGTACGAACTGCTCCGGGTGAGGCATCGCGGCCCGCACCTCGTTCTGCAAGGCGTAAAAGGCGGCGGCATCCTCCGGCCCGGCAGCGCGCAGGGTCATGGTGCGGCTTGCGGGCCGGCCGCACACTTTGTGCAGAAGAATTTCCATTCTTGCTCTATCCCTCCAAAATAAAATCATACTTTCCGGCTGATTCCAGTATAAATGCCGTTTGAATCATTGTCAATTTATGCTATAATATTTGCAGGAAAAGCTTTTGTGTTCAGGCACAGCTTTTTCAGAAGTCCAGGCAGGGCCGCCCTGCCCGTGTACCGGAGGAAACGAACCATGAGAGATTCCAGCTTATCCCCTTCCAGCCGCCTGGGTGGTGCTGTCATCAGCGACCGCATCGTCAGCGCTCTGCTGGAGGAACTGCGCACAGGCCGCTATGCACAGACTGACCGTCTGCCCGCCGAGGTAGACCTTGCCGCCGAACTCGGCGTCAGCCGCACCGTCATCCGCGATGCGCTGAGCGAGATGGAGCGTGCGGGTTACATCGAGCGGGTGCGCGGCATCGGCACAGTGGTCAACCGAAGTGTCCTGAACCTGCGCAGCCGATTGGACCAGAAGCTGGAGTATTACCCGCTCATCCGCAGCTTTGGCAGCTACCCCCACGCCGACGGCATCCAGATCTACCCCGTCCGCGCAGGCGAAGAGCTGGCCCGTGATTTGGCCATCGAGCCCGGCGACGATGTCATCTGCATCAAGAAGCGCATCCTCGCCGACACCACCCCCGTCATCTACTCCATCGACTACCTGCCCCGCGCCCTGTTTGGGAACCGGGACTACACCCGCATCGACCTGTCGGGTGACATCTTCGATGTTCTGGAGCGGGAGTGCCGCCAGCAGGTGGCCTCCAATGTGGCCCACCTCAAGGCCAGCTGCGGCGACGAGCCCATCCGGGCCGCCATGCGTCTGGCCCCGGGCGAGGCCATGCTGCTGCTGGATGAGATATGCTACAACCGGCTCTGCCATCCCGTCATGCGTTCGTTGAGCTACTACACGAACTTCTTCGACTTCTCGATTCTTCGAAAGCTTCTTTGACGGAGGGAAACAAAAGAATATGCGTCATCTAATCGATCCGTTGGATTTCAGTCAGCAGGAGATCACCTCTCTGCTGGACCTGGCCGACCGCATCTGCGCCGACCCGGCTGCCTATCAGGACGTGGCCGCCCACAAAAAGCTGGCTACTCTGTTCTACGAGCCGTCCACCCGTACCCGTCTTTCGTTTGAGGCCGCGATGCTGAACCTCGGCGGACATGTCCTCGGCTTCCCGAGCGAGACCGTCTCCAGTGCATCCAAGGGCGAGAGCGTGGCCGACACCATCCGCGTCGTCTCCTGCTATGCCGACATCGTGGCCATGCGCCACCCCAAGGAGGGCGCACCGCTGCGGGCCAGCCGGTACTCCCGCATCCCTGTCATCAACGCAGGCGACGGCGGCCACCAGCACCCGACTCAGACCATGACCGACCTGATGACCATCCGCCGCCGCAAGGGCCGTCTGAACGACCTGACCATCGGCCTGTGCGGCGACCTCAAGTTTGGCCGCACCGTCCACTCCCTCATCAAGACCATGGCGCGCTGTGAGAACATCCGCTTCGTCCTCATCAGCCCCGAGGAGCTGCGGGTGCCGGACTACATCATCACCGACGTGCTCGAGGCCAACCACATCCCCTACAAGGAGACCCGCAGCCTCGAGGAGTCCATGCCCGAGCTGGACATCCTCTACATGACCCGCGTCCAGAAGGAGCGTTTCTTCAACGAGGAAGACTATGTCCGTCTGAAGAACAGCTATATCCTCACCAAAGAGAAGATGGCCCTTGCCAAGCCTGACATGGCCGTGCTCCATCCCCTGCCCCGCGTCAATGAGATCACTCTGGACGTGGACGACGACCCCCGGGCCGCCTACTTTGAGCAGGTGCAGAACGCCGTCTACATCCGCATGGCGCTGATCATGACACTGCTGGGCCTCAAGGACCCCAAGGCTGAAAAGGAGGGCAACTGAGATGCTGAACATTGATGAAATTCAGAACGGTATCGTCATCGACCATATCAAGGCAGGCACGGCCATCGGCCTGATGGACCTGCTGGGCATCAAGGGCAACCGCACCTCCAGCGTGGCCCTCATCCAGAACGCCCGCAGCCACAAGGCAGAGTCGGGCCGGAAGGACATCATCAAGGTGGAGGGCGACGCCTCCTGGCTCAACCTCGACGTGCTGGCCTATCTCGACCCTGACATCAGCGTGACCGTCATCGAGAACGGCAAGGCTGTCAAGAAGGAAAAGCCCCAGCCCCCCAAGCATCTGGTCAACATCGTGCGGTGCAAGAACCCCCGCTGCATCTCCTCCATCGAGGAAGAGTGCGACCAGATCTTCGAGCTGAGCTCCAACGGCAAGTATCGCTGCATCTACTGCGAGCAGGAGCTGCAGGTCAAGCCGGAATAATATAGATAAACGATAAAAGCCGCCTGTCATTCAACGAACGACAGGCGGCTTTGCTTTTGATTCTCAGACTTTCCGGCGCAGCAGGCTCATAGGCGGCAGCTCCGGGGTGGGGATGGTATAGCGCTCCATCGCGTGGGGCGTGGACTCCACCAGCTCACCGGCCTCATTCTTTATCCACTCGGGGTTCAGCGGGATGCTGCGGCCATCCGGGCAGAGCACTTCCAGCGTGTCGCCGAGGCTCCACTTGCCCCGCTGCTGGCAGCTGGCGACGCCGTTCTCCCAGCCGTCCACCGTACCGACAAACTCCCACTCGCGGATGTAAGTAGCGCTGTCGGTGGCCTGACGGGCCTGCTCCCGACCAAAGTAGAAGCCGGGCGAATAGTGGCGGTGACTGGTGCGGGTCAGCTCAGCCAAAACCTCTTCCGGCAGCTCGAAGTTCTCGTTCATCGGGTCGGCCAGATACTGGTCGAGGGCGCGGCGGTAGGCCGCCGTCACGCTGGCGACGTAGTAGAAAGTCTTGGCGCGGCCCTCGATCTTGAGGCTGTCCACGCCCGCGTTGCAGATGAGGTCGAGGAAGGGCGCGGTACACATATCGTTGGCGTTGAGGATGTAGCTGCCATTCTGGTTCTCGCCGATCTCATAGAGCTGCCCCGGGCGGGTCTCCTCGCTGAGATAGTACTTCCAGCGGCAGGGCTGGGCGCACTGGCCGCGGTTTGCGTCGCGGCCTGCCATGTAGTTGGAGAGCAGGCAGCGGCCCGAGACGCTCATGCACATGGCGCCGTGGACGAAAGCCTCAATTTCCAGCTCCGGCGGGGTCTTGTCGCGGAGGGTGGCGATGTCCTGCAGGGTCATCTCCCGGGCCAGCACCACCCGCTTCGCGCCCATATTGTAGGCGGCGCGGGCAGCGGCCCAGTTGGTGATGCCGGTCTGGGTGGACATATGGATGTCGATGTCGGGCGCGAACGTCTTGCAGGCGTCCAACACGCCGAGGTCGGCCACGATGAAGGCGTCCACACCGGCGGCGGCAGCGTCCTTGATGGCCTGAGGCAGACGGTCAGCCTCCTCGTTGGTGGGCAGGGTGTTCATAGTCAGGTAGACCTTGCGGCCCCGGGCGTGGGCATAGATGACACCCTCGCTCAGCTGCTCCGGGGTGAAGTTGGTGGGTGCAGAGCGCATCCCGAACTCGGGCAGAGCGCAGTAAACGGCGTCCGCGCCGTAGTTGATGGCATACCGCAGGCGCTCGAGATCGCCTGCCGGGGCCAGAAGTTCCGGTATCTGTAACATGGTATTCCTCTTTTACTTCATACTTTTATTAACTTTAGCCGCCTCATCGCAGTTTTTCTGGTGGTCTGCGTAGGTGCGGGCGTAGTAGTAGTGACCGGCAAGGTCCGTGACAAAGAAATAGGCGTCCTTCGCCTCATCGTCGGGCTGCGGGTCAAGCGCCGCACGGATGGCCGCGATGCCGGGGTTGGAAATCGGGCCGGCGGAGAGGCCGGTGCAGGCGTAGGTGTCATAGGCTTCCAGAATGTTCTCCGGGATGCTGTCCCAGCCGCCGTAGTAGGGCGCGACCCAGTTCCAGAGGTAGTTGTTGTCGGCGTCGCTCTGGACGTAGCTGGAGGTGTTGCTCTGCAGTTTGGGGTAGGGTGAACCCTCGGCCAGACGGTTGCGGAACACCTGCGCCACATTATCGTCCTGATCGTTGCCGGCCTCCTCCTGGACGAAGGACGCCAGAGTGACCACCTCGGAGAGGGTCATTCCCTGCTTTTCCATCTCGGCATACATCTCATCGGTGATCTGCTTGTCGAAGTGAGAATAGAACGTCTCAACGTAATGATGGACGGTGTCATCCTTCAGGAAATCGTAGGTATCCGGGAAAAGATAACCCTCGCACTTGAGGAAGCGGTCCGGGGCGTCCTTGTCGTCGGGGACGTACTGCCAGAACCTGTACTGGCTGAAATCGCCAGTGTTGGCCTCCTTGAGGAAGTCCTCGGCGCTGCACAGCCCGGCATCCTCCATTTTTTTCGCAATGGCGATGGCCGTTGTACCCTCGGGGAAGGTCAGCCGGACACTGTCGGCCTTCGCGTAGGCGGAAAGTGCCTCGATGATGTCGTCGTAGGAGCTGCCGGGGGCGAGGTCGAACTCCCCGTATTGGAGCTTGCCTGCCGCGCCCTGTTTGCCTGCATACCAGCGGAAGACGTGGGGGTACTTGATGACGCCCGCCGTCTTGAGCTTCTGGGCGATGGCTGCCACGCCGCTGCCCTGCTGGATGCTCACACTCACCGTTTTGCCAGCGGAAGCACTGCCGTTGATCTCTTTTCGGATGGCCAGCAGACAGCCGCCCGCCGCCAGTACCAGGATCAGCAGCACGATCAGAATCATTTTCGCTGCGCCGCCTTTTCTGCTTTTTTTATGTTTTGCATCGTGTGCCATGTACACACTCCTTTACCATTCCGTTCAGCTTTCCATCATCAGCCGCATATAGCTTTCTTCCACATCGAAAGGCTCCGTGTCGAACCGTATCATGCCGTAGTCCTGCCGGGTGCCTTCGCCGAGGAAAAGGTTCTGAGCCGCACCCACTGTGATGACGGCGCGCTCCACGATGACTTCCTTCTCCCGGGCCGCTTCCATCAGCACCTCGGCGGAGCGGTCGTCTTCGGCCATCAGCTCCACAAAATAGAGGGTGTCCTCCCGGCGGAAGTAGATGCCGTAGCCCTTCTCGCTGGATACGATGGTAGCGCCCCGGGCGTAGAGGTCGGTCAGCACGACGGCCATCCGCTCCGGCGGGAACTGGACGGTATCGGGATAGAAGCGCTCCCGCAGCTCACAGAGCTTGCGGGCCGTCACGGAGTCGAATTCCGCCTGACTCCACAGGTTGCGGGACACCTCCCGGGGCAGGCAGCGGAGGGCAAAAGCCCGCTGGAAACCCTTGTTTTCCAGCAGCGCGGCCTGCTCCTGTCCGGCCGGAACGGCCACGGTGAAGCCCGCGCCCCGCAGCTTCTGCTGCGCACAGAGATAGTCCACGAGTCCTGCCAGAAGCAGGCTTCCCTGCCCGCAGAGGCCGTAGAGGTAACTGCCGCTGCGTCCCTTGAGGGTGACGGGGACCGCCAGCGCCGCAGCGACGATCTCGTCATTTTCCTCAGCGACGTAGATATTTTCCGCCCCGGCGAACTTTTCCAGAGCAGTCTTGATGAACTCGGCGCTGTCACCGCGTTCTTTCTGCCACAGTGCCACGACTGCCGCCTCATCCGACGGCTGCATCAAACGATACATTGATAGTATCCCTCCCATTTTCGCGGTTATCCGAGTTCTTTTTCCGCCAGCGCCCGCACCTCGGCCTGAATATCCTCGATGGTGCGCATGGCTCCATTTTCCGTGCAATGGACGGTGGCCCAGCCCAGATGCGCCGCACAGTACTCGGCGGCACGGCGGCTGCGGGCCAGATATTCGATGTCCTTTTCGTGGACGTCTTTCCTGCTCTCGTCGCCGTGGTAGCGGCCGGTCATAAGCTTCTGGCTCACGGCAGGGTCTACCTGTAAGTACACCACAGCGTCCGGCGCAGGCAGGCCCAGCAGCCTGTATTCGTAGTCAAAGGCCCAGCGGAGGAAATCGTCCCACTGCTCCGGCGGGAGCTTGGAGCACTGATGCACCGCGTTCGACGTGGTATAGCGGTCGGCGATGACGATGCCGCCCGCCTCGTAGAAGCTGCCCCACTTGGTCTTATAGCTGGCGTACCGGTCCACCGCATAGAAGCTGGACGCCGCATAGGGGTTGACGTCGTCGGGTTTGTCGCCGAACTGACCGGAGAGGTACATCTTCACCAGCGCACTGGAATCGCTCTCGTAGTCCGGAAAGGTGATCTCCATCACCTTGCAGCCGCTCTCGGCCAGATGGGAGGCCAGCAGCTTTGCCTGAGTGGCCTTGCCGGAGCCGTCCAGCCCTTCGATGACAAGAAGCCTGCCCTTGCTCATTCTGCCTTCTCCCCTTTCAGCGCGGCGTACTGGGCGCGGACTTCGGCGGTGCGGCCGCAGCACATCTTGCCCTCCGGGCAGGGGCCGGACACGCAGGCCGGGCCGGCGGTGCGGAAGATATGGGGTGCCACCGGGTAGACCAGCCGCAGCATCTCTTCGGCCAGCTGCCGTATCTCCCACTGGGCGCGGCTGCAGCAGCGCAGGTGGAAGAAGTTCTGCAGGCTGCGGGCGTTCATGGTCACCACCATCTTGGTCTCGCAGGCGTTGGGCAGCACGAAGCGGGCGTCCTCGTTGGCCTGCTTGGAAGCCTTGGCCCGGGCCTGCTTTTCGGGCAGACCTTCGGCCATCAGGCGGGCGGTGTGGCCGTCTTCCAGCTTCTGCACGAGGTCGAGGTAGCGCCTGGCGTCCTCGTTCATGCTCTCGATAAACGCCGCCTTTGCCTCGGGGATGGCCTCGATCTCGGGCGGGATGACGTAGCGGAAATCATCCAGACGGACGTACCGCTGGCTCTGGACGCTGAAGGACGCGATGCGGTGGCGGGTGATCTGGGCCAGCAGGGTACGGCTGACGCCCTCGATGCCGAAGGTGAAGCTTGCGTGCTCGATGGGGCTGGCGTGGCCCAAATCGCTGAGCATGGTCAGGAAGCGGGCAGTCTTTTCCTCATCCAGCCCGTCCAGCAGATCGGTGATATGGGCGTCGGAGTAGCAGAGCTTCGCCGCGGCCGCCACGACCTTCTCCGGCTCCGGCGTATGTGCTATCAATCGGACAGTCATCATTTTTTCTCATTCCTCCGTCGTTATCTTCACAAGGGGCGCAAAGTTGGCCATAGTCTTCTTCACGCCCACCTTCTCGAAGCTGATCTCCACGATCTGGTCGCCGGCGGCGGGCTTGACTTTCAGCACCTTGCCGCGCCCGAAGACCTTGTGCTCCACGATGTCGCCCGGCTCATAGTGCTTGGGGCCGGTGGATGCCGCTGCCGGACGGGGCGAAGACGTCACACCGCCGCCTGCGGGTTTGACCGGCGCTTTGGGCGCTGCCGGACGGCCATAGCCAGAGCCGAAGCCGCTGCTTCCCGAACCGGAGCTGCCGCCGCCATGACCCGACGAAGCACTTCCCCGGCCCGCGTAATCGGAGTCAAAGCCTCGGTTATTTGACATTGGTGCGTTATATTCTTTATTCAGATAGCCGCTGCGGCTGCCATAGCCCGAGCCGTAACCGGAGGCCGCACGCCCCCAGCCGGAGGGGCCGGAGTAGCCCGACGCGCCACCCGGCACGGTATCGCTGCCGTAACCGCTGCCCCAGCCGCCCAGACGGGAGCGCTGCTCCAGCACCGGGCTGCGGGTCTCTTCGATGTACTCCGGCTCGATCTCCCGGAGAAAGCGGCTGGGCTCGTTGCGCTGAGTGCGGCCATAGAGCATCCGGGTGACGCTGTTGGAGATGTAAAGCTCCTTCTTGGCGCGGGTGATGCCGACATAGGCCAGGCGGCGTTCCTCTTCGAGGTCAGCCTCGGAATACTTGCTCATCTCACTGGGGAAGACCCCCTCTTCCATGCCAATGAGGAATACATAGGGAAACTCAAGGCCCTTGGCCGAGTGGATGGTCATCAGCACTACCTGGTCGGCGCTCTCGTTGTAGCTGTCGATGTCGCTGATGAGAGCGATGTCCTCCAGATAGCCTTCCAGCGAGGCCTCTTCGCCGTGCTGGTCGCAGTAGCTCTTGACGTTGTTGACCAGCTGACCAAGGTTCTGCAGACGGTCAGCGGCATCCTCGTGACCCTTGGCGGCGTCGGCTTCCAGCATGGCGCGGTAGCCGGTGACCTCGATGACATCAGAGGCGAACTCGTCCAGCGTCTTCGTTTCCAGCGATTCCTGCAGTTTCTGGTAGATGTCCCAGAACTTGAACAGCGGCGCGATGGCGCGGCTGAGCTTGGCGTACTGGTCGGCATGGGAGATGACATCCAGCATACTGATGCCCTGCTGAGCCGCCAAGTCAGCGATGACTTCGATGGTCGTCGCACCGATTTTGCGCGCAGGCTCGTTGATGATCCGACGGAGTCGGACATCGTCCCGGGGGTTCGCCACGATGGACATATAGGAGTGGATGTCCTTGACTTCCTTGCGGTCATTGAAGCGCTGGCCGCCCACGATCTTATGCGGAATACCCGCGCGGGTGAAATAGCTTTCGATGGGGGCCGACTGGGCGTTCATCCGGTAGAGGATGGCGTGGTCGGCCAGATGTCCGCCCTCTTTGAGGTGCTGGCCGATGACGTCCGCGATATGGCTGGCCTCGTCCTGCTCGTTCTCGGCGGTGTAGACCTGCACCTTGTCGCCCTCGCCGTTCTTCGTCCAGAGGGTCTTGCCCTTGCGCTCGGTGTTGTGCTGGATGACACAGTTGGCGGCATTCAGGATATTTGACGTAGAACGGTAATTCTGCTCGAGTCGGATGGTCCTGGTGCCTTTATAGATGCGCTCGAAGTTGAGGATGTTCTCAATGGTCGCGCCGCGGAAGCGGTAGATGCTCTGGTCGTCGTCGCCCACGACGCAGATGTTTTTCTCTGGGCCGGTGAGCAGGCTCACAAGCCGGAACTGAGCCACACTGGTGTCCTGATACTCGTCCACCAGCAGATATTTGTATTTGTTCTGGTAGAACTCCCGCACGTCCTTGTGCTCCGACAGCAGGATGACCGTCTGGTAGATGAGGTCGTCGAAGTCGAAAGCACCGGCCTCCTTGAGCTTCTTTTCATAGGCGGCGTAGACCTTGGCCGCAAGGGCGCCCTTCGTGTCCCGGGCCGGGGTCTTCAGGGCCTCTTCCGGGCTGATGAGCTGGTCTTTCCAGCGGCTCATCTGGTTGATGGCGCTCTTGATCGGGAAGAACTTATCGTCGATGCTCAGTTCCTTATAGACCGCCTTCATCACGCGCTGGGAGTCATCGGTATCATAGATGGTAAAGCTGCGGGGATAGCCGATGGATTCTGCCCAGCGGCGCAGGATGCGCACACAGGCCGAGTGGAAGGTGGAGGCAAACACCTCGTCCCCCTCTTCACCGCCCAGCATATTGCGCAGACGCTCCTTGAGCTCCCCTGCCGCCTTGTTGGTAAAGGTGATGGCCATCACGTTCCAACTGCGGACAGCGTTCTGCCGCAGCATCCCGTCCAGCCAGGCGGGCGCATCGGTGCCGGTCATAATTGCCGTTTTCAGGGCCTTGACGTCCTCTTCGGTCACCTCACGGGGGGTCCAGCTAGAACCGTGGGCCGAGCCAAACCGGATCAGGTTTGCGATACGGTTGACCAGAACAGTGGTCTTGCCGCTGCCTGCACCGGCCAGAATGAGCAGCGGGCCGTCGGTGGTAAATACCGCCTGCCGCTGCATATCGTTCAGGCGGCCAAACTGCTTTTCAATATAGGTATCGCGCAGAGCGCAGAATTCCTGTTGGAGACTTGCTGCCATTGTTTCACCTGTTCTTCTATAAAATCACTTACTTTATAAGTATATCACAATTCAAGAGGGTTGTACATAAAAAACCGCCCTTCCCGCATAGCACAGGAGGGGCGGCAGTGTTCAGATAAAGCTTAGCCGAAGATGTTGATCAGGATACCGGCAGCAACTGCGGAACCGATAACGCCAGCGACATTGGGGCCCATGGCATGCATCAGCAGGAAGTTGGAGGGGTTCTCGCTCTGGCCGACCTTCTGAGAAACAC
>ERZ827516.2846-NODE-2846-length-11750-cov-7.090124_pt1 | contig 11750 bp, 9 predicted proteins | sample MGYA00519703_ERZ827516 | MGnify/ENA primary metagenome ERZ827516 (study PRJEB31778, sample SAMEA3449337) | human gut metagenome | biome: human gut; feature: human-associated habitat; material: faeces | place: United Kingdom | collected 2010/2012 ...
TGCGGGTAATCCCCCTCATCATCCCAGAGGAGAAGCTTCAGGCCGCCGTGGATGCCGCCGGCACTGCTCCCCTGCTGGAGCTCAAGCCCTGGGTCCGGCGCACCGCCGCCATTGTGGCCACCGGCAGTGAGGTGAAAAAGGGCCTCATTCAGGATACCTTTACGCCGGTGGTCAAGGATAAGCTGGCCGCCTACGGCATTGAGACCATTTCCGTTGCCTACTCCGGCGACGGGGTGGAAAACGTGGCCGACGCTGTCACGGAGGCCCGAAAAACCGGCGCCGATGTGATCCTCTGCACCGGCGGCATGAGCGTGGACCCCGACGACAACACCCCCGGCGGCATCAAGGAAAGCGGGGCGAAGATCGTCACCTATGGCGCCCCGGTGCTGCCCGGCGCCATGTTTTTGCTGGGCTACTATGAGGACGGCACCCCCGTCATGGGCCTCCCCGGCTGTGTTATGTACGCCGGTGCCACCATCTTCGATCTGATCCTGCCCTGGGTGGCGGCGGACGTCCCTGTGACCCGGGCACAGATCGTGGCCCTGGGTGAGGGCGGATTGTGTCTTGGGTGCAAGCCCTGCCACTGGCCGGAATGTCCCTTTGGAAAATAACCTGTCTCAAAAGCGCGCCGGAGAACCGGCGCCGCTTTTCGGGAGCCGTTCACCTCAAACGAGTATCACGAAGTGTACCTTGCGGCGAATGGTGAAATCCTGTAAAATCAGAAAGGAAGATCTGCCATGAAGAAGTTGTTTGCCCTGCTGATGTCCCTGAGTCTGATCCTGGCCCTCACCGCCTGCGGCGAAAGCCAAACCGATGAGACCGCCTCCAACGGGGACAACAGTACCCAGTCGGAGCCGGTGGAGCTCTATGTTTTTGCTGCCGCCTCCATGGAGGAGTCTTTGGACCAGGTGATCGCCGACTATGAAGCCGCCCATGAGGGCATCACCATTGTCCCCACCTACGATTCCTCCGGCTATCTCAAGACCCAGATCCAGGAGGGAGCCGACTGCGATGTCTTCATCTCCGCCGCCCCCAAACAAATGAACCAGCTGGATGCCCAGGGCGGCGCGGAAAACACCGAGGGGCTGGACTTCGTGGCCAGCAACACCCGGCTGGACCTGCTGGAAAACAAGGTGACGCTGGTGGTTCCTGAGGGCAACCCCAAGGGCATCGAGAGCTTCGATCAGCTCGCGCAGCTGCTCCAGAGCGGCGATGTGCTGCTGGCCATGGGCAACAGCGACGTCCCCGTGGGCCAGTACACCCAGAAGATCTTTGCCTATTATGGACTGGATGAGGCCGCCCTGGCCGATGCCCAGGTCCTTTCCTACGGCAGCAACGTCAAGGAGGTCGCCACCCAGGTAGCGGAGGCCGCGGTGGACTGCGGCGTCATCTACGCTACCGACGCCTTCTCCGAAGGACTGACCGTGGTGGATGAGGCCACCTCCGAGATGTGCGGTCAGGTGATCTATCCCGCCGCCGTCATGAAGAACAGCCAGCATCCCGACGAAGCCAAGGCATTTTTGGACTACCTCTCCACCGACGAGGCCATGGCCCACTTTGAGGGCGTGGGCTTCTCCCCCATTGCCTGATTCGGAGAAATTCAGCGGTGATCGTTCCTCCCGCTGATCACTGGGTTTCCCTGCCGCATCCTCGGATGAGGTACGTCCTGATTGGGCTCTTCCCCACCGGGACCCGCACAGTTTGACCGGGCGGGCTTTGCCCGCCCGGCTCTATTTTCCACCGCCCGCTTTTCCCCCATGGCCCGGCAGCGGACTTCATCTTCCCTACCAGGAGGTTTCCCATGGATTGGTATCCTCTTTTCAACTCTCTGCGCATCGCCGCCATCTCCACGGCGGCTGTGTTCTTTCTCGGTATCCTGGCCGCCTATTACATTGCCCGGCTCCCCCGGCTTGTAAAAGGCGTGCTGGATGTGGTGCTGACGCTGCCGCTGGTGCTTCCGCCCACGGTGGTGGGCTGGCTACTGCTGATCCTGCTGGGTCCCAAACGCCCCTTGGGCTCCTGGGTCCTGGAAACCTTCGGCGTAAAGCTGGTAATGACTTGGTGGTCCGCGATCTTTGCCACCATTGTGGTGGCCTTTCCGCTGATGTACCGCACGGCCCGGGGCGCCTTCGAGAGCTTTGACGAGACGCTGGCCTGGTCGGCCCAGACGCTGGGACAGTCCAACGCGTGGATATTCTGGCGGGTGCGGATACCCTGCTGCCGACAGGGCATTCTGGCCGGTACGGTGCTGGCCTTTGCCCGGGCCTTGGGCGAGTACGGTGCTACCAGCATGATCGCGGGCTACACCCCGGGCAAGACGGCCACCATCGCCACCACGGTGTACCAGCTCTGGCGCACCAACGATGAGGCCGGTGCCATGCGGTGGGTGCTGGTGGACATCGTCATCTCTGCTGTGGTGCTGCTGGCTGTGAACCTCCTGGAGAAAAAGCAGAAAGCAGGTGGCCGCGCATGAGCCTGGAAGTACATATCGAGAAAAAGCTGAACGGCTTCACCCTCCGCTCCGACTTCACCGCCGGGAACACTGCCACGGCCATTCTGGGCGCGTCGGGCTGCGGCAAAAGCATGACACTGCGCTGCATCGCGGGCATCGTGAAGCCCGACAAGGGCCGCATCGTGCTGGACGGGCGGGTGCTGTTCGACAGCGAGCAGCACATCGACCTGCCGCCCCAGCAGCGGGGCGTGGGCCTGCTCTTCCAGAACTACGCCCTCTTCCCGAATATGACCGTGGAGCAGAACATCCTCTGCGGCCTGAAAGCCGAAAGGGACAAAGCCGCCCGCAAGGCCCGCTGCGCCGGGATGCTGCGGGCCTTGCGGCTGGAAGAACTGGCCAGCCGCCGCCCGGCAGAGCTTTCCGGCGGACAGCAGCAGCGCACCGCGCTGGCCCGTATTCTGGTGGGCAAGCCGAAGATTTTGATGCTGGATGAGCCGTTCAGCGCACTGGACAGCTACCTCCGCGAGGAGGTGGAGGGCGAAGTAGGCAGCCTGCTGGCGGGTTTCGCCGGCACAGCCCTGCTTGTCACCCACAACCGAGACGAAGCTTACCGCCTGTGCCGGGACATGATCGTCATGGACAGCGGGCAGGTGCTCCGCACCGGCACCACGAAAGAGGTCTTTGCCGACCCCCGCAGCACCGCTGCGGCCCGGCTGACCGGCTGCAAGAACATCCTGCCCTGCACCCGGGTGGACGCCCACAGCGTCCGCCTCGCAGGCTGTGAGAGTCTGCTGCACCTCGCCGCTGAGGTGCCGGAGGGCTGCACCGCCGTGGGCATCCGCGCCCACGACTTCGCCCCCTGCGCCCCGGGCGCAGAGAATGCCCTGCCGGTGGAGCTTCTCTCCGCCAGCGAAAATCCCTTCGACTGGAACCTCATCTTTCAGCTGCCGGACGGCACCACCCGTCTGTGGTGGAAAGTGAGCAAGACGACCCTCTCCGTGGCCGAACCCGACGCCCCTGCCTGCCTCTCCGCCCTGCCGGAGCGCATCATGGCGCTGGTGGATCATAGCCAATACGAACAGTAAACGCCAAAAGAGCCGGTGCAGATGCACCGGCTCTTGCTCTGTTTTTATGACTCGCCGAAGAATTTCTTGGCAATATCGGCGCTCTGCTTGGCATCCTTGGCGTACCAGTCCGCGCCGATCTTCTCGGCGTACTCGGGCGTCAGGACAGCGCCGCCCACCATCACCTTGCAGTCGAGCTTTGCCGCATGGAGGGCCGCGATGGTCTCCTCCATGCTCTTGAGGGTGGTGGTCATCAGGGCCGAGAGCCCCACGAGGTGGACATCCTTCTCCCGGACAGTGTCCACCACCGTCTCCACCGGCACATCGCGGCCAAGGTCGATGACCTCGAAGCCGTAGTTTTCGAGGATGACGCGGACGATGTTCTTGCCGATGTCGTGGACATCGCCCTTGACGGTCGCAAGGACGATGCGGCCCTTGCTGGCCCCGGCCCCGCCCCGCTTGGCGATGGCAGTCTTGATCTCTTCAAAGGCGGCCTGTGCGGCGCTGGCGGCCTGTAACAGCTGGGGCAGAAAGAGCCTGCCCTTCTCGTACTTTTCACCCACGACGTCCAGCGCCGGGATGAGGGCCTCGTCCACCAGCGTCAGGGGCTCGTTTTCGTCCAGCAGGGTGTGGGTGCGGGCGGCGGATTCACCCTTGAGGCCCTTTTCCACCGCCTGCATCAGCGCGGCAAAAGGGCCGCTGTGCGCTGCATCCGCCTCCGCCGGGGTGTTTGACGTCTGAGACGCCTGGGCCGTCCGGGCCTGCTTCAGCGCGGCGCTGGCAGGGACTTTATCGGCATAGCGGGCGATGTAGGCCATGCTCTGCTTATCACGGTTGGTGAGAACGTTGTAAGAGTAGACCGCCGCCATCATCTCTTCGCTGGAAGGATTCATGATGGCGAGGTCGAGGCCCGCGTACATGGCCATGGTGAGGAAAGCGGTGTTCAGATAGGGGCGGCAGGGCAGGCCGAAGCTGATGTTGGACACACCGAGGATGGTGCGGACGCCCAGCTCCTTCTTGCAGCGGGCCAGCGCCTCCACGGTGGCCAGAACGTCCTGCTGCTGGGCGCTGGCGGTGAGGGTCAGGCAGTCGATATAAATATCTTCCCGGGGGATGCCGTGGGCCAGCGCCGCGTCCACCACCCGCTTTGCGATCTCAAACCGGGCGTCGGCGCTGGGCTGGATGCCCCGCTCGTCGATGGCAAGGCCGACGACGGCCGCGCCGTACTTTTTGCAGAGGGGCAGGACACGCTCCAGCACTTCGGTCTCGCCGTTCACCGAGTTGACGATGGGCTTGCCGTTGTAGACCCGCAGACCCCGCTCGAGGGCGTCTGCGTGGGAGGAATCCAGCTGCAAGGGCAGGCTGACGACGCTCTGCAGAGCCTTCACCACCTGCTCCATGACGGCGGGCTCGTCCACGCCGGGCGCGCCCACGTTGACGTCCAGCACCTGCGCTCCGGCCTCGGACTGGCTGACGGCCTGCTCGAGGATGTAGTTCATGTCGCCCTCGCGCAGGGCCTGCTGGAACCGCTTTTTGCCGGTGGGGTTGATGCGCTCGCCCACCACGGTGATGCCGTCCACGGTGACGAAGTCCATCGGCGAGCAGAGCACCGAGGGCATGGCGTGGGCGGGGCGGCCCGGCTTGCAGTCGGCGAAGACGCCGTTCAGCAGCTTGATGAAATCGGGGGTGGTGCCGCAGCAGCCGCCCGCCGCAAAGAGCTTCAAATCGCGGTAGGGCTTCATCTCCATGGCAAAGAGCTGGGGCGTGATGTCGTAGCCGCTGCCGTCGGCGCGGGGCAAGCCCGCATTCGGCTTGACAAAGACCGGGAAATCGCCGGGCAGAGCCTCGGCCAGCCGCTTTGCCATCGGGAAGATCTCCTTCGGGCCGAGGGAGCAGTTGATGCCCACGGCGTTGGCCCCGAGGCCCCGGGCCGTGACGGCGAAGCTCTCGACGGTGCAGCCGGTGAAGGTGCGCCCGCCTGCCTCAAAGCTCATGCTGGCGAGGATGGGCAGGTCACAGTTCTCTTTCGCGGCCAGCAGGGCAGCTTTCAGCTCGTACAGGTCGGTGAAGGTCTCAAAGAAGACGAGATTGGCCCCGGCGGCGACACCCGCCCGGACGATGCGGCCATACTCGGCCACGGCGTCTTCAAAGGCCAGCGTGCCGTTGGGCTCCAGCAGTTCGCCCAGCGGGCCGACGTCCAGCGCGGCCAGTGCGCCGTAGGGGGCGCAGGCCCGCTTGCAGTTGGCGATGCCCGCCGCAATGATCTCTTCCAGCGTGTATTCGCTGCCCGCCAGCTTATGGGCCGACGCGCCGAAGGTGTTGGCATTGATGATGCGGCTGCCTGCGGCGGCGTACCGGCTGTGGATGCTCTCGATGAGCTGTGGGTCGGTGATGTTCAGTTCCTCAGGCCGTGCGCCCAGTTTCAGGCCCGCCGCCTGCAGCATGGTACCCATGCCGCCGTCGAGGAGGATGGTATTCGGCTGGGTAAACAGTTCATTCGCTTGCACAGGTCTTGCCCCTCTTTCTATATTCGCACCGCATGTTCAGCACGCAGTGTCCGCACCCGGCAAGGCGTCCTTTCACCGGATGGTCGCTCAGGCCCAGCAGAGCGGTCACGCTCTTGCGGGGCGTCATCAGGTCATTTTCGGTCACGCAGAGCCCGGCCCGGCGGGCGGTGTCCAGTGCCGCCGCCACCAGCGGCTGCACCCCGATGGGCCAGTCGCCGTAGCCCGGCGAGAAACGGCCCGTGAGGTACTTGTCCTGCTCTGCGGCCCACTGCCGCAGCTCGGCCTCGGCGGCGTCCGCAGCCTGTTCGGCCAGCACAGAGCCGATGGCGTCCGACGCCACACCGGCGGCGATGTCGCCCACACCGGCCCGGCGTATCTGTCCGTCCACACCGGGGCCGACTGTCACGGCCAGAAGCACGGCCTCGCTGCACCCTTCCAGATGCCGGAAGATGTCCTCCCCCTTCAAAATACCGGCCTGCGTGAGGCTCTCCACGTCGGCCTCGAGCCAGACGGCCCGGGGCGTGGCGGCGGCGAGAAGGGGCGCAGCGCACTTTTCCAGAAGGGTGAGGGTAGCGCTGTCAGCCTCGCCCCGCGCGCCGAAATACCGCGCGGCCTGCCGGATGTCGATGGACTCCGGCTTTGCTAAATTCAGGGGTCTGCTGGGGCCGATGGGCATTTTCCGCCGCCTCCTTCTTTTGAATAAAGTATGATAAGTATACCGCACCAGTAGGCTAAAATCAACACAAAAGCCCCTCCCTCAGCATTTTTGCCGGGGGAGGGGCCTATTATATGATCTTTCCTTGCAGCCCCTCGATAGGGGCGGTGGCACGGCATCAGCCGTGACGGAGAGGTTTATCAGCGGATGTCCCTGACCGACACCGCCTGTTACTTCAAAAACTTGTGGACAGCGCGGGCGACGATGCCGCCCAGGATGCCGGAGACAAGGAACTCGGCCACGCCCTGCACGCCGACCAGCAGGACGACGAACATCAGGGGGTTGGCTGCGCCCTTGACGGACACGAGGTTCTGGACGTAATCGCAGCCGTAGAAGGCCAGCACGATGTAGCCCATGAAGAACAGGGTGTTGAGGGCCGGGGCGCACATGGCGCTGACGATGTAGCTCCAGGTGCCGGGCTTATCGAAATTCTTGACAGCGTTGAAGATAAGGCCGGTACACAGGCCCATCAGCACACGCATACCCACACAGAGGATGAAGGTGTTGACGGGGCTGACCTGGAACAGCGCACCAGTCATGGCGGAAGCGCCGGTGACGGCGTCATAGAAGCTCACGGCACCGAACACGCCGCCGAGGATAGCGCCTGCGGCGGGACCCATGGTGATGGCACCCACGGCGATCGGCAGGGTCAAAAAGCTCATGTAAAGCGGGCCTACAGGGACACTGCCCAGGCCGACGGCCTTCATGACCAACTCAATGGCGACCAGCAGTGCCAGCCGGGTGAGGGTGCGAATGTCATTTTTTTTCATAATTCAGTTTTCCTCCTTGCTGCCGTTCCGCCCTAAATTGTCGGATACGGCGCAAACCTGCCCGTGAAATACACGGGGTCTTTTGTAGAATACAGTCTGAAATATACGGGATGTTTTGTCAGGGAACTCCCGGGGATAGCATTATAAATCAGTAGTGAAGCGGATGCCCGCATCGCGGCGGGCCGTTTCCAGCACACGGCTGACGGCCACCGAGGTGTCCAGCATCCGGCTGCAAAGCTCCATATCCTCGCTCTCGATGGCGCGGGCAAAGGCGTGGAACTCCGCCGCCTGCCGGGGACGGCCTGCGCTGAGGTTGAAGTGTTCTTCCTTGCCCTTATAGGGGTGGAAGGTGACGCCGCCGCAGAAGTTGGCGGTGGATTTCTGGAGCAGATACCCCTTGGTACCCTGAATGATGTACCGGGCCGGGGAACTGCTGTCCTTGGCATTGATGCTCACGGCCTTGAAGCTGCGATACTCCATCGTCAGCACGCCGCTGGTGTCGATGCCCCGGGTGACATTGGCCGCATAGTGGACCTTATTGGGCGAGCCGAAGAGGCCCACCACATAGCTGACATTGTAGACGCCCAGATCCATCAGCGCGCCGCCGGCGCAGGCCGGGTCAAAGGACGGCCAGACCTTGCCGGCGCAGAAATCATTATACCGGCTGGAATACTGGCTGAAATTACACTGCACCATTGTGACGGCGCCCACCTTGGGCAACACCTCACGGATCTTGGCATAGTTGTCCTGATACTGCGTGGTGACAGCCTCAAAGAGGAAGAGCTTTTTGCTCCGGGCCAGCTCGGCCAGCTCTTCGGCCAGCGCCGCCGTAGGGGCCATCGGCTTTTCGACAATGACATGGCGGCCCGCTTCCAGAGCGGCACGGGTATATTTTACGTGCAGGATATTCGGTACGGCGATATACACAACGTCCACCCAGCTCAGCAGTTCGTCGTAGCTGGTGGTGTGGCGCGGCACACCATACTGGTCGCAGAGGGCCTGTGCTGCACCGGCGCTCCGCTCCGTGCTGCAAAGAGCCTCGACCTTGAAGGGGCTTTCCGGCCCGGTGAGCCAGGGCAGGAACTCCCGGACGATCATGCCTGCGCCGAGAATGCCTAATTTCATCATAAGGTCTCTCCTTTCAAGGCTCAGCCCGCTTTGGCCTCATCGTCCCGGCGGGGACGGCGGTTATTGTGGCTGCGGCGGCGGGGGCTGCTGCCGTTGTTGTAAGGGCGTCTGCCTGTCGGGCGGGGACGGCGGCGCTCACCGTCGCTGCGCGGCTCGTAGTGACGCTCATGCTGCGGCGCATTGAGCTGGTAAAGGAGAGCCAGTCCCTTCAGCAGCAGCTCGGGGTCATAGATGAGCGGGTGACGGCAGAGCGGGATGACATACTTTGCCAGACCGCCTGTGACCACCAGCGTGGCCGGACGGCCCAGTTCTTCCTCGATGCGCTGCGTGATGCCGTCCAGCAGGACAGCCGTCCCCAGCACAGAGCCGGAGAGCATACACTTCTCGGTATCGACGCCGATCGCGCTTTTGGGCGAAGAAAGATGTACCTGCGGCAGCTGGGCGCACCGCTCCCCCAGCGCCCGCAGACCGGTGGAAAGTCCGGGGCAGATGACGCCGCCCCGGAAGACCTTGTTCTCATCCACCACGTTGAACGTGGTGGCGGTGCCGAGGTCTACCGTGACCACCGGCAGGGGGAAATTCGCCGCCGCGTAGGCCGCATCCACAAGGCGGTCTTTGCCGACGGCGTGAGGGTCAGGCACCCCCATCGTGAGGCCGGTGCGGATGTCGGGCGAGACGATGACCGGCTTTTTGCCGGTGTAGTGGCGGGCGCACTCAGCCAGCGCCCCCGTGATCTGGGGGACGACGCTGGTGAGGACAGCGCCCTCGAAGCGGATGGGCTTTTCCGGGTGTCTCCGATGAGAGAACACCTTTTCCATCTCGGCACGGTACTCCGCCGCTGTGCGGGTGCGCACCGTGTCCATGTGGGCCACAAAGCATACACGTCCGTCCCGGATGCCCCCGAGGGCGACGGTGGTGTTGCCTATGTCAATGGCTAAAATCATAATTCAGTTCCTCGCAGGGTCGAACCTCTCCGTCATCGCTGTGCGATGCCGCCTCTCCTACCGAGGGGAGGCCTTGGCATATCGTAAAGCCCCATCTCTTCGCCAGAGGCTCCCCTATCAGGGGAGCTGGCGCGAAGCGCCTGAGAGGTTGTATGGAGACGGGCCTGCCCGTGAGCCGCAGGCTTGACGGAGAGCTTTTTTGTATAAGTCAAGCTGTATTTTACCGCATTTTGAGCCAAGATACAACCCCAATCAAAGATTTTGTTGTGCTCTGGGCCGTTTTGCATTATACTGTAGTTATATTATCCCTATTTATAGGAGGTATTTTGGATGGATCTGAAGGGAAAATGCGTCCTTCTGGGCGTCAGCGGCGGCATTGCCGCCTATAAAATGGCCAATGTGGCCAGCGCACTGCGCAAGCTGGGGGCCGACGTGGAGGTCATCATGACCAGAAACGCCACCCAGTTCATCACCCCTATCACGTTCGAGACCCTGACAGGCCACAAGTGCATGGTGGACACCTTCGACCGGGATTTCAAGTTCGAAGTCACCCATATCTCGCTGGCAAAGAAGGCCGACGTCATCCTCGTGGCCCCGGCCACCGCCAACGTCATTGCCAAGATGGCTCACGGCATCGCCGACGATATGCTTACCACCGTCGTTCTCGCGGCCAAGTGTCCCAAGCTCGTCTCCCCTGCCATGAACACCGGGATGCTGGAGAACCCCATCACCCAGGACAACATCGCCACACTGGAAAAGTACGGCTTCACGGTCATCCCCTCCGAGAGCGGCGTACTGGCCTGCAAGGACGTGGGCAGCGGACGCCTGCCGAAAGAGGATGTCCTGCTGGACTACATCTTCCGCGCCATCGCAAAGCCGAAGGACCTCGCCGGTCTGCGCATTGCCGTCACGGCCGGCCCCACTCAGGAGCCGCTGGACCCTGTGCGCTACCTGACCAACCACTCCACCGGCAAGATGGGCTATGCCGTGGCCCGTGCCGCCGCGATGCGCGGTGCCGAAGTCACCCTCATCCACGGCCCGACGGCCCTGCAGCCGGTGCGGTTCACCGAGGATGTCCCCATCACGACAGCCCAGCAGATGTACGAGGCCGTGACCAGCCGCTTCGACGAGATGGACGTTCTGGTCATGGCCGCTGCCGTGGCCGATTACCGCCCCGCCGCTGTGGCCGACGACAAGATAAAGAAGAAGGACGGCGACCTCTCCATCGCCGTGGAGCGGACGCCCGACATCCTCGGCACCATCGGCCCCAAGAAGAAGGGCCAGTTCCTCTGCGGCTTCTCGATGGAGACGCGGGACATGCTGGCCAACTCCTCGGCCAAGCTCGAGAAAAAGAACCTCGACATGGTGGTGGCCAACAATCTGAAGGTAGCCGGTGCCGGGTTTGGTGTGGATACCAATGTTGTCACCTTCATCACGCCGGACGGCGCCCGCGAGCTGCCCCTGATGAGCAAGGATGATGTGGCGGACGCCATTCTGGATGAGATTTTAGCACGAAAGAGCAAGTGATCGTGCTGAAAGAAGTTCTGTTCTTCTGTCGAAAAATATGATATAATCGAATCGCCGTCCTTACCACTCCATTCCGTTTGGAAGGGAGGTGATTCCGAATGAACAGTATTTTCTCATTTATGCTGTCTGTCGCAGCAGGTGTGGTTGCAAACTACATCTACAAGTGGCTTGGCAGATGGTTCAACAAGGACTGTAAGCACTAAATAATAAGACCCCTTCCCGGAGCTAGCACCTCCGAGAAGGGGTCTTATTATTTGCGATTCCAAATGAACAGCATTTGATTTTCTCGTTTATAAGTATACGCAGTTTTCTAAAAAAGTCAAGCGCCTCGCAGAAAATTTACAATGCTGTAAATATTACTGTACCACGCAAAAAGTGCTCTGCCGGCCGGCAGAGCACTTTTCCGTTATACAGAGATTTACTTGGTGCCGTAGATACGGTCGCCTGCGTCGCCCAGGCCGGGGACGATGTAGCCGTTCTCGTTCAGGTGGTCATCCTGTGCGCCGAGGTAGATGTCCACATCGGGGTGTGCCTCGTGCAGGGCCTTGATGCCTTCCGGAGCAGCGATGAGGCCGATGAACTTGATGTGCTTTGCGCCGTGCTTCTTGATCTGGGTGATGGCGTCGATGGCGCTGCCGCCGGT
>ERZ827516.2848-NODE-2848-length-11744-cov-2.919069_pt1 | contig 11744 bp, 12 predicted proteins | sample MGYA00519703_ERZ827516 | MGnify/ENA primary metagenome ERZ827516 (study PRJEB31778, sample SAMEA3449337) | human gut metagenome | biome: human gut; feature: human-associated habitat; material: faeces | place: United Kingdom | collected 2010/2012 ...
GATGCACCGGTAATTATGGCAGCAGGTGCTTTTGTGTCAGGTTCATCAATTGAACTTAGTGCAGATGGACCTATTAAACCACCATATGCAGTGTATTTCCAGGGCGGTTTGACATGGCATCATGCAAAACTTGGAATACTAAAAGCTTTCCAGAATATGGTTGATGACGGATTAATTACATTAAAGGAACATTTTTGAATTAACTGTCTTTTATTGTAAAAAACGTATACACAACTTTTTTATTGTGCTAATATATATGGGTGCCTTGTATTTGGAGAGAAGGAATGGAGGCATATGAACAATATAAAAGATTTACCGGTTAATGACAGACCTTATGAGAAGTGTTTTGCAAAAGGTCCTGAATATTTAACTGACGTGGAGTTACTTGCAGTAATTTTGAGAACAGGAACAAATGGCATCAGTTCATTTGAATTATCCAAAGATATTTTGTCACACAAATCTCAAAATGGTAAACAGGATTTGCTGGCAATAATGCATATGACAAAGGAACAACTTCTGAGTATTAAGGGAGTTGGCATGGTTAAGGCAGTTCAGATTATGTGTGTAAGGGAACTTGTAAGACGCATATCATCAGTAAAGGCAAAGGATTCTATCCAATATAATATTCCGTCAACAATTGCAGATTATTATATGGAACAGCTAAGACATTTAGAACAGGAGAATCTTGTTGTAATGTTTTTGGATACTAAATGCCATTTAATTAAGGATATGACAATAACTAAATGAACAGTTAATCAGTCCCTGATTTCGTCAAGGGAGATTTTTGTTGAGGCTTTAAGATGCGATGCTGTGAATATTATACTTATACATAATCATCCAAGTGGAGACTGTACTCCAAGCAGAGATGACATGGCAAGCACATTAGCAATTAGTAAAGCAGGCAAAATTATAGGAATTAACGTTTTAGATCACATTATAATAGGGGACAGAAGTTATTCAAGTCTAAGAGAATTAAAACTTATGAAATAACTTCTTAAAATGAAAGGACAGATTATGAGTCGTAGTGTTTTTGGAATTGATTTTGGTACAAGCACCATAAAAATTTACAATGGTTTAACCAAAACAGTAATAACAGAAAAAGACATAATAGCTATAAAGAATAAAACACAATTATTTGAGTTTGGTGATGAGGCATTGAAAATGTATGAAAAAACACCACCTAACATTAACATTATTTTTCCAATTAAGTATGGAGTTATAGCAGATTTAAAGAATATGAAGCTTTTGTTTGAAAGCTTTTACAAGAAGATAACTAAGGCAAGCGGTAGCAAGATGGGAAGATTTTGTATTGCAGTACCTACAGACATTACAGAAGTTGAAAAAAGAGCTTTTTACGATGTGGTCGCAAAGTCTGACATTAAAGCACGCGAAATAAAAATTGTTGAAAAACCTATTGCAGATGCAGTAGGATTACAGATAGACATGAACAGCCAGAAGGGAAATCTTATAGTAAACATAGGGGCAGATACAACTGAGATTTCCGTTATTTCAATGGGAGGTATTGTTGTCAGCAGAATAATTAAATTAGGTGGAAACAATATTGACCAGATGATTTGTGATGTTGTAAAAAGAAGATACAATATATATATTGGATTAAGGACAGCAGAAAAGATAAAGATTGCATTGGCTGATGCTATTTATTCAGAAGATGAAAATAACGAAAATGATATTTTATATGTTTTTGGAAGAAATGTTATTACAGGACTTCCATCTGAAAGAGCTGTTGCAAAGGATACAATTTGCGAGGCAATTAAACCGTTTTTTGATGAGATGGTTGATTCCATAAAGACTATATTGGAAAGAACACCACCTGAACTTTCAGCTGATATACTTGAAACAGGAATGTACTTAACAGGAGGCTCAGCATCAATTAGAAATTTAGACAAGCTTATTGCACAGGAAACTGACTTAAAGGTTAATACAGTTAAGAATCCTGAAGCGTCAGTTATAAGAGGAATTTCCTTAATTGTATCAGACTCACAGTATAAGAAGTTAATGTATGAGCCAAAACAGAGTTCATTCTAGAAAGATAAAATATAAAGGATATGATTGATTATGAAAAAACCATCTAACTTTAAAGTAAAACCAAAAATTTTAATATCACTTTTAACATTATTATGTGTTGTATGCTTAATTTTGTCGGCCATTGTTCCGTCATTTTCAAAGCCTTTTAAGTTTGCTACTGGAATTATGGTAGTTCCTTTGCAGGAAGGTGTAAACAGAATCGGCACATGGTTTACTGACAAGGAAGAATTAATGAAGTCAGTAAAGAAACTTAAAAGTGAAAATAAAAAATTAAATGAAAAGGTAGACGAATTAACAGAAGAAAACAGTCTTTTAGCACAGAATAAGTACAAGTTAGACAGATTGGAAGAGTTATACAATCTTGATAATGAATATTCAAAGTATAAAAAAGTGGCTGCTTCTGTTATTGGAAAAGACACAGGTAATTATTTTAATATTTTCACAATTGATAAAGGTTCTTCTGATGGAATACAGGAGGGTATGAATGTTATAAGTGGTGGTGGCCTTGTTGGTATAGTTTCCGATGTAGGGCGTAACTATGCTAAGGTTAGAGCCATAATTGATGATGAAAGTGGTGTTAGTGCTTCATTTGCAAATACTTCTGACTCAGCCATTGTAAGTGGTGACTTGAAGAAGATTGATGAGGGGCTAATTAATATTACTGGAATTGACATTAATGCTGAAGTTTCAGCAGGAGACATGGTTGTTACATCACAAATAAGTGATAAGTTTCTTCCCGGAATACTTATTGGTTATGTGAAATCAGTATCAAAGGATTCTACAGGACTTACAAAGTCAGGAACTTTAATACCTGTAGTTGACTTTAAACATATAAATGAGGTACTTGTTATAAAACAGCTTAAAGAAAGTTTGAAGGACTAAATATGAAACGTAGAGTATTGAACATTGTAATTACAGGTGCAATTATTATTGTATCATTTGTTCTTCAAAGCTATTTGTCATTAGTCAGCGGACAGTCTTTTGTAGTACCTAATCTACTATTAATTGTAACAAGCATATTTGGATTCATAAAGGGGTCAAACTATGGAAGTGTTACAGGATTGTTCTGCGGTCTTTTGGTAGACGTGGCTTTTGGAGATGTAATAGGATTGTTTGCACTTATATACATGTATATAGGATTTATAAGTGGTGTCTTTAAGAAGATATTATATAGTGACCATATATTTATGCCAATGCTTGTAGTATTTGTAAACGATTTTTTATATAATCTTGCATATTATGTGTTTAGATTTTTACTGAGAAATAAGTTAGACTTTTCATATTATTTTGAAAAAGTAATTTTACCAGAAATGATTTTTACAACATTTCTAACACTAATTTTCTATAAACTATTTTGTTTATTAGATGAAAAAATATTGAGAGAAAAACAGGAGAATAGGTTTAGTTTTGATAAGTGATTTTTTTTATACGATATCTAAAATTATAAAATCAAGAATTTTTATTGTAAGTCTATTTATAATAGGGCTGTTTGCCGTACTTTTATATAGAGTATTCGATTTACAGATTATAAACGAGAATTACTATATGAGTACCTATATTCAGAAAACAGAGAAAACAATATACAAATCAGGAACAAGAGGAAAAATTCTTGACAAAAACGGTAAAGTATTGGCATATGATGCTTTGTCTTATGCAGTTACTATTGAAGATAAAATTGACAGTTCAGATACAAAAAATTCCCAGCTTAATCACATTGTAAGTCAGACCATCGATATTATTGAAAAATATGGTGACAAGGTTACTGTTGATTTTCCAATAAGTCTTACAAAGGATGGCAAATGGGAATACAATATTACCTCCGAAGCAGGAATACTTCGTTTTAAAAAGAATGTTACAAGTAATGACTGCAAAGTTAAGGATGTAGACTATACTAATGCAACAGCTCCGGAAATGATGAACTATTTAAAAAATCAGTTCTTTGAAGTTACAGGTGATGTTGATAATGATAAACTTTTAAAAATCATCTCAATCCGTTATAACATTTATCTGCATTCCGGGCAGAAATATATAACAACGACAGTTGCTCAGGATGTTTCAAAGGAAACAATGGTTGCAATTCAGGAAAACGCTTCCACATTAAAAGGTGTTAAGGCTGAAGAACAGAACATTAGAAAATATAATGACAGCCTGTACTATGCACCAATTCTTGGATATACAGGAACAATTTCTGAAACTCAGCTTGAAGAATTTAATGCTCAGGGAAAAAACTATATTAGTAGCGATGTTGTTGGTAAGGCTGGTTTAGAGTCTGCTTATGAAGATTATCTTCAGGGAACCCGTGGGGAACAGAAAGTTTTCATAGATAGTACAGGTAAGGTGCTTAGTACAGTGTCTGAGAAAGATTCCACGGAAGGTAATGATGTATATCTGACAATAGACAGCAAACTTCAGAAAGCAACATATAAACTTTTGGAAAAGAAGATTGCTTCAATTCTTATTTCTGAAATAGTTAATTATGATGTTAATGAAGATGCCGAAACAGACGATGACATTCATTACATTCCTGTTAAGAAAGTTTATTCACAGCTTGTGGCTAATAATGTTGTAAGTCTTAAGAAACTTTCAAGGAAGTCAGCTACCGCTAATGAAAAGAAAGTAAATAAAGAATATAAAAAAGCAGTATCAGATGTTGTGAAGGTTATTAAGTCCCAGTTAAATTCTAACAAAGGCAAAGTATACAATGATGCAAGCAAAGAGTATCAGGAATACTATGATTATATTTATGACCTTTTAAAGAATGATGGAATACTTCTTACATCATCTATTGATAAAAAAGATAAAACATATAATAACTATGTTGATGGAAAAATAAGCATAAATGAGTTTATTAAATATTCAATAAAGAAGAATTGGATTAATATTGAAGGACTTCATGTAAGCGATGCTTATTTGTCTGCAGATGAAACTTATAATCTTTTAAGGGATTATATAGTTGAAGATATGAGTAGTAACACTTCTTTTGGTAAGAAAGTTATGTATTACAGAATATATGACGGCACAATTCACAGTAGCGAAATATTAATGCTTCTGTTTGATCAAAACATTTTACAGGAAGATGAACAAGCGTACAGCCAGTTACAGACATATAATTCAACGTATAATTATAGTTTCATTATTAAACAGATTAAAAAGCTGAATATTACACCTGCTCAGATTGCACTTGATCCGTGTTCAGGCTCAATTGTTGTAACTGATCCTAATAACGGACAGATAAGAGCTCTTGTAACATACCCAAGTTATGATAACAACATGCTTTCAGGTACAGTTGATCCTGATTACTGGCAGCAACTTGTTGAGGATCAGTCAGATCCTTTATATAACAGGGCCACACAAGGTGCAACAGCCCCGGGTTCAACATTCAAGATGACAACGACTATGGCAGCTATGGAAAACGATGTGGTGGGTCAGTATGAAACAGTAGTTGATAAAGGCAAGTTTGAAAAAGTAACACCTTCACCTAAGTGTTGGATTTATCCGTCAGCACATGGTGCTGAAAATGTTATGAATGCCATTGCAGATTCATGTAACTATTTCTTTTACGAAATGGGTTACAGACTTGGAACAGTAAATGGAAAATATGACAGTGCAACAGGACTTAAAAAGATTGAACCATATGCAACAAAGCTTGGTCTTAATATGAAGTCAGGTGTAGAAATCACAGAAAGAGAACCACATTTTTCGACAGAAAGTGCTATTCATTCCGCTATTGGACAGGGCAGTAATGCATATACACCGGTACAGCTTGCAAGATATGTTTCAACAATAGCCAACGGTGGAAAGAATTACAGCCTTACATTAATAAATAAAGTTGTAGATAAAGATGGCAAAACAGTATACAAGAAGAAAGCAGAATTAACTAATACAGTTAAAGCTTCAAGTAGTACATGGGATGCCATTCATACAGGTATGAGAGAAGTAGTTACAGTTGGAACGGTACGTAAGTATTTTACTGATACAAAGATTAAGATTGCCGGAAAATCCGGTACAGCTCAGGAAAACTTACACAGAAACTCTCATTCATTATTTGTGGCATATGCACCTTACAATAAACCTAAACTTGGTGTAGTTGCCATAATTCCTTTTGGCAATTCGTCACATGATTCTGCTGAGCTTGCAAAAAATGTGATTCAGTATTATTATGGTGAATTAAAAGATAAAGATTTAAATAAAGATGTACAAAAGCAGGATATTAAGAACACAACTCAAGACTAACCAGTCATTCCTGACTGAAAATACTAAAGATAATAGTCATTAATATTTTAGGAGGGAAAAATGAGTGAAGTAATTGTTGTTACATCAGGCAAGGGTGGTGTTGGAAAAACAACCATAACCGCAAACTTAAGCATTGCACTTTCAAAATTAGGGAAGAAAGTTATTGCAATTGATACTGATATTGGTCTTAGAAACTTAGATGTTGTCATGGGACTTGAAAATCACATAATTTACAATATTGTTGATGTTATAGAAGGTAATTGCAGATTACATCAGGCGATTATAAAGGACAGAAAACATAGTAATCTTTACCTTCTTCCAAGTGCCCAGTCTAAGGATAAGGATGCCATTAATCCTAACCAAATGGTGAATCTTGTGGAAAAGTTAAAAACACAGTATGATTATATTCTTATTGACTGTCCTGCAGGAATAGAACAGGGATTTAGAAATGCAATTGCCGCCGCAACAACGGCTGTGGTTGTAACTACACCTGAAGTTTCTGCAATAAGGGATGCAGACAGAATAATAGGTTTACTTGAAAAAGACGGTATGGCTTCAATATACCTGCTTGTAAATAAGCTTAGACCTGATTTAGTTAAAAAGGGAGATATGATGTCTTCGGAAGATGTTTCAGAAATATTGGGTTCTGAAATTATCGGTTGTATTAATGATGATGTTAATGTGGTAATTGCAACTAACAGAGGTGAAGCTTTAGTAGACCAGAATACATCAACAGGAAAGTCCTTAACCCACATAGCAGAAAAGTTAACAGGGGAAAAGATTTATATGGACAAGGACGAAAGAAGATTTTCTCTTCTGTTTTTTAGAAACATATTCAGCAGGGGGGAGATAAAATGATTTTTAGAAAATTATTTAAAAGAAGAAGATCTGGAACAATTGCAAGAGAAAGATTGCAGATTCTTCTTGTAACAGATAGAATAGGATGCAACCCCAATACAACAGAATCAATAAAAAATGATATTATTAATACTATTTCAAAGTATATTGATATTGATGTTGAAAATTGTATTGTAGAAATAAGACAGGAATCAGGGCCTTGCCTTATGGCAAGCATTCCAATCAAAGAGATTAAATGCTAAAAATGTGAAATATGCAAAAAAGAGGAAAAACATAAATGTTAAAAAAAGCCATTAATTTTATGAAAAATTACAAATTATCCAATTTTAATTTTAGATTATTTATATATGTTCTCGCTGTAACTGCAGTTGGAATATATGCAATAGGTAATGCAGCCGAGGCTGAAGGCTATCAGCTTAAACAGATTATAGGTTTGGTATTAAGTTTGGTAGTGCTTACAATATTCACGCTTATAAGTTACAAGTTTGTATTTAAATTTTACTGGGTTATATATGGAGTAATGATATTTTTCCTATTATTGGTTATGCTATTTGGTGAAACAAACCTTGGAGCAAAAAGATGGATTGATTTAGGTTTTACTCAATTTCAGCCATCGGAACTGGCAAAAATATTTCTGATTATTTTTATGGCAACGTATATTTACAAACATCAGGAAACTTTAAACACCTTTAAAACGTTAGCTACGGTTGTAGTTTTCTCAATAATTCCTATAGGTTTTATATATAAACAGCCGGATTTATCAACAACAATAGTTATTTTTATAACTTTTTGTGCTATAATGTTTCTATCGGGTGTTCATTATAAGATTATTACCGGAGTGTTGGTAACAACAATTCCGATAGCATTAGTAGTGGGATATATAGTTTTACAGCCAAGTAGTGGTATTTTGGCAGATTACCAGTATCAGAGAATCGAAAGCTTTTTAAATAAGGACAGTGATTCCCAGTCATCTAAGGATGATAAATGGCAACAGGAGAACTCTATTCTTGCCATTGGCTCAGGGGGCTTAACTGGTAAGGGTTTTAATGACAATGGAAATGTTCTTTCTGTAAAAGAAGGCAATTTCCTTCCTGAATCACATACCGACTTTATCTTCGCAATTGTAGGTGAAGAGTTAGGATTTGTGGGAGCTGCGGCTGTAATATTATTGTTATTTGCCATAGTTGTTGAATGTTTTATTACCGGTTCCAGGGCACCGACACTGCATGGAAGACTGTTTTGTTTCGGATTTGGTGTACTTTTGGGAGTGCAATCATTTGTTAACATAGCAGTTACAACTATGATTTTACCAAATACAGGTTTACCATTGCCTTTTGTAAGTTATGGATTGACATCATTAGTAAGTATGTACTGCGGAATAGGAATTGTACTTAACATAGGATTACAGAGAAATAAGGCACTTGTATAGATAGGAGGAGATTTATGAATATTGGATTAATTGCACATGATTCAAAGAAGAAATTAATGCAGAATTTTTGTATTGCGTATAGGGGGATTTTGTGTAAACACATGCAACAGGTACTACAGGAAGATTAATTGAAGAAGCTGCAAATTTATCAGTGTATAAATATCTTGCAGGACATTTAGGTGGGGAACAACAGATGGCTTCACAGATTGAACAGAACCAGTTGGATTTACTTATTTTCTTAAGAGATCCACTTAATCCGAAGCGCCATGAACCTGATGTTCACAAGGCTGTACAGTTATGTGACATGCACAATATTCCACTTGCAACAAATGTTGCTACAGCTGAATTATTAATTAAGTCACTTGACAGAGGCGATTTGGAATGGCGTGAAATATATCGTGGCTAATTCCTATGCTTAAATAGAAAATAAGTCATTAAAATATAAAAGAGGTATTAATCTAATAATCATTTCATTAGATTAATACCTCTTTGTGTCGAGGAACCTTATTCCTCTCCAAAAGCAGAAATTCTGCCAAAAAGACTAATAAGATACAAGCCACATAGTCCGATAATGGCATATATTACTCTTGAAAGCCAAGTCATCTGTCCAAATAGAAAAGCCACAAGATCGAATTTAAAAAATCCAATCAGCCCCCAGTTTATTGCACCAATAATTACAAGGGTTAACATTGTATAATCAAAACATTTGGATTTCATTTTATTACCTCCTATGATTATATGTTCTTTTAGTATTTTTACCACAATTGATAAAAAAATACATAAAAATAAAATTTAATAAAACAATTGAAAAACTACGAAAAACTAATTAGAAAATCCACTAAAAAACTATTAAAAACGGCGGAAAATATTGACTAACCATTTAAATTATAAGATAATTAAGGTTAGGTTTAAGGAGCATGTTATATGAAGAAAAAGAACAAAAGGGTTGTCAGATATAAATCCCATATTAATTTAAATGCGGGCATAGTTATATTTGGACTTATTTCAATTTATCTGCTTATAAATATTGTTATTTATTTTACAACAGAACGAACTGCTTTTTATGAAGTTATTTCAGGCTCAAATGCACAGGAGGCAAATGTTTCATATAATGGAATAGCCATAAGGAACGAGATTGTACAGAGTGCCCAGGATTCCGGATATATAGATTATTATGTAAGAGAAGGTTCCAGAGTATCTTTAAATACTACTCTTTACAGCATAGATTCCACAGGAGAGCTTAATAATCTTTTAAGTGAGGCAAGCAAAAAGAATCCTAAATTAAGCAGTGATAATATAGATACACTTGCAGGATTAATTTCAGATTATTGTAATAATTACAATGAAATGAATTATTCTGAAATATACAATTTTAAAACAAGTTTAAAGGGAACAGTTGTTGACCTTATTAATATGAACTCTTTGGAAAATATTGCCAAGGAGGAGGGAAACACCTTTTCAATTAACAATTCAGCCTCAACAGGCATTGTATTATATAGAATTGACAACTACGAAAATTTAAAACCAAAGAATTTAAAGGCAAGTTTATTTGACAAAAATTCTTATGTTGATGTTAAATTTTCTTCGGGAACAAAAACTGAAAAAGGTAATCCTATTTATAAAACAGTTAATGATGAAGAATGGAGTATTGCTGTTCAGTTTACGAAGAAAGAAGCAAAGAAATATAAGAAAGTTAACGGTGTAAAAATAAAATTCTTAAAAGACGGTCTTACCACAACAGCCAATATCAAAGTTGTAAAAGGTCAGGACAGGAAATATTACGGAATAATTACACTGTCAAAATATATGATCAGATATGTTACAGACAGATTTGTTAATATTCAGATTATTGATGATGTATCTAAAGGTTTAAAAATACCGAAAACCTCACTTGTTTCCAAGAGTTTGTATGTTATTCCTAAATCTTACGGTGCTGAAGGTGGAAATTCCGATAAGATTGGTTTTAACAGACAGGTTAAGGTAGAAGGAAAGATAACTAACGAGTTTTATTACCCTACAATAGCTTATTCTGATAAAGATAATTATTATGTTTCCACAGCACTTTTTGAAAACGGAGATGTATTAACGGCAATTGATTCAAGCGAACAATATGTTATTGGAAAAACACAGGATTTTGTAGGTGTATATAATATAAATAATGGTTATACCGTTTTTGTCAGAGTTAATATATTAGAAAGCACTGACGAATATTATATTGTTAAACAGGGAGACATATATGGATTGTCTCTTTATGACAGGATTGTTTTAGATGGTTCAACAGTTTCTGAAAATCAGATTATTTTTCAATAAATAGGAGGCATACTTATGATAGTAGAAAACATAAAACAGGTTGAAGAAAACATAAAACAGGCATGTGAAAAGGTAGGAAGAAATCCTGAAGAAGTTACACTAATTGCAGTAAGCAAAACAAAACCTTACACTGCAATTGAAGAAGCTTTACCTTCAGGCATTTTGGACTATGGTGAAAATAAAGTACAGGAACTTTGTGATAAATTCGATATTTTACCTAAAAATATCAGATGGCATATGATTGGACATCTTCAGAGAAATAAGGTTAAATATCTTGTTGGAAAAGTTCAATTAATTCATTCAGTTGATTCTTTAAGATTGGCAGAACAGATTGAAAAAGAGTTTGCAAAAGCTGATGAAATTGCTAATGTTTTAATTGAAGTAAATATGGCACAGGAAGAAAGCAAATTCGGAATTACCTCACAGGAAACAGAAGAATTAATCCGTGAAATTGCAAAATTACCACACGTAAGAATACAGGGATTAATGACTATTGCACCATTTACTGACAATCCTGAAACAAACAGGATATATTTTAAAAATATGAAGAAATTATCAGTTGACATAAACAATAAAAACATTGATAATGTTAGTATGAATGTTCTTTCAATGGGAATGACCGGAGATTATCAGGTAGCTGTAGAAGAGGGGGCTACAATGGTAAGAGTCGGTACAGGAATATTTGGTGAAAGAAATTATAATATATAGTATTTAGGAGAATAACATGTCAAAATTTACAGATAGAATAAAGAATGTTTTCACAGTTGATTATGATGATTACGATGAGGATTATTATGACGATTATGAAGACGACGATATGGATTTAGAGCCTGAAAAGCCTGAGAAAAAGGAACGTGTAACAAAGAGC
>ERZ827516.2853-NODE-2853-length-11714-cov-50.463076_pt1 | contig 11714 bp, 22 predicted proteins | sample MGYA00519703_ERZ827516 | MGnify/ENA primary metagenome ERZ827516 (study PRJEB31778, sample SAMEA3449337) | human gut metagenome | biome: human gut; feature: human-associated habitat; material: faeces | place: United Kingdom | collected 2010/2012 ...
CGGCTGTACTCCTCTTTCAATATTTCAATGTTCATATCAAAACAATTTTAACTGTTCAACGTTACTTTCAATCTTAACTATCTCTTCATCAGTCCTAACGTTTGATATAAGTCGGAGAGAATAAAACGGAGTGGGAATAGGGTAACGTACCTCGTTAATCTCGTAGCCCCAATTAAAGTACACCGGGCTTGCAATCGTGTCGTGGCAAATAACCCGCCCTCTTGCCCCGTGAACCATTAAATTGAGGGCACACATTTTGCAGCTAATTCCGTCTATGTCCTCGCCGACGTAGTAGCCGCTTTTATTCTCTGTATATGCAGCTAGCAATGTCCGTCCCGAGCCGCACGCAGGGTCTCCTGTCTTTCCACTTATTCCCCCATTGATTTTCTCCATTATGGTACATAATCCTTCCGGTGTAAAGAACTGTCCCAGCATCGAAGATTTTCCTTTTGATTGATACATCTCCTCGTATATATTCCCGAACACATCTATCCAGCCGCTCGACTCGATTCCCTTGCTTACTATTTCAAGCCACAATATAGTGGCATTAAACAGGTGTTCGTCTTCCTTCGCTTTATCTTCCAAGTGTTTGTCATATGTCCCGTTAACGATGTATTTCACATCGAACATATCGACGAGGTAATCAAGCCACATACCCAATCCTTGCTGCCCGTCATGTCCGTGTATCCTTACGGATTCCTCTATTTCTTCAATGATTCGTTTCATGATTACTCCTCCCACTCGATTTTAATTGTACCTAAATACGATGGCGGACAATTACTTACGGCTTCTTCTCTGTTAGGAAATACGCCAACAGCTAATGTATCTCCATAATTATTTTTGCACAAGTTAACCCACCCCTCTTTCTTTTCAGGGGACATCATAAGGTTAAGATTATTATCATGCTCATCACATACACCATCAATATCATACTGATACGCATTTTCTTCTGTATCACAATTTATAATAGCAACAATTGGAAAGTTTTTATTGTTTAAATCAAAGCAAATAATCCTTGCCTTTCTACCATCTCTCGTGCAGACTGGTTTGCCTGCTTTGGCTGCTTCAAGGTCAAATTCTTTTAAGTTCAATTTCTTTTCTTCCATATCTTCTTTGTTTTGTTTGATTTCTATACTTATTATTTTTTCATGCCAATCATATAATACATAATCATCGCATATAGGTTTATGATTTTTAAAATCTTCATATACCATGAAGTTTTGAACATAAACTTTACCGCCTTTAAAAATTTTGTCGTATATAAAATGTGGCTCTCCGACCTTTTCAAGTTTCTTGAAGATTACAGATTTACTGTCACTTCTATAAGTTCCACTACATTTATCAAGGTCACAATTACCTATGACATTAAAAGAACATAATTCACAAACAGTGGCACAATCATATTGTTTTGGTTGCTCTACGCACTGATACCACTCACCGTTGTACTCAAATATTTCTCCTACTTTTCTTTCCATATCTTACTGTATTTTAATCGTTCAAATTCAATTATCTCTTTATCCCATAGTTTGGCCGCAAAATGTTCTAACTGGCAGCCTTTGGATTTTTCCCAACCGGGGCAAAGACATATCATGTCGCATTCCATAAGAGCCTTTATATCGTTTCCCAGAAGTTCATGATAGGGTTTGTCCAAATCGGGGTTTACATCGAAGTCTATCGGTGTGACGACACGGTATCCTTTCATTTCGAGGACTCCCGAAACGTATAGTATTTCACTTTCCACTTCATCGAAGTCCCTGCCGGTAATGGGTAGGGAGATGTAGATTTTCTTTTTACTCATAATACAACAATGTTAACTAAACTATTAAAAGAGTTAATTTGATATTTGATAACTAAATATCGAAGTCGATTTGCATCGAACTTGATTCGGAACATTAACACCTCCTTTCCGGCGAACTGTCATTCGCCATCATCTTGTCCATTCTCGTGTGAGAAAGACATTAAGCCCAATGTCCTGTAACTTTGGGCTTTTTTTAGTTGCACTTGACAGGGTGCAACTTATAGCTTGTCGATACAGGTCGGCAGGCAAAACGGAAAGGAGGTGTTAATGTGAAAGATCAAGTTCAAAATGAAAGTGGGAAAATCCGCATATTCTGCCGTTATATCATCAAGAACGGTAAAAAGATTTACCCTAAAAGGTCTAAATACTTTTCGTTCTTGGTGAGCGATAAGAAAAGTGCGTGATTTCGCTTTCTATGGGAATGTACAGGCATTCCCTTTCATCTCTACTCCTCCTTCTTTTCCTTCCATGATTATATTTCATTTTAAATCGAATATCTTGCTTGAATCCCTAATAAAATCGGTAGGCATCTTGGCACTCAATTGCTTCATAAATTCTGCAAAATTCATTGCCCGATCCCAACTACTCCATCTATGAGTAATCTCTACTAGTTCAAAAGCATTTAGTAATACCAATTTTTCGTTTTCTTTTCTCAGGTCATTTACCGCATTTCTTACTCTGTGATAAAACTTGTCATTATATCTTTTTGCGTTATATGGTTCCGCACCTTCTCTTGGTTCAATACTACGATATTTAACCGAAAACGAAGGAAGTTTATCTTCGCACATTGCATTATATACATCACTCTCTACCGGGCCATATGGCATAGCATAGAAATTATCGAATATGTCTAAAAGGTCATCGCCTCCATCTTTCTTAGGAGCAGCAGCCAAAAACAGCAGTTTCATGGCTGTAAGTTTAGGAAACGGCTTGCCCTTAATCGTTTCATGATTATCCCGCCACTCTTCAAAAAGATGGAGCATATAATCAAATGCCTCTATTTTATCTACTTCCATAATTTCACTTTACCAATTCAAAATCATACACAAATACATAGGGGTTTCTCTCCCATGTGCCTTTACCGCTTATCTTGTCGATTAAGTATGAATAAGCCCCTTGTGGCGTGCAAAAAGGATCTTTTTTTAATGTCGGAATATAATATGCGTCCATAAAATGGGTATCTTCACTGCCGACTTTGCCTTTTATTATTCCCTCTTTCAAACAATCTTCATCTGAAATATCTTGTAACCGTTCAACACGTACATTGGTTATGCGGATTTGGTAGGGCATAAGGCCGGCACGGACAAACATTTTGTTGAAGTATCCGCTTCTTTTAGGCATTATTGGATACCCTTCCTCGTCAAGCTCATAATCAGGAAGATTTCCACAGTCTCCATAGTTCTGTGCCACAGCAACACACTCTCCTTTCCTGTATCTTTTGCACGACTTGTCATATTCAGTTCCTGATACAAAATTTATGTAACAGCCTAACAGCTCATTACTAAGACTAAGACCGTAAGCATAACCCTTCCAGCAAATTCCGCAATTATCCTGATATGTCGGCTGAGGAGTAATTATCCGCCTTGTCTGTGTTTTTAGACCTTCAAGTACGGCTTGGGTGAGTCCGTATTTATCATTGAACATTATTTTCTTCATCTCTTATTCCTCCTTTAATCATCTAACTATCTTTTTTTATATACATAAATTTAATATCAGACTTTTCTCTCATTTTTTTTATTTCTTCGATAATAACTTTTCTAATAAACCAGTATCCACCTGTAAGAAAATAATTTAAACCGCTTACTATTTCTGACTCATACCTCGTTCCTTTATAGATAACTCTATAATATCCACTCCATCCACCATCATGATATTCAAAATTTTGTAAAATATCATTCCTTAATCTTTGCAATAATTTAATCTTCATATCTTATTCCTCCTTTATAATTTCTTTCATGAAACAAATCCAGTGTGTATTAGAACGTTTGCCGGATATATGCCCGAATATTGGTTTTTCAGGTGTGAGTTTGAGAACTTCCGACACTTTGATGTCGGTCTCGTTCCATTTGAAAATCAAAAATCCTCCGGGTTTCAGGACTCGAAAACATTCTTTAAATCCCTTTGCCAGCATATCACGCCAATCTGAATACAGAGCTCCGTATTTAATTTGTTGGTAGCCTGTTGGCGATGCTTTTTCGTTCAAACGTCCGTACATATCTGCCATCTTTGACTTTCCAGCATTCCTTAATAAGTGAGGCGGATCGAAAACTACCATCGAAAAAGATTTATCCTCATATGGCATATTTGTAAAGTCGGCTTGTATGTCGGGATTTACTTCAAATGATCTACCATCGCATAAATGAGTAGAGACCTTTCGAATGTCTTGAAAAAGAACTCTTTCGTCATGTTTGTCGAAGTAGAACATCTTTCCCCCACAACAGGCATCTAATATCGTTTTTCTCATTGCTATTCCTCCTGTTTATTTGGTAACAAGTCTTCTACATATGCCCATTTTGAATACCCCTGTAATGTTTTTTCAAGAAAACCAATTCCAATGGTATGATGACATGTTTCCATAATTCCGTTGTGACATAATACAGCCAAATAACCACTTTTCGTAGGCATATCGGCAGTAGTATGCCACACTGAATTTATCCGCCAGTTTGCACCATGCTCGAAAGCATCAGCTACTGCGTACTTATCAAAATCTCCAAAGACACAAGATGGGGTTGCTGTTTTGGCATATTCTAATGACCTTTTTTCAATATCTTCTATTTTCATTGTTTATCAATTTTTCTCATTAACTTCAACTAGATGACTGTCTATTTCCTCTATAACCTCAATAGCCGCTTGTAAGAATGCTTTATTAGTTGTACGGATATATCCTGATCCGAACTTACCTATCTTGTATTTGTCTGCCGTAAAAACGATATATTGCTTTGCAAACAGAATGTTGATACAGCATTTTAATCGTTCAATCATTGCTCTCCTCCTTTCTTCAATTCTGCTATGAGCGCATCGGCACATTCTATTGCATATTGCGCTTGTGCCATTGTATTTTTGAATCCTGTTGTATCATTGTTATGTTGTTCAGCAGCAGTCATCATATCTTTCGCTATCTCATATCTGCGTTTCTCCCAATCAATATTTTTTTCAAATTCAAGTGCAAATGAAGGTATTATCCTATTATCTGTCGTATGATATGCAGGGCTCGAAATATGAACAGTACCTTTTTGTTTAACCTCCACTATTTCTCCTGTTCCTTTAATTTTTGCTTTCATTGCTCTCCTCCTTTCATAAGTTCGGTTTCTCCCATATCTGTATGATTTTTATAATTTATTGAAATAAACTGACTTGTATTCTTTTCAAGACCTTTTCATTTGCGTCGTTATAAAATTGCTTGTTGACCTCGAAACCATATGCCTTTCTTCCCAATGAGGCTGCCGCATACAGGGTCGTGCCGCTTCCTGCGCACGGGTCGATGACAACATCTCCCTTGTCCGTGAATATCTCTATCAACCGTTTGAGGAGCGGGACAGGTTTCTGGCAAGGGTGGCATTTGGGCGTGGTGTTGTCCCTCACCCAGTCGAAGCAGTTGAATATCATTCTCCCGTTGTTGTTGAATTTGGGCAACTTGTCCCGATAAAGGATAAGACCGTATTCGCAGTTGCCGACGACCTTCATGTTTGCTTTCAATACTTGCGCCGAGAAGTCCTTGCGGAAAACCAGCGGTATATAGTGATTTAACCCGTATTTGCGGCCTAACTCTATGAATTTGAACTGCTGTTCGTATTCGCAAAACAGTATCATGCAGGGGGATTTGCCGGCTTCTTTCGGCTCTTTCACGAGCATTTTTGAACAGAAGTGCATGAACTCTGCCGGACGAAACTCGCTGTCGGACGAAAAGAATTGCTTTCCTGCCTTGTCGCTCTCGCCGTTCTTGTTGTCTCCGTCGATATACCATGCGGGGTTGCTGGCGTAGGCGTTATTCGCCAAATTATACGGCACATCTGCTATAATCAGCTGCGCTTTTGGCAGCCCATAGACTTTATAATTCTGGAACGAATCGTTGTAAAGCTCTATGTCTTTCATACTTAACTTTCCTTTTTGCTGTATTTGTCGATAATTTCTTGAATCTGATCGGGTGTCGCTTTCTCCTTTTCACGTAGCTCTCTCTCCCGTTCCTTTTCCTCCTGCCGTTTCTTGTCCTCATAGAACCGCAATAGTTTCTCTCTGTCGGCTCTGAACTCTCGAAGAGACCTTGTTATCACCATAGGGTCGAAAACTCCGTAGAACGTCCCGTAAAGCCCCTGTTTGAACCGCTGGAAGAATACCATGAACTCGGTGAGCTTGAAATCACCATAGCCGGAGATGATGATACGGGCTATCTCCTCGTATTCCTTTTCCGTCATTCCGTCCTTGCGGACTCCCGAAAATTCGGCTAGGTCGAGAAGCTGTATTTCCAGCCACGACTCGGCGATGTGGCCCCCGAACGTCCTCGATACACGGGCTATGCTCGGAGCTTTGCCGATAAAGCATCGTTCGAGGCTCTGGCAATAGCGGCCTTGATTGTCGGGGCTAAAAAGGCAGAGCAGATTCTCCCCCGTCTTGTAGGTTGCCAGTATCTCCCGTCGCCAGCTTGGTGGCGATAGCTTCTGCAAACTTTGCATATCGTTCCTGTTTGGTCTCGGAATTAGGTTTTTGATGGATTCCGGATTGCTCATCTCGTGCTCGTTTTAGTTCGATTCTTAACCAGCGGGCAAAGTGTTGTTGTGCATCGCTGACGCTTTTTCTTGCAATACCCTCGTTTTGAAGTTTACGGATATATGCCTCGATATATAATCTTGATTCGTTCTCGTCGATGTGGTTGTTCATCGATAGCGTTTCTATCCACGTTTGATTTGAGAGTAGTTCTTCACGCAATTCTGTCAGTGGCTTGTCAACGTCTTTGCCAAAATCTTCTTCTTTTTCTTTGCTTCTCGATAGAGAAGTTTCTTTTAAATCATTATCATTTTCATTATCATTATCATTTAAGCCCCCACTGGCTCGTTTGGCCCCCACTGGGTTATTTGGGGTCGAGTGGCTCGTTTGGCTCCCACTGGACTTTGATTTAACCGTTTCAGAGTTTTTGTCATTACCTCCTTTACGCCCGTTGTTCCGGTTTCTCTCGACAATGCCCTGATATTTGAGTTCATCTATCTCGAATTGATTCTTGAAAAACTCAAATGCCATTTCAATGTCCTCCTCTACCGTAACCTCCTCGCCAAGTTGATATTTGAATATTGCTCGAAACAGCCTGCCCAGTTGTTTGTCAGATAATCTCGATATGGGTTTATAAAATGATTTATAAATCAAAAAGCTGTCTTTCATTTATTCCTAATATTGATAGTTATTCTCTTTTCGTATCATACTTTTCAATTATCATAATTCCTTCTTCTGTTTTATCTCCGTAAACGATATGACAGCCAAACTCATGAACCAATATATCCAAATCTTCTATGGTTTCTATCTCTGTATAGAGATTAAGGGTATTGGTATCTATCATTTCCCTTATAACTGGCAATCTTGACTCAAACAATGAATCTTCTAAACTTCTTAGATAGATGTCTCCTCGTTTAAAGGTATTCATGCTCGATGTTATTAATTTCACCTTTAATGTTTTTGATTTATCGGGATCGTCATTATAATAAAAACGAGCTGACGATAATTGATTGAAATTAACAATAACATGATTATCTTCTTGGAATTTCTTTATTCTATTATGAATATCTACATATTGATCATAGTTGATAATAGACTTTATAAAAAGGTATTCCAAACATAAATCAGATATAACTAATTTTTCTCTGTTTAATTTGTCTTCCGATTCCATATTAAGTTTCAGTGATTGAAAATGCCCACCCGTTCAGGGTCTTGTGCTTGTCAATCTCACCGGTTTTGCATAGCTCGTTTATCTCGGATTTGAGTGACCGGATAACCACCGACTGTATTTCGGTAAAGCTCGCTATGGAGGGCTCCTTGTTATTCTTTTTCTTTTCCTCGACTATCGAGGCGATGATGTTCTTGATGTCTATCATACGGCTTGTTTCTGTTGTTTTTCACGCAAGAATTTGTTGATGAAGTAGATTTGACCTTTACCGGTTACCTTCGTAGTGGTCGTTACCAGTATTGTGCCGTCGGGCTTGTTGATGATCGTTTTCTTTATCTCGAAGAGATTCATCTCCATAGCCCGTTGGGTAGGTAGGTTGTAATTCTCGCCGGTCTTACAGAGGTAGCCCTCATCTCTCAATAATTGGAACAATCTGTTTTGCCCTATCTTGATTCCGTTTTGATTGAGGATTTTTGCCAGCTCTCCAATGAGGCAGGAGCGTTGCGATGTCTCCACCGCCTCGGCAAACAGGACTTTGGGGCGGTTGGCTTCTATCATCTTCTGCTGTTCTTCTATTCGGGCTTGTTGTTCGGCGGCCAACAGGAGGGCTTCACGGAAAGAGCCGGGGACGTGGTGTCCTCCACTTTTTATCGTCTCTTCCATCTGGTTAAAAGCGTTGATGTAGTCGAGTTTGAATTTGAGAGCCTTTTCGCCGGTGAAGCCCATAGCCAGCAAGGTGAAGCCGTCACGTGTCATTACAACAATACGAGAATGCCGTACACCTCCATTCGGTTGTGGAATTTTTATTGATGTGTCCGCAAAATATCCTTTACATTGATTTTCAGCCATTTTACAGCATAATGCGTCAATAGCCTTTAATACATCGCTATGTTCTTTCCCAAACTTTTCAGCGACCAACAAACTGTTTGTCAGTGCTTGGTTGTTCTGACCTTTGAATACAAGATTGTTCATGGTTGTCATATCATTTGTTTATTTCAGATTCAACGACTTTGTATTTAATGGGCAATCCGGAGCAGGTGATAGCGAGCAGGGCAGAGTCCCTTTCTTCTTGGTTGCTGCGACTCGCATTGAACGCTATGCCGCTCATCTGGCACAACCGCTTCAATTCTTCATGGGTGATCTTGCCGTCTTTCCCTTGCCAGCACTTGCGCAATGGGGATTGCTCCATGACTTGTATTCCGTAATGCCTCAGCATTTCGACTATCTTGCGACCGGTCTCTTGGTTGCGACCTACATGCTCGCCTTTCTTGGCTGCGCTCGCCCGTGTGTCTTTCGGTGACAAATGCCAGTTGGATTTGTTCTTCCAACCTGCCTCGACATATACCACGGTGGCATGGCCGAGTTCCGCACCTTCGAATGCCACCGAACGGACGATTTCCAACAACTCCGGGAACGGGTGGCTGTTAACCGTCAGCTTCATGTCGTACAGTCCCAATATGGCAAGTCCGCTACGCTCCACGTCGGGGTCTATCCCTATCACTACATCGTATTTGAGTTTTCTGTTGTATGTGGCCTGTTCTTCCATTATATTGTATCTTTCTCTTTTTGTTCGGCAGGCGGGACTCGAACCCGCATGATTGTTGTGCTGCTCTCTTACATCTTTTATCGCCTACTATGAATAAGGCTCGCTGTTGTAGGTTTTGGTTCCTGTCTTTTAAACTTGTTTACCTTCTTGCTGGTCTCCTTTTCGCCAACCTGTCTCCCAACGGTCATTTCCTACCGTCCTCAGCTTAGAGCATCAATCTACTGCTTAATAGCGTCTACCTTTCCGCCACTGCCGATACCACCTAAAACACTTATGGCTAATTTCTCCCCGCAGTTCCTTTCTCCGTATGGTGCTCGACCACGTACCCGGTTCGGCTTGCGGGGAATGTCTCACATTATTCTCCTATATCAGGTCTATGATTTTTGTCTTTTGAATCGCATCGAGCTTCGGCCTCGGCAAATAATCCTACATAGGTGATGAAGTGTTCGACGACTTCTTTCATCTCTCCTTTGCTGTTCTCTTTTTCTACTTTCAGTTTGATTTCGTAAAACATCGCTTTTATTTTTTATCGGTTAAAACTTCTTTTAACTTGGGATTCCCTGCCGCATGACGGCGGACATGCCAGTGACTATCCTTTGCTAGCTCCGTAAGCATATCGGCGGGAGTGTTGGGATTCCCTGCCACAAAACTGCGGACATCACAGTAGCTATCCTTTGCTAGCTCCGTAAGCACATCGGCGGGAGTGTTGGGATTCCCTGCCACAAAACTGCGGACATCCCAATCGCTATTTAAGATCTCATTTTTGTCCATTGTATTTCTTATTTAATCGTTTGACTTTATTTCTCATCAATCTTGCCAGCTCTTTATGCCGGTAGTCGTCGGACTTTTCCAACGCTTTTGCCGATCTTTCCAGCAGGCTGACGATTGACTGTATTTCATAGTCTTTCATGAATTGATTATTTCATTGACTAATTCATCGGCTTCGTATATCCTTTCGGCTATCTTCTTGAAGGTGTTATCATCTGGATATATCCGTCTGATAAACATAGAGGGTTTCTCGAACGGGTTATATACGATGAAATCGCACCAATCGGCTTCAACGCACATGAGTTCGGACATGATTTGGTAATAGTACTTAGGCTCCGTGGACAGGAGGGTATCGTTGTCCTTTATCTTGTGGAAGTATTTGGCGTATGTGGCCGTTCCCACGCTTTTTATTTCGATTACCCCTTTTTCCCGCTTATTCTCATCGTAATAATATCCGTCGGGGCTGGCTGCGAAATGGGCGATGGTGGGGTGTTTGCACAGTCCTACCTCGACGACACGGCGACCTGTTTTAAGTTCGTATATGCGCCTGGCGTCGGGTTCCTGCTCTGCTCCCCATCGCATCTGTTTCGAGGATATGTCGGTTTGATAGAGGTAACTTTCGAAAACCTCGTCGTCCTCGAACAGCAGGGGGTTGAGCATGCGCTCTCCGGCTACTTGGTAGATATAGTTCATGGCGCATTCCCCGAACCCGTTGCCGCTTCGGTTCGCTTTCATCAGGTCGCCTATGCGGCTGCCCGTGAAACAGCCGAGGCGCTTCCTGTACCATTCAAGAGTCCTTTGCGCTTCCATCACTCAAACAGTCCTTGTCCGTTGACATTTTCAGATTCCGGTTGCTCGGCTGCTTCGACGGCCATCTCCCTCAGACGGTCGGTCGCCGTATCGTTGTCGACATATTCGATTTCCACTTCGTCCACGCTGGTATCTTGCTGTGTCAAATCTCCCTTTATCGTGGCTTGGTCGAAAGTGATAGCCCGTTGCATTTCTATCGATTTGGGGGCATATTTGGCGAGAAGAAGTTTTAAAACCGTCTTCCGTGCCATCGTGTCGAAGTCGTCTTTCCATACTCCGAACCCTTTCTTGTAGGATTGGGAATACTTCTTGGCATGTGCCTCGACTTCCCCTACTGTCATGTAGTGTGTTTTCTCGAACCCGTTCACAAGCCGGAAATAGGCCATATAGCCGATGACCTTGTCGGAGGTCTTTGAATCCTCGTCGAAGATGTATTCGCCCGTGAATTTATTCTTCTTGACAAGCTGACCCTCATAGACCACCTCGTCTATGAGAGAGGAGAATTGTCCGCTTCGCAGGCATAGCTCTATCAGCCCCTTGTACATGAGCTGGAATTGTGCTACTGTCGTCCTCAGCTTGGAGTCGTAATAGGGAACGATGGCCGATAGACCCAAGTTGCTATTGATAGGCAGGTCGAGCGTGGCGGCTATGACCGCCGAGTTGAGTATGCTTTGGGGATCGGCCGTTTGGAGCATGGTGTTTCCGTTAACGGCTGAAATGACCGAGGAAATGAATCCGGGGGCTTTCTTCCCCAATATCTCGTTAAATCTTGTCTTTACAGAATCGCCGTTCAACAGGCTCTTCAATTGTGGTAATGTCGTTGTTGCCATTGTTGTTTTATTTTAAAGGGTTATGTTTCTTTTTATACACCGCATATCCTCCCGGACGGGCGGTGAATATGCTTGATTTATATGGAATTATAG